>Ga0078894_10005040_pt1 | contig 10148 bp, 11 predicted proteins | sample LauGreSu1BDMLBSD_2_FD_67506 | JGI IMG/M metagenome (GOLD analysis project Ga0078894, IMG submission 67506) | Freshwater lake microbial communities from Lake Michigan, USA - Su13.BD.MLB.SD (version 4) (version 4) | ecosystem: Environmental > Aquatic > Freshwater > Lake | place: Lake Michigan...
AGAATATGTATATCAAAATAGTGATTTGAGTGAATTCAATAAAATCACGTCTGAATATTGTTTTATGGGCCATACGCATTATCCGTTTGTAAAGACTAAAGAAAATCAAACAATCATTAATGTTGGTTCTTGTGGAATGCCTAGAGATAATGGTCTACTCTCGTCATTTTGTGTTTTAGATACTTCTAATTGGGAAGTGAGTATTTTACGCCTTGAAATGGATTCTCTGAGAATTAAAAAAGCTTATGGAAACTCAACACACAAGGCCATATTTGATCTTTACAAGAGAACACCAGCTCACTATACGGGTAGTTTAATAATCGAATAAATAGAATAATGAAAAAAGTAAAAGTGTTAGTGACAGGTATTGGAGGTGGAGGGCATGGGGAGCAGATATTAAAGTCCTTACGTATGTCTACTTTACCATTGGAAATAGTAGGTGCCGATATGACCATCTATTCAAAGAGCAAAGCTATTGTTGATGAATTTTTTGTTTTACCTCCAGCAAGCGATGATAGATATATTGATGTTCTTATTTCTGAATGTGTAGTAAGAGGAATACAAATTTTATTTCACGGGTCTGAACCGGAATTAAAAAAAATGAGCGAGAATAGGGAGAAAATTACCGAAGCCGGCATTTTTCTACCTATAAATTCCAAAGACGTTATTGAAACATGCATGGATAAATATAAGACTATTGAATTTTTAAAAAAGAATAATTTTTATTATCCTGAAAGTTTCAAAGTAAGGTCAATTCTGGATATTGATTCAATAAATAATTTTCCAGTGGTTCTTAAACCTTCAATCGGAGGTGGGGGTTCTGCCAATACTCTTATTGCACAATCTAAGGAGGAATTAATGGTATTTACACAATATTTATTTAACTCTTACGATGAATTCATTGTTCAAGAATATGTAGGAGATCCCTATTGTGAATATACGGTAGGAGTACTTCATGATATGGAAGGTAAATTAATTAATTCTATTGCTGTAAAAAGAATGATAACAAGTAGCCTTGGTAATAGGATAAAAATAAAAAACATGACTCCGAATAAGTCACTTGGGGATGTTCTTGTTATTAGTAGTGGTATATCGCAAGGTGAAATTGGAAAGTTTCCAGAGGTGACTTTACAATGTGAAGAAATTGCAAGAAAGTTAAATTCGCGTGGGCCTATTAATATTCAATGCCGTTTTGTAAATGAGAGAGTTTACATTTTTGAAATTAATCCAAGATATTCAGGCACCTCCTCTATGAGAGCCCTTGTTGGTATGAATGAGCCTGAATTAATGATTAAATACCATTATTTCAAAGATAATATCGATAGGAAATTTAGTTTTAATGAAGGTTTTGTTCTTCGAGGATTAGAGGAGACTTTTTTGCCGTATAGTTAATATACTTAGGTTAATGTGTAAGTAGTTCATTAAAAAACATGCATCTCAGTTAAATATGAAAGTTTTTATTGGATTAACAGATATTGGTTCGCAAATAAATGCATACAAGGATGGTTTTGAAAAAAATGGGTTTGAAGTTTTGACAGCGTCCTTCGACTCTAATAATGTTATGTTGAGTAATAATGTGGATTATGTTATTGATAAGTACTTCCCAGCTCCGATAAAATATTTTCCAGGAATCCGGCCAAAAAAATTTCAAAAATTTCTTCAAGAAAAGTGTAACCCCTCAAAAAATTTCATTTTACGCAAAGCACTAAGAGAATGTGACATATTTGTTTTTATGTTTAATTCCTTTTATCGGGACTTTAGTGACTTAGAGAAGATTAAAAAAAAGAATAAAAAAATTATTTTCATTTTTACAGGTGGACATGAAATTTGGTACCATGCTGCAAAACAAGATTTTGAGCGATTAAAAATGAGACCCATAGAAATAAATCCAGCATATTATACAAAAGATAGAGATTTAACTAGGGCATTGATGTCAACGAGAATGCCAGAAAAACATGCTGATGTTATTTATTCTACTCCAATGCAAGGGCAGCTTTTAATGCGTCCTTATATGAAATTTACGATACCAATTCCCGCAAGTTATATTTCAAGAAAATTATCAGTTCAACGAGATATTCCAAAAATTATTCATGCACCTTCATCACCTATTTTTAAGGGAACAAAATATGTTTTAGAAGTCATTGATAAATTAAAGACCAGAAATGACATTAAATTCGAATTTGAACTAATTCATAATTTAAGTCATGATCAGGCAATAAAAAAATACAGTGAATGTGATATAATAATTAATCAGGTATTAGCACCTTCCCCTGGTCGTCTAGGTTTTGAGGGTTTGGCATTAGGAAAAGTAATGTTAACATTTATAGGTAAAGATTTTGGATACGATGAAAAATTGTCAGAAGAATGTCCTATTGTAGATGTTTACCCAGAAAATTTAGAAGAAAAACTGAGTGAATTAATTTCAAATAAGCAGCTTCGACAAACCATAGCTGATAAAGGACCTACATATATCAGAAAATATCATGATCCTGGATTAATAGTGAAAAAAATGATAGATGATTTAAATAGTGACGAGAAAATAAATGACTTTATGCCATCCTTTTTTAGAAATGAATTTATTCCAGAATCAAAAAACAGGATTGATATTTATAATTTTTGGACAGATATTGTTCGAAATGAAAAGTGGTATCGTAAATATGTAAAAGGAGGTCAACGAGATGGTTTGGAATTTTGATAAAAGACTTGTGTTTTTTTGTCCTAGTTCAATCGTTCCAAGTGGAGGGGTTAAACAAATTTATAGAAATGTCAAGATACTAAAGGATATAGGACTAAACGTCATTCTAGTTTTAGATAATAGCGGCGAGTACAATAGGACTTGGTTAAATAATGACTATAATATTGCACCTTATTATAATCCAAATCTATTTCTCACATTAAATAAAAACAGATTAAGCAATAAGGATTTTTATAATAATATAAAACATAGATTTAAATCATTGATTAGATCTTCCTTTATAGACTCTAGGATAATTTGGAAAGTTAATAAAGAGGATATCCTTGTAATACCAGAAATTTGGACCAAAGATTTCCAGTGGTTTTACCCTAATAATAGTAAAATCATATTTAATCAAATTTGATATATTAATTAATGCGTCAGGAAGTGCAGATGTTAATTTTTCAATGACTAATCCAAGAATAGATTTTCAATCAAATTGTCTTGACGTCATAAACGTTTTAGAAAGCATCAGGAAACGACAAATAGAATGTAAGTATGTTCATATTTCCAGTGCAGCGGTCTATGGAAATCCACTCGAGTTACCAATATCGGAAAGTTCTTTACCAAATCCTTTGTCTCCATATGGTTGGCATAAACTGATGTTAGAAAATTTATGTAAGGAGTATACTTCAGTTTATGGAATTCAGACCATAGTTGTACGACCGTTTTCTGTATATGGACCAGGGTTAAAAAAGCAGTTGTTTTGGGATTTGTATCAAAAAATAAAAACAAACAAAGACGGAATGATTGATCTTTGGGGAACAGGTAGGGAGAGTAGGGATTTTATATATATTGACGATTTAATTCGAGCACTGCATATTTTGACAGAAAAGGCAAGTTTTAATTCTGAAATTTATAACCTAGCTTCGGGAATAGAAACATCAATATCTGAGGTAATTGACGTTTTCGTTGAATCGTATGATAGGTCTTTAATTTATTCTTTTAATGGTAATGTAAGAGAGGGAAATCCCGTGAATTGGAAAGCGGATATCTCTAAGATTGAATCAATTGGTTTTAAGACGGAAAATTCCATTCAAAAGGGCATATCAAAATTAACAAATTGGTTGAAATGTATTTAATTAAAATATCGTGATTAAAAAAGTTGCTTTAATTGCAGTAGGTAGTTCTTCTTGGCAAGGAGGTATTCAATATATTATAAATTTCATTGCTGGACTTAATGTTTTAGCAATAAAGAGGGAATAAAAATTGATTTGATTCTTATCAAATCAAACTATCAGCATTTTGATTGCTTGGATGAATTCCCTTTTCTAAAAATTGAAGTTATAGATAAAGATAAAGGATTACCAGAATTAAATTTTTTTAAAAAATTAACCTTTTTATGGAAGATTAAACTTTTGAAACATAAATATTCTCCAAGGCTAATAAATTTTTTAAAATTAAGAAAAGTGGAATTCGTATATCCTATCGCTCTACCGAATACATTAGGTTTAAATTCGGCAGGATGGGTAGCTGATTTTCAACATCGAAATTTTCCGAATGTGATTAACTCTGAATTTACAGATCGAGCGGAAAATTGGATTACTTCAGAATTGACATATTCATCTAAAGTTGTTTTAAGTAGTGAATTCTGCAAAAATGATTGTCAACAATTTTTCCCTGAATTCTTGAATAAGACTATTGTGATGCCTTTTGCTGTTTATCTTAAAAAGGCGTTACTAGATTCAGATAAATTGAAATTAACGCTATTAAAATATAATATTCAACATCCATTTTTTATTATTTCCAATCTATTTGCGGTCACAAAAAACCACAGGGTTGTTTTTGAAGCACTTGGTAGACTGAAAGATTCTGGAGTAATAATAAATTTATATTGCACCGGAAATATAGTTGACGAACGTGACCTTGGTTTTGCAGATGAAATTTTAAAATTTGTTTCATCGAACAAAATATCTGGCCAAGTTCATTTCTTAGGTTTAATACCGCGGGAGGATCAAATTAGTTTATATCGCCTCGCATTGGCGATGATTCAACCTTCTTTAAGTGAGGGATGGAGTACATGTGTTGAAGAGGCAAAAAACCTTGGAAAAGATATGTTGCTTTCTGACATTGGTGTCCATAGAGAGCAATGGCCAGATAATCCTTGGTTTTTTAATCCAACTAACTCAGAGGAGTTAGCTGTAAAAATGTTACAGTTATTCGAGTTGAATAAATTAGAGAAGTTTCCTGTTTTGGACAAAGAAAATCAAGCAATAAAAAACTATGAAAATAATTTTTTTTCATTCGCAAATGCAATTCAAAAAGTAATGGAGTTTAAATAATAAGAAAGGTTTTTGAATAATGCTTAAATCAACTAACGTAACCCAAACATTTTTACCACCCCAAAAAGAATACCAATCTATCCTAGAAAGAGTTTGGAAATCAAAATGGTTAACAAATCGGGGAGAATTGGTTCGCGAGCTTGAAGCTAAAATTCAAGATTCAATGCAGCTTAAAAATTGCTTGATCATGAATAACGGAACCATACCTTTGCAGGTAGCACTCAAGCTACTAGGCAAAGGTGGTGAAATAATTACCACACCATTCAGTTATGTTGCTACAACATCATCAATAGTTTGGGAATCGTGTAAGCCTGTCTTTGTGGATATTGACCCTATATTTTGGACAATTGACCCTCTGAAAATTGAAGCGGCAATTACGCCTAAAACTACTTGTATTTTAGCAACCCATGTTTTTGGAAATGTTTGTGAAATCAAGGAAATAGAGAAAGTTGCCAAAAAACATAATCTATATGTAATTTATGATGCCGCGCATTGTTTTGGAGTCTCATATAAAGGCATGTCGGTTTTCAGTTTTGGAGATGTCTCCACTTGTAGTTTTCATGCCACCAAGGTTTTTCATACTGGAGAGGGAGGAATGATTTGTGCTCAAAATGATGAGCTTTTTCATCAAATCTACTACTCGCACAATTTTGGACACAATGGGCCAGAAGCTTTTTATGGGGTAGGGATAAATGGCAAAATTAGTGAACTGAACGCAGCAATGGGTTTGGCGGTTTGGCCTTATTTTGATGAGATTGTTTTGAGAAGAAAAGAGATTGTTGAGACGTACCTTAATCTTTTAACTGATGTGAATTTGCAATTTATTTCGTTGAGGGAAGGGTTGGATTGGAACTACAGTTATTTTCCAGTTGTCTTTGAATCAGAAGATGTGCTCAACCGAGTGATGCAAGACTTAAATAAACAAGACATATTTCCAAGAAGGTATTTTTACCCAAGTTTGAATACCTTGAGCTATACTGTTGGACAACCATGCCCAATAGCGGAAAATATCTCAAAACGGATTCTTTGTTTACCTTTGTATCATGGGTTGTCATTGACTCAAGTGAGGGCAATTTCTAAAATTGTAATAGATTCAATATGTTAGTTATTGGAGCTGGTGGGCATGCTTCTGAAGTTATTGAAGAGCTAAATAATGCTTCAAATGAAAATGAAATATTCTGTTTTGATGAACAAACCTCCCAAACAGTTTTCCTCAATACCTTCAAAATTCTTAAAAATAATTCAGACATTATTTCTTATTGTAGTGAGCAGTTTCAATTTATTTTGGGCGTAGGAAATCCGAAAATTCGTCAATCCTTAGCTCTTCGTTTTATTGAGTTGGGGGGCAAGCATGTAGGCATTATTTCCGCCAAAGCTAATATTGGTCAATTTAATGTGAGTATTGAGAATGGTGTTGATATAATGCAAAATGCCTGCATTTCCTCTAATGTTACAATTGCAAGAGGAACTTTGGTCAATAGAAACGCATCTATACACCACAATTGTGTAATTGGTGAATATTGTGAAATTGCGCCCAACGCTGTCTTGCTTGGTAAAGTACAAATTGGAGACCTTACAATGATTGGAGCTGGTGCAATTGTTATGCCCGGAGTAGTTGTAGGTAGTAATTGCATCATTGGTGCAGGAGCAGTTGTTACCAATGATGTAAAAAATGGTCAAACCGTAAAAGGAATTCCAGCAAGATAAATGATGAGATTTATCAAAACCATTTATCGTTTGTTTAAATACCGTGCAGAATGGTCTAAACAAATACGTGAGATTCAAATTCGAAAAGATCAGGCTCAGGATATAACTAAATTAAACAGTACTACGGATAGACTCATTGTTTTTTTTATTCCCGGTGCTGAATATCAATCAGGAAAAGAAGCCATTTCAGGAGGTCTAATTTCTATTGTATCACTTGCAGAAGAATCAAGAAAACTATTTAGTGAAGACCCATCAACAGAAGTTGTATGTTGCACCTATTTTGGAGATCATTTATTGTTTAAGCTTACATCCTTTGAAAATTCTACATCTATTTTTGAATACAGCCAATTACCTAAATATTTCAAAAATGTATCTTCAATTATTTTGCACGTTCCTGAACTTTTTGTTGAGGATTTTTGCAATAATCGTTTTCAAGAATTAAATTATGATCCGGAAATTGTACAATTGAATATTCTCAATCAGAACATTAATTTAATGCCTTCGGATAAAGTAATTAAGGGCCTGAAAAAGAAAGTTAATGGGCTAACTATTACAACTGCGCATAAAAAATATTGCACTCCTGCGTTCCAAACGAAGTATGATGTTCCCTTACATTTATTATCTGTATGGATAAGCCCAGAAAAGTATATCAGATATAATTTCAGTGAAAAAAAAGATTTGATTCTTTTTTCGCCTGATAATCCCAGCTTAACTGATCAAATTATTCAGCTCATTCAATTAAAACTTCCGCAGTTTCAAACTAGGGTAATAAACGGTCTCAGTTACGAACAATACAAGGACTTGATTAGAGAGGCAAAATTTGTAATTACAACAGGTGAAGGATTGGATGCTTATTTTATTGAAACTTATTTTTCGGGAGGAATTGGCATTGCAATAAAGAACGAAGACTTTTTTGATGAGAAGTATTTGTCGCTACCAGCTCTATTCAATGATTTTGAGTTAGTTGGGGAAAAATTGATTTCCAAGATTGAAGAAATAAATGAACCTCAAACATACTTTAGATTGAATAATGAACTTGTTCAATTGCTAACCCAAGATTATAGTTCTGAAAACTACCGGATGAATCTTCATAAATTTTACTTTAACAAGTATACTTATCCATATAACTAGAACCAAGAAAAAGTTTTGAAAGAGATAGCACATTTTAATACAATAAGATTTATTGCCGCAATGATGGTTTTTATACATCATATGGAACAAGGTTTTCGTGGCCATGGATATCTAGATAATTATGAAAATGCCACAAAAGATTTGGGATATTTAGGTGTTATTCTCTTTTTTGTTTTATCAGGATTTTTAATTACTCTTTTATTATTGAATGAAAAGAGAAACACGGGAACTATTAGTATAAAAAATTTCTATTTAAAGCGTGTCCTAAGGATTTGGCCTCTTTTTTACATACTGGTTATTTTCGCCTTTTTCATAGCGCCAAGAATAGAATTCTTCTCGTTTCCATCATTTAATATCTATCAAGATTTTAACTTAAAATTATTTTGTACAGCGGCATTTTTGGGTAATGCGGCAACTTTTCTTCAGGCAGTTCCGTTCGCGTGGCACCTTTGGTCCATCTCATCTGAGGAACAGTTTTATTTTATTTGGCCAATTCTTTTAAAGAAATTTAATGCGCTACGAATAATTTTAATTACTTTTTTTATTTACGTATCATGTCGATATATTCTTGAACTCTTACCACCAATCCCAATTGTAAATATTTTGAAATCATGGCTAAATTTATTTTCAATTTCAGCAATGGCGATCGGGGGGGCGTTAGCATGGCTATTTCACCAAAAAAAGTTTCGTTTCTTTGAAAATAAGATTCCTTATATATTATCATTCAATGTCGTTTTACTTGCATTTGTCATTTATAATAGAATTAATTTAGGCTTTCTGAATCTTGAGATTTATTCCCTTTTGTTTGGATTATTAATTTTTATTTTGGCTAGTTCAACTAAAATCCAGTCGTTGCAAGAGAATAAAATATTTTATTTTTTGGGAAAGATAAGCTTTGGGTTTTACATGTACCATTCCGTAACTATAATTATAGTTTTTAGATGGGCTCAACAAGAAGGTTTTCAATCTAGATTTTTGATATATATCTGCGCTTTAATTTTGACAATTAGCATAGCAACTGTTTCTTATTGGCTTATAGAAAAACGAATTATTGACCTTAAGAAGAAGTTTATTCATGGATAATCCGTTATTTACCATAATCACTGTCACCTATAATTCCTCTAAATATGTAAGAGACGCAATAGAAAGTGTTCTTGCTTCTACTTTTCAAGATTTTGAATATATAATTGGCGATGATTGCAGTTCTGACAATACTTGGGAAATCATTGAAGAATACAAGGACCCGAGGATAGTTAAGTATCGAAATGAGTCTAATTTAAGGGAGTACCCTAATCGGAATAAAGCAATTTCAATGGCTACAGGTGAATGGATATTGTTTATTGATGGGGATGACATAGTTTTTCCACATGGCTTAGTGGTTTTTGCAATTTACGCAAAAAAATTCCCAAATGTTGGTATGATAATACAGAAAACATACCAAAATAATATAGTGTTCCCAATAGTGCTAGAACCTATATCATTTTTATCAAATGAGTTTTTTGATACGACTAGGCTATCTTGTTCGAGTCTGACATCAAATTTGTTTAATCGTGAAAAGTTAAATGAAATTGGGCTACTACCAATTGAATATATTACGGGTGATGAATTCATTAGGTTAAAATTAGGAGCAGAATACAATACTCTTTTTATTTCTGGGTTCCTAACATGGCCAAGAGAAACACCGAATCAAGCATCATCAAAAATATCTTATGAAAAATCATTGGGTGAAAGATTTGAACATATTGATTTTATAATTCAAAATACGAGATTTGATAATTCGATAAATAAAATTCATGGCGCAATATTTAAAAAGATGCGAACAGAATATATTAAATTCACTTTTCATCAATTAAAAAGACTTAAATTTTACAGGATTTACTTATTTAGTCAAGCATATCTTAAGAAGTTTATGTTTTCTTCCTGCAGTCAGGAAGGAATAGGAATTCTGGAAGGGCATAAACCTGAAAATCCTTTAAAAGGATCATGTTAAACACCATCATCAACTACAACCTCGGAAACCCAAAATCAATCAAGAACATGCTTTCTTATTTGGGTATTGACGCAGTTATCTCTGATGATTTGAATACTTTAAAATCAGCCGATCGCTTAATTCTACCTGGCGTAGGGCACTTTGCACACGGCATGAATCAGTTAAATAATTTATGTTTCAATGATCTGATAAAAGAACATGCTCTTACCCAACAAAAACCTATTCTCGGGATTTGCTTAGGCATGCAGCTCATGACTAATTTTAGTGAAGAAGGTGATGTTGATGGTTTGGGTTTGATTGATGC
>Ga0078894_10005041_pt1 | contig 10148 bp, 3 predicted proteins | sample LauGreSu1BDMLBSD_2_FD_67506 | JGI IMG/M metagenome (GOLD analysis project Ga0078894, IMG submission 67506) | Freshwater lake microbial communities from Lake Michigan, USA - Su13.BD.MLB.SD (version 4) (version 4) | ecosystem: Environmental > Aquatic > Freshwater > Lake | place: Lake Michigan, USA...
ACCTAATACTGGAATGAAATTAGACAAAGCAGGTTACGAAGAAAGAGCTACACAACAGCGTGCAAAGAACGCAGCTCTGCTAAAATGGGTACAGGGCAGAAACGGCGCTCGCCGCTTTGCTAAGCCTCAGAGTCAGATAGGTAAGAAGTAATGGGTCTAGCAGATAACGCAGCACGTGCTGCTTCGGCAGCTAGATCTGCTGGAGGGACGGCCGCAGATGCAGCTAAAGCAGCTAGAGGTTCTGCAACGGCTCAAGGTGCTTTTAAAGTCACTAAGCCTGCTACTACTAAGCCTACTACTAAGCCTCCTACTACTAAGCCTACTACTAAGCCTGGGGCTAAGCCTGATGGTAAGCCATCTAGTATCCAAAGCCAGCTCGGCTTGCAGGAGACTTTGGACATCCAGGGTGCTCAGGACGTTTACAACGCAGGAGCCGCGCTAAGAGAGTTTCAGCGTCAGCAGTCACAGCGTCAACTAACCGACGCTCTAGCGGAAATCGATAGAGCAGCTATCTCCAACTACAAGGGTATCGCTAACGACTACGCAGCTCGTGGTATGGCTCGAAGTGGTGGTTTTATGGGTGCAGAGTCAGAAGCCATGGCTGACAAGGCTCGTGCTGATGTACAGAGCAAGCAGGCTGTCGACGACTTCCTGGCTCAACTAAACCTTCAGGGAACTGCTGACCTAGCTACATTGGACACAACTAAGCAAAAAATCATGGCAGACTACCTAGCTCGTAGATTCGCCTCAGCTCAGGGAGGCTAACCATGGCTATTAACAATCCTTTCAGTGGCACTAGCCCTACTGTTACTCCAGCGCGTGGTCCGCTTCAAGCTGCTGAAGATTACTCGGCGCAAACGAAGTCAAGCCTTGACACAGTTGTCAACAATTTCGTGAACAGGGGTGGTCCAGCTAGCTTTGTTAACCGTATGGTTGGACAGAAGCAAGAAGACGTTGGAGCGGCCTCTACGTCGCTAGAGCAGCTACTAGCCGCTCAGATGTACTCTTCTGGTGGTGCGAACCAGGCTACCATTCGACAGCTTCAAGCGCAGCGACTAGCTGCCCAGCAGAACTACAAGACCAACCGTGCTGATGCTCAGAACCTATACGGAGTGCTTTCTGCGGACATAAAGTCCATGGGAGCTACTGAACAAGCCGCTTATACTGCCTCAATCGGTCAGAACCAAGCTACTGCCACAGCTAGACAGGGTCAATTAAGCACAGAGCAGGCTCGTCAGCAAGCGAACAGGGAAAGAGCTGCTGCTGAGCTAGGACTTGCACCAGAATCTATCCAAACTAACTACGCTTCGGACGAAGCCTTGAACAAAGGTATGAGCGACGTGGCCGCTGCCTCTACCAACTGGGAAAATCTGCTTCGTTCTCAGCAAGGTTCGGCCATGGAACGTACAAACAACCTCATTACGGCCACTGGAAATACCAAGAACCAGACCATTTTGGGCATGAAGGCCTACCTTGACGCACAGCAGGCTCAGATTGACGCGCAGATTGCTGCTGAGAAGGCTAAAACTCCTACTCAGAAGCTAACTGCACTAGGTAAGCTGCTCGAGTCCAGAATGAATGAGCAGATTGTCAACGAACTATTCCCAAGTGAGCTTGGTCAGACATCTCGTCAGAAGGCTGAAGCTGAAGCAATGATTGATTTGGGGCTAGATCCAAAGAACCCAGCTCACAAGACTCAGTTCCGCCAGTTACAGCAGTCAGGCTCCGCAAAGCTAAGCAACAAAGACTTGGGAGCAAAGCCTCTTACTACTCAGGAGCAGATTGCAGTCGACGCTTTGGGTATCCCTCTTGCGTATTTCAACCCTGATTATGCTGCTTACGGAGCTGGCAAGTAAGGTAGAATAGTCCAGTGGCTACCGACCTTAATAAACTCTTTGACATTCTGCAGTCCGTAAAGGGAACTGGCGCGTCTCGCCCAGGCTCTTCCATGCCGTATGTTCCATACATCTCGGCAGCCCCTACTCCTGACGATAGCAACCCTAATGTGTTCGGTCAGATTGCACAGGGTGGGCTAAACGCCGTTACCGGAGCACTGAGAGCAGTTACCTCTGTTGGCCGTGGCGTCACCAACATGGCTAACGACATTATCCCCTACGCCAACAAAACCTGGAAACTTACTGAGGATGGCCTGACTCCTGATGAGCTGGATGAATACGTCGGTAACATCTGGAACTCCACTTGGTCTGGACTTGGTGGATTCGCAAAAGGTATGGCTTACTCTTTCATGCCTCCAGGCGAAGAATCCAAAAAGTGGCTGCAGGGAGTTTTTGGTGGAGAAAGGCCAGTTGAGGGCGGTTATGATTTAAGCCAAACTAGGGGTTACGTTGAAGCGACTCAGAACCTGCCCTCCCTAAAGGAGACCACTTCTGAAGAGACCATGTTTGAGGTCCCTAACGTCATCCCGTTTGACATGCCATTCCTTGGCATCGAAAAGGGCAAGGGATTTCCCGTCACGAAAGCCGGACTATATTCTTTCGGATGGGACGTATTTACTGACCCATTCTCATTTGCAACCCTAGGAGTTGGTGGCGCGGCGAAGGGTGCTGCTAAGGCCATCGGAACAGTATCAAAAGGTCAGAAGATCAAGGCTGCTGCTGCCAAAGAAGGTCGCCCTGTCAGCGCTGAAGAACTCGCTACTGTAACTCCTCCTAAACTTTATGGAGCAGCCCCTGACCGAACCGTTCCTTACAGCGTAATGGAGACTAGCCCACTACTTTACATCGGCAAGGAAATGGGTCGTGGCTTCATGGACTCTCACCGAGCCGTAGCAGCTCGAATGAAATCTCGTAGTGAGATTAGAGCTGCAAAGCGTGCTGTAGCGAGGGAAGTTTCAAGAATTGCTGACGAATCAGCAGATCCAGATTTTAGCTTCACTGCCTCTCTCGAGCAGGCAAAGGAAGCAATCAAGGCAAAGCTTGAGAGAGCTGCCGCAGAAACAAAAATGTCAAAAGAGGAAACTGACCGCTTAATTGGTCAGCAACTGGGCCGACTAGAGTCCCAGATTCCAGAAATCCTAGCCAGAGCTGAAGCCAGAGGCTTTGGCAACCTTGCCGAGCTTAGGGAGCGTGCAGCAGCTGAGGGAGTGACTTTAGCGCAGAAGATGGAAGCCGAGCTAATGGACGACGTTGCTCGCACATTTGCCGATACTACCCCAGCTCTTCGTAGGACTGTTTCTGCCAAGTATGACGCTGAGCAAATAGAGACTCTCGGAAAACTGGCTAGAGCCGCTGCCGATAGCGAAGACGGAAGCATTGCCGCCGCTTGGGATTCCTTCAGGGCCAACGCAGACGAGGCAACCGTTCAGGAGGCCCTAAAGCGGCTTCTTAGCCCACTAGGTGCTCACGAACGTGTAAAGAAGGGCGAAACTCGTACCGTCTCGTTTGAAGAGCGAGAAATGATGAAGCGGCTTTCTGCTATTCAGAAGCAGAAGAATGGCGCTGGTAGCGAGGGCCTATCCAAGCAGGGCAAACTTGGAATAGTAGATAAAGAAAGCCTAAAGAACTTTGCCGTAGCTCTCCGTAAGGCGCTACTGGGAGTTGACACTGACGCAGCTGTAAAAGAGGCTCTAGGCGGAGCAAGCAGCCTTCCTGGTGAAGAACTGCAACGTGCTCTCCTTTCAACTCCTGGTGGCATCAGGATTGCTGGTGAGCGTCTTGAATACATGGGTCTTAGTGGGCAGATAAAGCCAACCGCTGAGTTTCAGTTCATTCAGTCTCTTCGGGACAGAAAGTACAACCCTAGAACTTTTGAAGTTGGAACTCGCCCCCTTAGCGACTTTGCTGTTACCGCTGAAGGCCGTGTAGGTGGAACTCCTACCCTGAGCGAGGTTACTCGCCTAGCTGTCAGGGCAAGTGGAAAGTGGTATCCAGAACGCCTGGCTGAGTTGCTTCGCAAGGCTGGAGTAAGGGACTCTGAGCTTCTAGATGGAGATGCATCTAGAAATGCTCAAGAGTTTATCGAAATTGCAATCTTCCGCGACATAGAGGCAAAGACTGCCGAAGCCCGCGAAAAAATTATGCGGACAAGATTCGAGCAATTTAAGCTTAGCGATCTTGTTGCAAGGGGATTTGAGATTGCTCCATCTGACGAGCAGCTAGCAATTATTTCCAAGAGGGCCGCTGCTCTAGGCCGCGGGTCGCTACGTTTATCCGACGAAGAAATCGGAGAAATGATTGAGCTTGCCGGAGAGGCAAAGGATGCTCAGATTGACGCTATCCAGAAGCTTCAGGCGATGCGCGTCAACCCCTTCACGGAGGCTGGCCGTATTAGAACTGCGGTCCTTGGTGCAAAAGAGATTTCCGCAAAGGTCAAGGCTGAAAAGCAGACCCGCACCGGATACGCTCCGACTAAGGAGCTGGGTGAGCTTATCGAGGTCAAGAAGGCCATAGAGGTAGTCAGAGCCGCATCAAAGGGCGAAGGCGCTCTACTTGGCGGAGAAGCTTTGGCTCTGAAGTTTACTGAAGCGTTCTTTAAGAAGCTTGCGAAAGACAAGACCAGCAAGGAGATTATTAAGCTGGGTGGTGAGCTAAGAGACATTATTAAAAATGCTTCAAACTTAGACAATCCAAGAATTCGCCAGGCTTTCTTTTCCAGGCTGACAAACATGATTGCTACCTACGAAAGATCATTTGCTCGTGGTGCAGTAACTGGATTCGATTTCGCCTTCACTGATGCCAAGGGGTCGTACGTACAGAGCGCTGTAGCCAACCAAATGGCGTTTCTTTACGCAGGTAGCAAGGCTGCCAACTCAATCGACGGTGGCTACTTTGCTCGCTACGTAGACAATGTTCTGCTAGCTAGCCGTACCGACCTAGAAGGTGGCCTATCGGGCGTACGTACCCACGAAGAGAGAGTGGCAATTCTCAACTCAGTTGCAAACAACTGGGGCGGAGAGGGCATCTCCGTAGGTGCGCTTCAGGACGCTTTAGCTGCTGCCAAGAAGCGCAAGTTAGGCGCTGAGAAGCTAAGCCCAGCTGACCGAAAGACTTTCCAGGGTATTGTCGACCAGACCTATAAAAAGTTTGTAGAAGACACCATTGCGGAGCTAAAAGAAAAATACATCACCCGTATCCTCTTTGAAGAGGGAATGGAATACAGGGTCGGCTGGATTGATCGTCTTTCAGACGAAGAGCAGATCATCGCTCGCCAGAAGCTGGCTAACGAAGTAATCGAAGTTCCAGAAGAGCTGGCAGCTCAGGCTGGGCTAAAGTCAAACAAGCTTGCTTACAAGCAGATTGCAGACTATTTGCCAGGGGGCAGAAAAGTTGAAATGACCAAGGGCAACCCAGCCATTGGTAGAGTAGCCGACTTCGTTGCCCGTCGCGCAAATGCTGCAGCAAGAGATGCCGTAGAGGAATCGCGTGCATACGCGCTGCTGGACGAGATTGAACCAGCATGGGCAAAGAAGGAAGCACTTTCAAGGCTAGTAGAACTTGGTTCAATGCCTCACGCAACTGGCGCTTTGCAGAGCAGCACGATGCTGGCAAGTATCATTGTACGCACTGAGGGTTCTGCAAAGCTACAGGACCGCAACGTTGCAATCGCCAACAAAATGACAAGCAAGGATGCTGACGTAATTGCCAAGGAAGCTAAGTTCTTCGAGTCAATTCTTCGTCGACTAGAAAGTAAATTTGTCAAAGAAGGTTTCCGACCTGTTGGAGAGAAGATGGACGGGAAGAGTCTGGACGAAGTCCTGGCTTACGAGAACCCTCTAGCCTTCTTCTCGTGGGTGCGTAATCTCAATGTGACCGATACTGCCAGCCGTGAAGAGTGGGCTAGAGCAATGCAGCACATTCTAAACCTAGAGGTCACTGGCAAGGGACGTGCTTACAGAAATGCTCGTGAGTTGCTTGAAAGCTACCGTAGCAAGGGTGACGAAGTTCGCCCAGCAACTGCTGAAGAGGTAATCCGGACTATCGCTGCGCTAGGTGGGGAAACTCCAGTAGGAATGAAGGCTAAGGGTTACCTTAATCGCAAGGGGGTTCCTCAGCGTAGAACCATCCTAAAGCTAATCGACGAAGCTGCGCCAATTCTCGACAAGTCCGAGCTGGAGCGAGCACGCGGCAACAGCTGGATTAAGGAAATAAACCTTGTAGGCAAAGAGGAAGTCCAAGAGGCAACTGACGCTCTACCAGACATCGCAATGACCGCTCAGAAGTCCTACGAGCATCTAGCCGCCCTATTGGCGGAGCTAGAATCTACTGGCCTAGGCTGGATTCCAACTCTAGCTATGCAGTCTGTAGGAGACTCAGTTCGTCAATTCTTTGTTCACCGTGCAAAATTCTTTGAAAAGACCACTATTGACAAGTTGGGTCGCTCGATTGATCAGTACATACTTCCAGGCGCAAAGTCGTCTAAGTACCTAAAGAAGAGCTGGGAAGATTACACAAACTACACTGGCTTCAAGTCCATGGTTAGAACGATTAGGGACATGGCTCCTACTGCCAAGAAGGGCAAGCTAACAGAAGACCAGTGGGTAGCTAAGATGACCCGCTTGGCTATGAGTGTTCGTGACAGCTATCTACTTGCTCGCGGTATCGTTCCTGTGCACACGATTAGCCTGACAACTGGAGAGGCTATTCCTAACGGACTAGCATCAGCTCTCGGCAAGTCTGGCGACGAGGTAGACAAGCTAAACCTTACTGCTGTTGCCTTAACTGAAAACGACATCTTTGACTTGCTTCCTGAGCAAGACGTTGTCGACTTGTTCTTCTCTGGTCGTATGGAGTCTATGCCTCCTACCGCTGTGCTTCCTGCTGCCCGACTAATGGTAGCGGCGATGGAGTCCCTGCCTGCTGGTTCATATTTCAACGCCGAGCAGCTTGCTGTTCTTCAGCGCCACATGTTCCAGACTATGGAAATCGGCGCTCGCGCTGCCTCTACTAGCGAGTTTGCAAAGGTGTCCTGGATTAACCTAAATCCAGAAGCCGCGACCGACGCTATCCGAGTTCTAGTCAGTAGGATGCTAGACCCAGACTTTGCTGTTGCAATGTACGAACGCCACCTAGCAAATGCCACTTATGCCAATGGTATTTTGCGCTACCAGGCTGGTCAGCTATCCGAACGAATTATGGCTACTTGGTCAGAGATTGCACAGAGCCCGATTGCAAGCTCTAGCGACAGAATCCAAGCCACCATTGACGCGATGTCTGAGCTAAATAACATTCTTAAGATTGGTGATGCTGGAGATGAAGCTGTGCGAGTCATGGCGTTCCTTGACGCTCAGGCCCTGATTGCGAAGGAAGTGGATGTCGACAGCTTATTCGACATCGCTACTGCAAACAAGATTGCCAAGGCTGGTCGAGTTATGGGCGAAGAGGAGCAGAAGATTAGCAACCTTCAAAAGGCTCTTCGTCAGAACCGTTCACAAAACCAAGTTACTGCCGCACTTATCGAGGGAATGGAAGCTAGGGAGCCTCTTCTTTCTGACCTATACGCGCAGAAGATAGCGACTCTTGAGGAGAACGGTTACCGTCCTGATATCGATGAACAGCACATGCTGTTTAATGACATCATTACCGAGCAGGGCAAGCTTCCTTGGTATCTAAGCTTTACGGACACTGGTCTGCGGTTATTCTCGTTCGACTACATGAAAGAAAACGTAGCACCGTACATGGGTGGCTTTGAGCGTATGGCGATCGAAGGGCCTTCGGAGTACACCAACATCGCTGTTCAGTATGCGGTCAAATGGAACAAGATTACCGAGTCGACTGGTAAGAACTACCCAGAGATGGCGTTTAAGCTGCTACAGCAGATTGCTGACGAGGACCTTCCTAAGTTTGCATTATCGGCTGATACTATCCTTAAGCTAACTAGCCGCTCGCTTGACGGGACCGTTGACGCTAACGACACTGGAGCCTTGAAGGCTGCAATGGATCACATTGAGTTCTTCAAAAATCTTCGCAATAAAGATGGCGAGCTACTAATTCCAGACGAAGATCCTATGCTTGTTCAGGCTCTTGCCGATCTGTGGAGATTCGGTGGACACTTCTTTGGCAAGCAGGGCAAGATTACTCGCTCTGGAGTTCCAGCTCAGTGGCTGAACATTAACCTTCGCCAGATTGGTTCGAGCGAGGTTGGGCAGGCGCTGAAAGAAGGACCGGATGGTGGACTCCCAGACCTAGTCAAGGTCAAGGACGGATTCGGATTTAATCCCGCTACTGTCAATCCAGAAGAGCTTGGTTCTCAGTGGCGCGACTGGGATATCTCAAACCCATACCAGATGTTCTCGACCTTGAACTCAGCAATCGCCCGTTCAGAGAAGCTAATGTACGAAGCCGCCTACCTACAGAAGGTTCACGGTATAAAGATTTCCGACTTTGCAAAGCCAGGCGAGACTGCAGCTGAGACCGCAGCTCGAGCGAAGGCTGAGGGTCTTGTTAAGATCAAGGGCCCTGAGTCATTGAAGCAACAAGGGAGTGAACTTGTCTACTTCATGAACACTGACGATTACTACTACTACTCCGGTATTGCCTCGCAAATTATTAGAGCTTCAAGAGACATGACCGCTCCGTACAAAGACAAGATTGAGGCTATTACTAAGTTCGCCTCAAAGTTTGACGAACTGCAAAACTTCGCAAAGCGTTCGATGACCATCTTCCGTCTTGGTAACTTCATAATGAACTTTAACGGTGGATTGTGGACCAACTTCTACGGTGGCGTAACCAGCCCTGTTGCTTACTATCGTTCGTTGCTTACCCTGCAGCACCTATTCCCTAACCTACGGGATTTGCCTGTTGAGCTAAGCAAGATGGAAAAAGAAGTTGTTGCCTATCACGCTCGCAGAAGTAAGGAAGGCTACACCGTTCGCCCTGAGAACGACCCTGTAACTAACAAGGAAGGCATGACTCTTACCATCAAGGGCAAGCCAGTGGACTTCAAATACTCCGACCTTGCAGAGCTTTACAGAAGTATCGGTGGAGAAGTGCCTACTGCAAGCAGCCGTAACCTGGACTTGCTAGGAGACTACAGCACCGCTGAGTCGCTAACCAGGCTAACCAAGAATGGACCGTTGCGTGAGTTGCAACGCGCTTACGAAAGCCTGAGCCTTGGTATTGGTCGCATTGCGGCAAGGCGTGACGACTACATTCGCATGACAATGTGGCTAGATGAGATGTCCAAGAACAACTGGACCTCACTAGAAACAGGCGCTCGTGAGGCACTAAAGAAGACTGACCGTTACCACCCACAGGTTCAGGACTTGAGCCGTACTAACAACAAGGTAACCCGTCAGTTCATCATGTTCTTCACCTGGCAAGCAAAGACCCTCGGATGGATTGTGCACGACATTCTGGACAAGCCAGGGCGAGCTACTGCTTTGCTTAGAGCTCAGTATGCAGCACAGACTCAGGAAGATCAGCAGCCAGAGGCCTTCGGCAGCTTTGACCCTAAGGGCACGGTACTGCGTAGCTACCAGCAGAATGGCATGAACTACCTCACCGGAAATGGTGCATATTCATTCTCTCTTGCCAATCCAGTAAACGACCTCTTAGGTGCAGATGGCTGGTTGAGCCAGATTAGCGCCAAGAGCTACGAAAGTCCTGCAACGAACTTGATGTCATCTACATTAGGAAGCGCCAAAAACTTCCTATTCAGCTCAAGCCCGTTGTTTGCAAACTTTGCTATCAACTGGGTCCAAGGAAGAACCTCAACTGGACAGGACATAATGCGTTCTGGGACTTTTGACGAAGAGAGCTTGCAGATTCTCCAGGAAGAAATCGCAGGACAGCTTGGTCTTGGATTACCGTATGCGGCGCTCGCTAAGTACTTCCCAGAGCAGTTCAGTAGAAGAAGCTGGGATAACGAAACGACATTGTCAGAAAAGGACAAGGACACGGCACGCCTTGTATGGAACTGGATGACTGGAACTAGATCTACTGAGTACCTAAGCTACACCCAGCGACAGAAGGCACTCAGCGAGCTAAAGAGCACTCTAGATAAGGTGCTAAGGAATCAAGCAGGGAATTAACCCTTAAGCTTGCTAGCCTTCATAGCAAGAGCTTTCTTCTTGGCATCAGCCTTAGAAGATGCGCCCCACGCTTGTAGAGATAGGAGCAAACGAGTTGGTTCCCCATTTGGCTTACGCTCAGGACCAGGCATATTGCCCATGCGAGCTAGGAATGATGCCC
>Ga0078894_10005042_pt1 | contig 10146 bp, 13 predicted proteins | sample LauGreSu1BDMLBSD_2_FD_67506 | JGI IMG/M metagenome (GOLD analysis project Ga0078894, IMG submission 67506) | Freshwater lake microbial communities from Lake Michigan, USA - Su13.BD.MLB.SD (version 4) (version 4) | ecosystem: Environmental > Aquatic > Freshwater > Lake | place: Lake Michigan...
GTGAGTAGTCCCACGACGAGTGGTGCCATCTTCCCGAGTGCCGCCGTATTGAGGAGTCCGTCCAGCGTCCTGACGAAGACTCCCCTCTGCTGAAGCTCGGCGAGCCCAGCCACCACCTCACTCTGTGTTCGCCCCAGTCGGTCGAGCTTGGAGACCACCAGTGTCTCGCCCTTCTGAAGGGATACCAGTGCCGCCCGGAGCTGTTGTCGTTTGTGGGCCGGGACGGTGCTGCTCACCTTCTCGCCGAACACCTCCTCACACCCCGCCTCCCTCAAGACGACGAGCTGCTGGTCGAGGGACTGCCCCTCAGTACTGACTCGGGCGTAACACCCTGCTGATCTTCATCCGAACAATGCCCTACAACCTGACGGCAAGCATCTGGTAAGCGGTTTTCTCAGTCATACCAAACTAAATTCATATGCAAATGCCTGATTAACCGGGTCATAGGAGATATTGACAACACCCTCGGCCCCAAGGAACTGGCCAGTTCCAGTAGTAACACCATAAGCATTCAACCGATTTGGCAACCCACCACCCAGAGGGAAAGTCTCAACACCGGACAGGCTGACCTCAGCACGTTGACCTGGCGTTTTGATTGCTGGCTCCAAGTTGGATATCCAAGAGCGACGAGCATACTTCTTGCTAAAAGAAACCTCAACAAAAACCTGTCGCCGCTCGTCGATCTCTCCCACAGATGTAGTCACAGCCGTGAAGTCAAACGTGCCAACGGGCGAACCGCTCAAGGCCGGATTCTTATACACCAGTCCACTAACGACAAGCATGTCACCGAGTGGGCCATCTGGCCCATTTGAGATCAAGCTCCTTTGCAAGTTCTTGGTATAGACGATGCCAGTAACGGGATCAGCGTGCTTGGGCATTGAGTTCTTTTTTGCATTACGCTCATACCATAGACAAAGCATTTGCCGGCTGCAACAAGCAAATGAAGCTGTCACCACCCTTAATACATTGCTTTTCTGGTTGTCCCGTCCGCTAGCGAAGACCCTCCATACGACGACGGTTCAACTGCCGGTAGCTCGACTCCCCGACAGATGCAGGTGCAGTTGCTTTTCTCCGTAGGTAAACAGGCTGAGAGTCTTACTCTCGCCTTTACCAGCTGCTCTCTCACCTTCTACACCTGCAAGCTCAACCATCCTTTTACACATCCGCTTGGCACGTTCTGTCGTTAGACCTCTAGTTCTTTGAGGTAGTCCGCAGCAACACCGATCAGCCACACACCTCTTCTCTCTATGGAAGTCAAGGGGAATCAGTGGGCATTCAGGCAGCACCAGCAGACCCAGCGGTACTTGAAGGCGCAGCAGGCGGCGTGATGCCTCAGATCAGAGGCAGATCTGAGTTCAACCAATCGCCAGCAGGGACAGGCAGAGCAAACTCCCCAGAATGCGACCCATCAGCTGGTACGACAGGTTCTCTAAGACCGCAGCACGGGGTGCTGGTCGGTCCATCACCTTCACGATTGCCTGCGGCATCATCCTGATCTGGGTCTCCACTGGACCGCTGTTCAACTACAGCGACACCTGGCAACTCGTCATCAATACCGCCACGACCATCGTGACCTTCCTGATGGTCTTCCTGATCCAGCACACCCAGAACAAGGACACTGAGGCGGTCCAGATCAAACTGGACGAACTGATCAGGGCAACCAAGGGTGCTCACAATGCCCTGATTGACCTGGAGGAGAGCACTGAGCAGCAACTGGACGAGTTCAAGAGACAGTACGAGGCACTGGCGAAAGCGGCACAAAGGAATCTGCTAACAGGCGAAGCAGATACGGACAGTCCAGAAATCGAGGGTCGCAAAGGGGGAAAGTCCTGAGAGTGGTGACGGTGGCGAAGCGCCTCCCCTGCATCCCAAACAAGGATGGGAAACATCAATGAATAAACGGAAGCTTGAACTCCTCAGACCACGTTCCTTATCGGCGTAACAACGTCCCCAATGCAGTCGGGAGCACTGATCATTCACCTGAGCGGACCGCACAGCCCATCTTTCACGACATACCGTTTGCCACCTGTCTCCACAACAGCAGTGCCGCTCTTCTCAGCAGGTCTGTATTGGGCAGCCAGCTCCCTCACTCTCTCGTAGGAGCTCCTGGCACGCCCTGGCATCTCTTCTAAGCCCAAAGCAATGCCCACAGCGCCAGTGAGGGAACAGGAGCCTCCAGGGACTCCAGGGAGCTCAGTGGGTGATGCCCCATGTGTTTCGGCCTTTAGCCCCGGCTCCTGCTCTGACTCATCAACACACAAACAATCCACCCCCGTGCCAGAGGTGGAGATAGATGGTGGTGTTAGAGGAGGTGTATTGGGAAGGGACTCCCAGTGTCCATCCGTGTGGACTGGACGATCACAGTCGATGGAACCCGCAGTGTCCTTCTGATTGTTCTCAACAGGCTCCTCGCCATTCCGATCGGAAGGACACCCGTGACTCCACCAGTAGGAATGGTCCCACCGTGACTGACTCAGCTTCGCTCGCACGAAGAGATTTTCCTCTGCGATTCTCTTCAGCGAACGCTGGACCTGCTTATACGAGGACTCGATATCCCGATGCTCCAGGTAGCCGAGCATGTCATCGGCGGAGAGCTTGATCCAGGCCCTCCCCTCGATCAACCGTCCCCCCTTGCCCTCACTGGCCTTACGAAGCCACATCTTGATAATGTCAACACAGATGTAATCCAGGGGCTTTAGAGCCATGACCAGAGAAGCTGGATGAGCAAGACTCATTTTACCAAGCAATTCCCAGAAGAACAGACTAGGCAGACTCACCCCTATAAGCCCTCTCGATCACACCCCCCCCTTCCCGCATCCAGCAATACCGACCAGCTCCACACTCAACAAATCCACTCTCGAAATAGACGAAGAGTCGCAAGAGATCAAATAAGAATCAGTGTCCAGCGATCACGGCGTTACGAGATAAGCCCATCAGGAGGTCGTCATGACCTCAATGACCCAATCGACCGGACAAGCAGCAGAGCCATTGGCAAAGCCCACCCCCGCTCGCCGGAGAGCTCCTCAGGGGCTCAGGCAACTCCTCACTGGCATGGGCTTGAATTCGGATACCAGGGAGCTGGTCAACGACCCATCCGCCGACCACCCCGACCGCATCCGCCCACCTGTCATATCGAGTGACAGATGAGTGACAGGCGAATTTCACCCCCTCAAAACCCTCTCCACGACAGGCTTCTTCATGCAGCTCCGCATCGGCAACGGTTACGACATTCATCGCCTCGTGCCGGGCCGGCCGCTGATCCTCGGAGGCCAACAGTTAGAGCATCCCGCCGGGCTCGGCCTCGATGGCCACAGCGATGCCGATGTGCTGGTGCACGCGATCATGGACGCCCTGCTCGGAGCCCTCTCCCTCGGCGACATCGGCAAATACTTCCCGCCCGACGATCCGCAGTGGAAGGGGGCTGACAGCCTGGTGCTGCTGGAGCAGGTGGTGGCGCTGGTGGCCGAACGGGGCTGGAGCGTGATCAACGTGGATTCGGTGGTGATAGCTGAGCGCCCCAAACTCAAGCCCCACATTGAAGCGATGCGGTCCGCCATCGCCGCCCGAATGGGTCTGGAGCCCGATCAGGTGGGCGTGAAGGCCACCACCAACGAAAAGCTGGGCCCGGAAGGCCGCGAGGAGGGCATTTCCTGCCAGGCAGTGGCGCTGCTGCAGAAGCCATGAGGGCAGGAGCCATGCAAGGCGCTGCCAGACGTCTAATAGTTAGATTTCTGGCGACTGCCCTCTGTGTACTGATGCTGCTGGCCGGCCATCCCGATGTGGCGATCGCCGAGCAGCAACAGCCCGGCGGAAGTCTTGAAGTGGCTGTGGTGGAGCATTTGCGGGTGAAGGTGTCCGCCGAGGCTCGCCAAGCCTGGCTGGAGGCCGAACGGGGCAGCTGGGAACCCTGGCTGGCGCAGCAGGACGGCTACCTGGGTCGCGATCTGCTCTGGGAGCCTGAACGGGAAGAAGGCACCCTGCTGATCCGCTGGGCCAGCCGCCAGCAGTGGAAAGCCATTCCACTCGAGGAGGTGGAGGCAGTGCAGGAGCGCTTCGAGCAGCTGGCCCGCCAGGCCACGGGCACTCGCCAAGGCAATCCCTTCCCACTGGTATTTGAAGGTGAGCTGCAGCCGGCAGCATGACCAGACCCGGGACGCTCCCCCCACGCCATGACTGAAACCGCTCGGGTCGATCTGCAGCGCCGCCAGCGGATCGGCATGGTGGAGGCCATCTGGGGCGAGCACAAAACCGCCGATCAGATCGCCGCCATCCTGATACGCCTGCAGCGCGCAGGAGAACTGGCACTGGCCACCCGCGTGGATGCCGCCAAAGCGCAGGCCGTGGCGGAGCTGATCGAGGCTGATCCCTCGGGCGCCGCGAGCCGGGCTCAGCTGCAGTTCCATGCCGATGCCCGCTGCCTCAGCCTCGGAGATCCCGCACCGCTGCGGCAGGAGCTCGGCGAGGTGGTGGTACTCACTGGGGGCACCAGTGATCTACCGGTGGCCAGCGAAGCGCAGCTGGCCCTGCATTGGCATGGGGTGCGCTGCGAGCGCCTACTGGATGTGGGTGTGGCCGGTCTGCATCGGCTGATCGCCCAACTGGAGCGACTGGAGCAGGCCCAGGTGCTGATCGCCTGCGCCGGCATGGAGGGGGCCCTTCCCACAGTGCTGGCCGGCCTGGTGCCGCAACCCGTGATCGGGGTACCGGTGAGCGTGGGTTATGGGGTGAGCGCCGGCGGCCAGGCAGCCCTGCATGGAATGCTCGCCAGCTGCGCGCCGGGGCTGAGCGTGGTGAACATCGACAACGGCTACGGCGCCGCAATGGCCGCCCTGCGAATCCTGAACTGCGGCATCAACAAGGAGCGCTGAGCAGCCCAGCGCCAGCCGCCGAGCTCAACCCTCCTGAGCGCGGCGTCCCAGGCACTGCTGCAGCTCACGGGAGCGCTCCTCTGTTTCCACCTGATGCAGACGGCTCAGCAGGGCGTGCAGATCACTACCAGCCAATTCGCCATTGGCCTGCCATTTCATGGCACGGGTTTCGGAGTGGCGAACTGAGGCGGACACGCAAACGAAATGAAGTGGCTATCAACCTAAACATCGAGGCGGCCGCCAACCGGACTTACAACACGAATCCAGCGGAAGAGTTTCTGTAATTCGCCAAATCTTCAGAAAAAGCGAAGATCACTGCTTCAGAGATGCTTCAGATCGGGGTAAGCCGTGATCAGCTCATCGGCGCTCAGCACCTCGCCCACGCCCTCGGGCTGCCAGATCACCTCAAGAGCCAGCAGCTGGTCGGACGGCACAGAGCCCAACACCCGCAGCGCCTCACGCAGCTCCTCACTGCCGCTCAGCGGCTTGAGAGTGATGCGGCTGCGGCTGGCCACCAGCAAGGTCACAGCGATGTAATCACTGGTGGCATCGGCGTCACCAGCGCTGGTGCTGGAGGCCGCGCCGCGGGAGCCACCCACGTTGGTGGTGATCTCACCCGAGAGCTTGCTGCGCTCGGTCATCGACAGGCGGTTGAAGGTGGATTCCGCCGCCTGGAACGGCACTTGGCCCACCTCGGCGTTGGCATACACCCATAGATCGGGATGACGCAACAGCGCCAGGGTGCTGTCCTGGAGCACCCGCTGCAGACCGGTGCTGCTGCTGGTATCGGAGCTGGCGGCCAGGCTGCGCAGATCGCGCTGGAGATCGCGGGCCGAGGCCAGCAAGCCCACCTGAAGCTGTGCGATCGCCACAGGGCCATCGGGCCGGTAGCCATCGAGATCGCCACCGCGCATACCAGCGGGCAACGCCTGGCCACCACCTCCGGCTCCACCGCCACGGAAGGCGTTCAACACCAGGCCCACCACCGCCATCAGCACCAGGAAGCCAAACAGACCTCCGCCACCGAAGAAGAAGGGCACGATGAAGGGGAAGCCGATGCCGCCACCAAAACCGCGCTGGTAACCGCCACCGCCATAACCGCCGCCGCTGTAACTGCGCGGCATGGGAGCAGACCGGAAGCTGCCGCCACCGATGCGGCCGCCGCTGGCGGCGTCAGCAGGCTGAGGGGCCAGCAACACCAGAGCTAGAGCCGCACTCAGAACAGTGGGAAGCATCAGGCGGCTGAACAGGCGACGCAGCAGCGGCGTGGAGTGCTGTTGAGGCAAGACCAACCCCAGGAATTGCCATGAAATCTAAGAACCACCCCCCACGATGGTGACCACTTCCACGGCATCGGCTTCCCGTACGGGCTGATCCGCCCAGTGCGTACGGGGCAGGATCTGGCCGTTGAACTCCGCCACCACCAGCTGTGGCTTGTAGCCGCGCAGCTCGAGCAGTTGCAGCAGCGACAAGCCTTCAGGGCACCGAATCGGATCGCCGTTGAGGCGCACTTCGATCGTGGATTGGCTCATTGACTCAGTTCAGCATCTCCAGGAGCTCACGGCTGGCCGCCGCGGGATCCGGGGCCGCGGTGATCGCCCGCACCACAGCTACCCGGCTGCACCCCACAGCCTGGACCGCTGCCAGGTTGCTGGCGTCAATACCGCCGATGGCGAAACAGGGGATCGGGCTTTCTGCCATCGCCTGGCGCACGTACTCCAGGCCCACGGGCTCGCGGCCTGGCTTTGTGGGCGTGGCCTGCACCGGCCCAACACCCACGTAGTCGCACCCATCGGCCACCGCCTCATGCAGCTGGCTGAGGGCGTGGGTGCTGCGGCCGATCAGCTTCTCGGGGCCGAGCCAACGCCGGGCCAGCGCCGGCGGCAGATCGCCCTGCCCCAGATGCACGCCATCGGCATCCACCGCCAGGGCGATATCGATGCGGTCGTTCACCAGAAACAGGGCTCCATGACGACTACAAAGCTCGCGAAGCGCCTGAGCCTGCGCCAACCGTTCCGCATCGGTGATCGGCTCACCATCAGCGCCCAGACTGCCCTCCTTGGCGCGGTACTGCACCAGGCGTACACCGCCCTGAAGCGCCGCTTCCACCACGGCCTCGAGCTGCGGACATGGACTGGTGATCAGATAAAGCCGGCAGCGCTGCAGCTGAGCCCGGCGCTGATCGCCCTCCGGGCAGGCCCGCAGCAACTCCACTTCCAGGTCGTAGAGGGCGTAGCGGATCGCGGCCGCTTCAGCAGCCAGGATTGGATCCTCAGCGCGGCCGAATTCCTCCAGCACCCGCAGCGCCTCCTGCACCCGGCCGCAATTGGCCGCCACCACCGCCGCGGGCTCCTGCCGCTGGACCTGGGCGGGATGGGCCATCCCTGCTGCCACATCACCAGCCGTGTGCCGCGCCTGCTTATAGCGATCGGCATGCAGCAGCCCCAGCCGCTGGCGCAGATCCTTGAGCCGCGCCACCAGATCGGCACGATCCAGCCCGAAGCGGCACCAGTCCTCCACCACCCGCAGGCCCTCTCGGGCGCGATCGAGGTTGGCGTCGAGCAGGCGCAACACCGGCTGGGGTTGTGCAGGGGCCGTCATGAACAAAACTGAGGTGAGAGGGGCTGCTTAGGGTGTGCGCACACATGCCATCACAGGGGCCATGGCGCAGGGCGAATCCGACAGCCCAATGCTGGTGCTGATCTCAGGGATTCTGCTGCTGGGGGCTATTGCCGCCTTCATCAGCTGGGGCCTGGCCAACGCCTACCCCGCCGGCTGAGCCCAGCAGCTGCTCAGCGGTAGCCGCATCGCAGGCGATCTGCGCCACCAGGGCTTCCAGGCTCTCGAAACGCTGCTGTTGGCGCAGCAGGGCCACCGGTTCCACCAGCAGCTCCGCCCCCTCGAGATCCAGGCGCCGCCCGAGCAGATGCACCTCAACCGCCGACGGGGCGGTGGGATCCACTGTGGGCTGCGGCCCGAGATTCATCACCGCCGCCAGGCGCTCTCCGGGCAGCTGTTCTCCCTGCAGCCACACCCAGGCGGCATAAACCCCCTGCTGGGGCAGAAACTTGCGCCCATCCACCTGCAGGTTGGCGGTGGGCCAACCCAGCTCACGGCCCAGGCCGCGCCCCCGCACCACCCGGCCGCCAAAGCGATAAGGGCGCTCCAACAGGGCCGCCGCCTCCTGCAGCTGTCCGCCCTCGAGCGCCCGACGGATGCGACTGCTGCTCAAGCGACCGGTGGTGTCACTGAGGATCGGCTGCACCAACAGCTCAATGCCCCGCTCGGCGCAGAGCTCGCGCAAGCAGTGGATATCGCCGCTACGGCCGGCGCCAAAGCGGAAGTTCTCGCCCACGGCCACCAGTTGGGCCTGCAGCTGCTCCACGAGCACCTGCTCCACAAACTGCTCCGGGCTGAGGGCCGCCAGTTCAGGCGTAAAGGGCACCAGCACCAACTGCTCGATACCGAGCGGCTCCAGCAGATGGATCTTTTCGGCGGGTAGATCCAGGCGCAGCCGGGCCTCGCCGTAGAGCACCTCGCGCGGATGGGGCCAGAAGCTCACCACCGTGGGCACCAGCTGCGCTGCCGGACCCCGCTCAGCCACCCACTCAACCACCGCCGCAATCACGCGGCGATGGCCCCGGTGCAGCCCATCGAAACTGCCCAGGGCGATGGCTGTGGGCCTTGCGGCCTGCTCAGGACTGCGCAGAGGAATCAAGGCCGGTTCACCAACAAGCGCATCCAGGCCCTCGCCGCCGGCATCCTCCCATGGCAGGTTTGAGCCATCTCCGGCGCCCTCGCTCCTCCCTATGGCCGATCGGCTCGACCTGCAACTGATCTCCGCCGCCCTGCGGCGGATGGGCTGGATCCGGCTCTGGTCCCAGGTCGTGCTGGGGGTGGTGGTGATGGGAGTGCTGTTGTTCAACAACATCGGTGGCCAGATCGCTGCCCGCGCCGACAAAGCCCTGGGCCTGGGCCCTGGCCTGTCGCTCACGAGCCTGGCCTTTGTGGTGCTGCTCTGGTCGATCTGGCAGAGCGGTCTGATCGTGCGCTGCGGGCGGGCCCTCAACGGTCCAGTGCACCCCAGCAAAGGCGAAACCGCTCGGCTGATTAAACGCAGCGTGCTGGCCGACCTTGTGGGTCTCACCCTCGGGACCGTGGGTTACCAATCGCTGGCCGGGAGCCTGTTTGTACAGGCCTCGATGCAGGCGGGTTTTGCCTTCGGCGGAGCCATGACCACACCCGGCGGGCGCATCACGAATTACCCGATCACCTCGCTCGAGATGCTGTCGGTGTTGAGCAACACACAGGTGCTGTTTGCCCACATGATCGGCCTGTGGATCAGCATCTGGATGCTGCAGCGGATCTACCGACCCAGCGGCAGCTGAGGTAGCGCCGCGGCATCCCCCCGCCAGAACAGTTCCGGCTGCAGCGGTGTGAGCGACACACCGCCGGCGGCCACATGGGCCACATCAATCGGCCAGTCGGCTGGCCCGGCCACCTCAGCCTCCAGATCGTTGGCCACTTCACCCGCCAGCCAGTAGTAGGTGCGGCCGCGGGGATCAACGCGCTGGTCGAACTGGTCGGTATAGCGGCGTACCGCCTTGCGGCACCAGCGCAGGGGGCCGATGGCCTCTGCTGCCAAGGGCGGCACATTCAGATTGAGCAGCACCCCTTCCGGCCATCCCGCCGCCATGGTCTGTTCGGCCACATCGAGGGCGATGCGGGCAGCGGGATCGAACTGCCGCCATTGGAAATCGGCGCTGCTCACCGCCAGCGCCGGCAGCCCCTCGATCGTGCCCTCCATGGCGGCACTCACCGTGCCGGAATACAGGGTGTCGGTGCCGAGGTTGGGGCCGTGGTTGATGCCTGAGAGCACCAGATCGGGCCATTCCTCCAGCAAGGCAAACAGAGCCAGCTTCACGCAGTCACTGGGGGTGCCGCTGCAGGCCCAGGCGGTGATGCCGGGGGCAAACAGTTCATCGGCCCGCTCGGCCCGCAGGGGGGTTTGCAGGGTGAGACCGTGGCCAGTGGCGGAGCGCTCCTGATCGGGGCACACCACCGTCACCTGATGGCCACGGGCTGCAGCTTCAGCGGCCAGGGTGCGGATGCCGGCGGCGAACACGCCGTCGTCGTTGCTGATCAGGATCCGCAAGGGGTTGGGGTGGCTGCCTGGAGGCTAGAGGCCCTCTTCTTAAAGTCACGGGCTACCGGAACACAGCCGTGAGCGCCACCATCAGCCTGCAGCAGCTCACCGATCAGCTCGATCAGCTGGAGG
>Ga0078894_10005044_pt1 | contig 10145 bp, 8 predicted proteins | sample LauGreSu1BDMLBSD_2_FD_67506 | JGI IMG/M metagenome (GOLD analysis project Ga0078894, IMG submission 67506) | Freshwater lake microbial communities from Lake Michigan, USA - Su13.BD.MLB.SD (version 4) (version 4) | ecosystem: Environmental > Aquatic > Freshwater > Lake | place: Lake Michigan, USA...
TACATATTTTCCATGAACGCATTCTCTGCCATAAACCGATATAAATAAATGCTTGTATCCACCACGATTGTTTTATTTTCTAGAGAACTAACTTTTTGTTTACGGATAGATTGATGGGAACATTTTTCTCGCAAAAATTTATTTAAGTTTTTAATACCCATATTTATTCTTTTTACATATCAAAAATGAAATTCCCTTCATTTCAATTTTACACATATCCGTTTATTACATCGGACACAAATAAAAAAGACGCCACAGTGGCGGGTTTTTTATTGTTTTGATATTTTTGTTCAATCACATTTATTGTATTTTTGTTTTGTCATACTCCCTGAACCATATTCAGATGATGAATCGTTTGTAATCTTCTTATTACGTGCTAGCATATTAATTAAATTTCGTGCACTTTCTAATTCTTGTTCAAGTGCTGCAATGCGTTTGTTTTTATCCACAATCTCCCTTTCCATACGATTATTATCTTCCATCACTTGATACATATTACGATCACATTCGCTGGTTGAAATCGGTTTATGATTTATCTTGATATCCAAATAAGCTGGACGATTAAATATGCGAAATTCACAATAAATATTATGATCATCTAACTTATGATCATATCCGCCAATACGAGCACTACTACTCATGTCTAACGTAGATCTCAAATTTAACGCATTTTCATTATTATACCAATAATCAAAATGGACAAATGCTGCCTTAACTGGAGTAGGATTGTTTGGAAGAATTCTATCGATAAAATCTACTCGTCGGATTTTACCTACTTGCAGCAACTTTTCGAAGAAGTAGCTAATATGTTTTGCATGAAACCTATGTGATTCGCCGCGAGTATCAAGCAAAGACAAATGATTTGGTATAACTGGAATGTATATACTTTTCCAATCATCCGAATCCATGCGGATCGGAGACAAATCCTCTGATTTAATGGAGCATGGGAAGACACTGTTGCATTCATCAAAATACGTAGACGCAATCATTTTTAAATATTATTTCGACCGAAGTCTTTAACTTATGATACAAAACATTTATCATAAAAATAGTAATCAATTTTTTACAAATTATATGAGTATTCCGTTAATATTTTGCGCAATTTCATCAGCATTATGTCCGACTCGGGTGATCTTCCTCGAACAAAATGGATTAATTTTGCGCGTAATGTTTCCATCAATATTTGTTTCATATCTTGGTTCTGAGTAAATTTTGCATTCAATGCCGTATATCGTTCTGTTTCGCTTCGATTATTCTTGCCAATTTCATAAAAATCTGAGTCGATCTTTATATTCGCTGGACGAAGTAATTTGCCATTGTATTTTCCGGTCTTACTGCTAGCCGCAATCGCCATATCTACACTTTTAGATATCTCGCTACCGCTATCCGATGAAAACTGTAGATAAAAATCCGGATATCCCTTTTTATATTGTGATCCTAGATAGTAATGCATAACACTGTTCCATCGGTGCCCTTCTATCATGATTGGAACAATCCATTCGTCAGACAATTGTCGTCGCCAATCCTTAATCCGATTTAATGCTGTATAATTCAACATTTGTTCTGCTGATATGTGTTCACCTGAACCCTTACCTGCCTTCGGAGCAGTATGCGATTTACAATGAAACATAAATACAACGTCTTTGTCATACATGTCTGTATTCAAAAAATCTTCATCTGATTCTTTATCTAACCCAATATCGGGGTCGATTCCTAATTTCGATTTATAATTACGGAAATCTTGGATAAGATAATATGGTCCGGCATTACGTTCCAGACATTTGTTTACAATCATAGTTTTAATATCATACGGAATCTCGCGAAACTTAATAATTCGCTTATTTTTATATTCTATTAGTTTATAATGATTCCCGGTATAACTCGTCATAATATAATAATCGGGTGAATAGGTAGCAGATTGTTCGGTATTAATAGTTTCGTTTAATTGACCACACTGCATAACAGAATCTTTATCCCCGTAATTATATGCTTCCTCTGACAATATAATCATTTTAATATTCAATAGCCGTTCTAGTGTTGAAACGGCCCAAGTATCCGCCCAATACATACTAGTTTGAACAAAATCGCGGAATTTATCAATCGTATCAATATCCTTCATATATTCAAACTCATTTAATAGTTGTTTTGTATCTTTCTTTTGCTTCGACAAATTTTTATACTGCGAAATCAACTCATTCGCTTCCGATAATATTCGCTGTTGTTCTTGGCGCGTATCATTTACATTTGAAACCATCGGCGATCGGGATTCAACCGAATCACTTATTTTCTTGAGGACTTGCGTTTTTTTCTGAACCGCTTTCATTTCATTTTCGATCGATTGATATTCAGTCCATATATTCATATATAATGTTCGATATTCTTGAAACAGCGAATCATTCACTTCGGATGCCAATAATTTTCGCAAATCGGACACCGTGGTTATATGACCAATTTGTTGAAACGCGTCTCGAATCACTGCGAAAAAACAATCTCCCCCGCCTTCATTATCGATGATCGAATATTTATTATTACGGGTAAACTTCTCAATCCAAGAATTTTTTATTGTTTCTTCAAATTCCTTCTTTATGTTGTCGGAATCAACTTCAGACTCTTCCGCTAACATGGATGGGGATACAATTTCAGTGTTCACTGTAAATACACCACGCACTCGTTTGACTTCTTTATTCGGAACAGTTATTTTTGGAGTTATCGTCGGCTGTTCTATATTTAATCGCATAACCGTATCTACCGGTTCTTCGTCTAATACTTCCACGTCCAATGTAATATCATTATTACTCGTGGTATCTGGAACAGTAGCGATCGGCGCAGTGTGTTTTGCGATTAGTGATGTTATGGATGCGCTATCTACGAAAATGATCATTTTTCCTTGACATAAATCGATGGCACCGTCTTCATCCATACTATTGATTAGTTTTTGATTATCTATTTCAAATATGCCAATCCTAGAAATAGGTGCATCGTTGATAACTAGGTAGATTGAAAAAAACACGATGTTATACTTTGCGTAGGTATGTTTTTCTTTGCCTAATGCGATTTCTATGTCTTGATTTGCAAATTTATAATCATAGATAATTGTTGAATAATCAATATCACCATTATCTATACCCCGAAAATCATCGTAATCAATGTATTCCGGATACAGTTTTGAACGAACCATACTCTTACACTATTACTATAAATAATCCTTATATTATATTTTCACATGCAATACAATATAAGATTTTCCGCCCACTAAATATTTTTGGCAATTAGCTCTTTCATGTCCATAAACTTAAACTTGGCTCGACTAGAGAGTCCTGGATGATCTTTTGGACTATACGTAGTATACTCGACAATGCGTGCGTGTATTTTCGACCATGTTTCCAACGAAAATATCGAAGGCATTGTATTTGTTATGATAATTAAATAATTCTCCACGAGTTCATTGTTAATATCCACGCGCGATTTATCATCAATGTTTGATAATATCAACTTATCTAAATAAGAGATCACGCGATCTACGACGGTCAGATCCAATACATTATTTCGAACCAACATAAGAATAAAGGTTAATAATGATTTTCGACTATCGTTTTCCTTGTTAATTAAACAATGCAGATTATAATCTACGTCAGAATTTTCATATCGAATCCCATCCACACTTTGAATGTAGTTTTCAATACTGCTGTCCACTGTATTCACGAAAAATGTATATTTTTCAATAAGTTCTTTATATAAGGACGCGTATAATTCGGAATAGAAACTATTCTTAGAGGCAATGTCAAATATACAATTGGCGATCTGTGAAGTATTATCATCGGATAAACTAACTCCTTCTTCGCCATTTAATATAATATCGATATGACCATATATATTATCTCGCTGCAGAACATAGTTCTTCGCAGAGAGCTTGTTCAAACAAGTGCGGATATCTGCAATTTTTTTATCGAACCCAACATATTGAACCGTTTCTGTGCTTTTAAATGGCTCGGGTTTTTTCCACTCGCTTTCCATATCGCGCGCGGCCTTCGTCCGCCTGACTGGTCGAGCCGCATTCGTCGGAGATTTCACCGTAGTTGTAGGAGTAGCTACGTTTATATTTAAAATGCTCACCAAATTAGACACTACATTAATCACTGCAGTCGGCAACGTATAATCATTCAGAGTAAACGTCGCATATTTATCCAATGAATATGATAACATACCGATATATCCACACCTATTTATGCCTTTGAATATTCAAAGGAAACAACTTTAAGTCGTTTATGCTATAAATTATCTTCATTTGCTGGCAATGATGCGTTGCACAAATCAACTTTATGTCTCTTGAACTGTATAATGACTCTTCTTGAATATATACGCGGAGAACATGCCGTGAATGCAACCAATACATCGTGTCAAAAAGGCACGGATCCTTCCAGGGTTGAAATCGATGTTTCTAATACAACCTATAAAATAGATACAACATTTCAATTACCTATAACCTATTTAGATCAAAATGATACCTATCTATTGAAATCGACTGTATCGGACGACCTAGAATTAGTATCTACTTCTACGCATAATCACGATCAACCGATCTCTATGTATGAACATCTATTCCTACCGAAACATGAATTTGCAATGGATTTATTGCCCGCATGGAATAAACATTACACCACAAACATCCCATTTTTAACGGACACTCAACTTGTCGTAAACAATATGCAAACTTACTTAACAAATTGTCGTGCCAATCAATATAGTGTATCATGCGAAAAATTAAAAACCATTTGGAAAAAGGTCAAGGATGATCCGTATTTTTTAGAAAAATATAATTACTTAGACTGGTCGGTTATAAAACACTTCAATGAATCGTCGTCAATCTTACAGGGTTTAGCTGTGATACAAATAATGTCCCCATTGATCAGTTTTATTTTGCCGATTTTGTTTTTAATATTCCCATTTATCTTATTAAAATTACAAGGTGTTTCTATCAGCGTTTCCGCATACATACAAACATTGAAACATATTGCGCGAAATCATTTCATTGGAAAAGCGATCACCAGTTTCGATTCATTTAGTTGGGATAAGTTCACATATGGAATATTCATTTTTGGTATGTATATTTTTCAGATATATCAGAACGTTGTATTGTGTAAACGCTTTTATACAAATATCCAGAACATAAACAACGACTTGTTGGAACTACGCGACTATATTGATTATTCGATTTCTAGTATGGAGAGCCTATTATTGATAACTACGAATATGCCGACCTATCAACCTTTTAATTTTGACGTAGAGTTGCATCGTGATTCCTTGATAAAACTAAGAGACGAACTTAAGTATATATATAAATTTGAAAATAGCATCGCGAAATTAAACGATGTTGGGTATATGTTAAAATGTTATTACCGTATTTATTCTGATCATGAGTATGAGGTCTGTTTAAGATACTCATTCGGGTTTGAGGGCTATATGAATAATTTAATCGGACTATTTGAGAACCTATCAAATGGGAAAATTTCTTATGCAAAATTCAACGAAAATAACGTATGTTATTTGCGGAAACAGTATTACCCTGCGATACTCGGCGAAGAACCTGTAAAAAATAGCTGCAGATTTTCAAAGAACATGATCATATCATCTCCAAATAAATCGGGTAAAACAACCATTTTAAAAGCAACCGCTATTAACATCATTTTGTCTCAGCAGGTTGGTTGTGGATTTTACGATACTGCAATGATAGCCCCATATACACATATTCATTCTTACTTAAACATTCCAGATACGTCTGGACGAGACAGTCTTTTCCAAGCCGAATCACGTAGATGTAAAGAAATTTTGGATACGATTATCAAATATAGCGAGAACAAATATCGCCACTTTTGTGTTTTTGACGAATTATACTCTGGAACCAACCCAGAAGAGGCATCAAATGCTGGGTATGCATTCTTACAGTATTTACATGAATTCCCGAACACAAACTATATCCTAACTACACATTATTTCTCTATTTGTAAAAAATACAAGCATTCTGACTTCACCAAAAATTATAAAATGGAGGTTATCATCGATTCTAATGGTAATTTCAAATATACCTATAAATTAAAAAAAGGTATCTCCAAGATAAAAGGGGGTCTCCGTGTATTAAAGGACATGGGTTATCCAGTAAAGATTATATCCGCAATTGAGAACCAATAACGCAAATCCACATTTGTGATCACAAAACTGGTCTATATTATCACGATGACGTATTTTGTGTGATTGTATTATAGCCCACTGCATATGTGATCATAATAAAAAACATTTAGTAATTTATTATGCATTGTTTGTTTATATCGCAAATAAAATGTCTATTTCTCAAATTGCGATAACAAATGCAGACCAGAACACGATAGTTGCATATATTAACAATTATCGTGCAAAACATCAATCTCCTCCGCTAACATGGGATGTATCTCCGGCAAATTTTGCTCAAAATTGGTCTTATTACCTATTATCCAACAATTTGTTTCAGCATAGCAATAGTAAGTTATATGGCGAGAACCTTTCTTACTTTCAAGGGTATAAAGCCACTCCATTGGAATTAATTCTCAAAAGTGTGGATGTGTGGTATAACGAAATATCTATGTATGACTTCAATAACTCGGGATATCAAAACGGAACCGGCCATTTCACGTGTTTAATATGGAAATCCAGCACTAAATTCGGTATAGGTATTTCAATAAACAAGACGTCGAATGAAGTAGTTATTTCTATGAATACTTCGCCTCCTGGAAATATACTGGGCCAATTTGCAGTAAATGTGCTACCGATTGCATCTGTCCCTGCGCCTTTGCCTGAACCGATGCCAATACCGATGCCTGAACCGATGCCAATACCGATGCCTGAACCAACTCCAACACCGGTCCCAACACCAACTCCAACACCGGTCCCAACACCAACTCCAACACCGGTCCCAACACCAACGCCAATACCTTTGCCAGAACCTACTCCTTTACCCGAACCAGAACCGGAACCTGAACCGCAACCAGAACCGGAACCCACTCCACTAAACCCATATATTAACATTAAAACTGCCATCGCATCCGCCATATATGAGGTGATCTATAACATGCAACAAAATTTTCCAAAATTCACTATATTAATGAGATTACAGAATATTATTGATAATATCAGTAGTATTCCGGATACTTATTTCGATAATAAAGCGGCCACTATCGAAACATTACGAAACATACAAAGAGCTATGCGTCGCAATTATTCCAAGTATGTTGTGGTGCGACTATTAGATTCTATCGCTACACAAATCAAACAGTCTATCGCCTCGTAAATAACATGATCTGTTCGTCCGTCGGCCGATGTGTGGACACATGCACGTTTTTATTATACATAGGTTGGATCGAATTCAATACAAAATATTTTTTCGCAATACGATTCATGTCATTTATTAAATCATATTGTTGCTTACTTTTTTGAGAACCATACCCAGACAATATATAACACATCCTACCTCGTTTCGACAGCACATATTTACATAATTTGATCGTTTCTTCCCAATATTGCAATAACCAATCGGCATAATCTGCATATCGACTCGTGCTCTGATTATCACTCGTGTATAATTCCAATTTGAAATAAGGCGGGCTGAAAAAAACGACGTCAAAATGCTCTTTATATTTTTTCATAAAGGCTGCATCTTTATGTAAATCCTCTGACGGAACACAATATATGTCGACCAACGGTTTTCTAGTATACAATGACGCTAGTTCCGTTGTTTTCTTACAGACGCTTGATATCACATCGGTTCCAACATATTCTACTACTTCTGGACATTCTAAAAACCCATAACAATACGATGACCAACCCAGAGTAGGTGTAAAAATGCGGGTGCCGTGCAAGACACTCTTATTAAGAGAATATACTAAATACGGATTCATAATCGATGCTCGGAAATAGTATGACGAGAACACACTGCCTATACGGCCATTTTCTATATAAAAAGTCGCACTTGGCGTGAGCAATTTATAATCAATGATAAAACAGTTGTATAAATCCAATAAAACATTCAAAAAAGATGGCACGTTCTCGATTCCCGATGTAGTATTTTGCAAAATATCATAGAAATGCAAATTACGTATGAAATTTTTATACAAGATCTCACGGTTATTGTTCATGTCATGCGACTTCATTGGTTTTAACCCGGATTCATGTATTTGAACTTTATCTAAACGTATAGACAATGACGTATTATAAAAACGCGTTAAATATTCGTTTCGCTGATTAATATTATTCAACAATTCTTGTATTATATCAGTCGATATAGACTTTCGTTCCATATATTCACGCAGTGGAACCAGTTTGCTCCCGATGCGAACGGTTGCAACCTTAATAAACCGTTTTAAATCGAGATTACGTGCATTCTTTTCCGTTTTAAATAAATCTAAAAAATGGTTTAACTGTATTATTTGCATAAGCCCCCGTATACAATAGACACCGATATTTTACTGGCAAAAAGTAGAATATCACGGATACCCTATAGGGGCAAGACAATGATAGCATTCGATCAACAAATGATATCATTTTTATTTGGTTAGAAGATGTATGTATTTTACAATGAGTAATCACTCAGAAGCTGCAGAAACCGCTGCTGCGTCAGATCGCGCATTTACGCGAGACGATGGTCCGCGCCCACCGGATGACATGGCATTATTGCGAATCTCGCACATCAGAGTGCCGCCGCAAATACCAGTAATGTCGGCCGACTGATACTCGTGCTTGCCATTCGATGTGCTAACTACCTGACACTCCACATACTCACCCTGTGTCAGATACTTATACTGAGAGTTCGATACGCGAACCGCGGAATAATGGGTGAAAATGTCCTTACCTGCATATTCGCTATCACCGATGATCGTGATAAATCCATATCCAGTCTTGTTATTAAACCACTTAACCTGCCCCTGATGTCTCTTACTTGTATTGCTGGAAGAACTCATTTATACTTAACTAGTATATAGCGTAATACTGCATAGTTTTTATATCATTTGATTCACATAATATCTGAACATTTTACGTTTCTGTGATGAAAGAAACACATAACTCGTAGTTTGGTTGTTCATAACCCTGTAATTGATAACAATATCCCATATATTGTTCAATTTGTTTATTTATAATCGAACATATTGGTTGTATAGAATCCCACGACTTTAATGTTTTACGTTGCTGATTTTTAGCATTCATAACATACAATTCATTTGGATAGGGATCATTTATTCCATATGAACTCACACTATCCCACGGCAATTCCTTGCTATACAAATATATATACATGTATCCCAACGAAATAAGATCATCACGTCGGGTCGGAATACATGAATCATGAACATAAAAACTTACATATTTTGGAGAACCAACAATCGTCTCGGCTGGTTCCGAAATGTTAATATGGGTTTTATCCTCATTCACGTAAAAAGTTGCCAGACCAAAATCGATTAAAAACAGTTCCCCTGACTTGATCATACAATTCTGTGGTTTAATATCGCGATGTATAACATATTGCGTATGAACTGACTGTATGATGCGAACATATTGAACTAATATATTATTGATCTTATTGATCGTAAGATCCTTGATTTTAATATAATCTGACATTGAACATTCGTAATATCCCATCACCAAACATACCGTTTGTTTATACGGTCCATACCAATATACCACGGGAATGGACCGACACCCGTGATCATATAGATACTTCAACAAAGATGCCTCGCGCCGAAGCATTTTATATGGAGTCGTCTGGCTTTCAAACTTCATTGCAACTGTTATTCCTTTATGCAGGCAATTTCCTTTGTATACACTACCAAACCCGCCACTGCCCAATTGTTTTATAACCTGATATTTATTTGCAATCACATCATCCTCATTCATCGAACTATGTGGCTATAAATAAATACGTTTATATGGTTTGGATTCATTGAGCAACGGCAATACCTTTATGATATTCTTGGTCAAATAAAAAATATAAGAATAAAGTATAATAAGATGTCTAATGTTATAGATTTACTTGAATTGAAATACGACTGGTTTTCATTATATTATGTATACTCACTAATTGTTCTACAGATTGTCAACGCATTGTTGGTGATAAACTATATGAT
>Ga0078894_10005045_pt1 | contig 10144 bp, 9 predicted proteins | sample LauGreSu1BDMLBSD_2_FD_67506 | JGI IMG/M metagenome (GOLD analysis project Ga0078894, IMG submission 67506) | Freshwater lake microbial communities from Lake Michigan, USA - Su13.BD.MLB.SD (version 4) (version 4) | ecosystem: Environmental > Aquatic > Freshwater > Lake | place: Lake Michigan, USA...
ATATAAGATATTGTTTTTTAGAATAGAATGGATATAAAAAATAAAAGTGTATGTATATATGCCAAACTATTGTTGTGATTTATGTAATTTTTCCACACTTTTAAAGAGTAATTATACAAATCATCTTACCTCAAAAAAACACATCATGCTTAATAAAATAAAAACAATCACCGACCCCGTAGAGCCAAAAATTAGCATTCCGTTAGCCAAAATTAGCATTCCGTTAGCAAAAGTTAGTATGTATAAATGTAAATATTGTGAACACAGTTATCGTCACAAATCTTCTTTGTCCAAGCATATTAAATACAGTTGTACAAAAAACAAGGATGAGGATTTGACCGAATTGGTTCGATTGTTGAATTTACAGTTGGAGCAACAGAAAAAAGAATTTACGGAAAAGATTGAGTCTCAGTCTAAGAAAATCGAGACACAATCCAAACAAATCGAAAAACTCATGGGTAAACTTGAAATCAATGGTTCGTTCAATACCACGAACATTCAAAACATCAATCTTCTTGCCTATCGTGAAACGGATGTCTCCCATCTTACGGACCAGGACTATAAAAGTTGCATTAAAAAGATGAACCACTGTGTGAAGCATATGATTGAGAAAGTTCATTTTAATCCTTCCAAACCCGAGAACATGAACATTTATATTTCCAATATCAAAGATAAATACATCATGGTCTATGATGGGTCGAATTGGAACCTTGCGAACAAGAAGGATGAACTAGACCGTTTGTATGAAGAGAAAGAGATGATGCTCGAGGAGTGGCTGGACTCTAACCCAGAAAAAGAACTGAAAGAAAAGTTTATGCGCTATTTAAACAACAAAGAAAGCGACGAATGCCTCAATCGTATCAAGGATGAAATCAAGCTGATGCTTTACAACAATCAGAAAATGATTGAGTTCAAGAACAGTGTCTAAGGTTGGCGTTTAAGGAAAAAGTAAATGCACGATTTCTCCCTTCTCCTCTTCGGTTAACTCGAACCTGGACTGTCCTTCGTCTTGTTTGTCCAGTCGCCTTTTGATCGAAGCACGATTCGCCTCCAAGCTATTGTTTCCTCTTTTTTTCTCTAGGCCTTGAGTCAATGCTCGTATGGCTTTGTCAAATTTACCCATCATACGTAAACATTCAGCTTGTGAAATCAACTGCCTCGCTTCATTGAGTACCTCTTCGCCCGCACGAGCACGTTTTAAGTATTTGAAATATTTCACATAGTAAAATACTTTCTCATCCAAAAGTGAGCCAATATTTGGACATAGAAAGGTGACGTCTGTTTTCAACTTTCGCAGACCTACCGTCTTCGTATACGGGTTTGAATAGAGGTTCTTGATTTCTTCTGGTATTTCTTTGAAATCAATATCCATCATCGCTTTGTATGCCATTCTTTCATACATCGCACCGTAACTTAACTTATAAATGAAAGGATTCGCACGTGGATTTCTTGGATTGGGTTCTTGGACCGATACAATGGCCCCATATTGAGGCATATGTAAAAACCAATGGATAAGATAAGACAAATGACCCGCAACCCTTTTGATTTCTTCCGCATCATAGGGTTTCTTCGGTAGAACGAGGACATCGATGTCTTCGGACTTATATTCAGGTGCGTCAGGTGTACTGTCTAATACGATTTGGACGGCTTTTCCGCCTTTGAGTGCGAACTCGTAGTCTTGTCCAATCATTCGGTTGGAGATAATCCCAAAGACAACCAGTGTCGCACACAACAATACATTGTTGATGACAAAATAGGGTTCGTATTGAGGTCCATAGGAATAGTTCGGCTGAATACCGATTTCACTTTGGGCAGGTACATGGTAGGTTCGTATAAACTGTTTGGTGAGATTACATACACTCCAATTCCGTTTGTATCCATGGGTAGGGTCAATATCTTCGGCTATCATTCGTTGGATTTTTTCACGAATGGCGAGCATTTCTTTAGGACGGAAAAAGGGTCTCCAGAAGTCAGGTTCTTCATCTGGGTCATAGTTGTCCAATCGTTCTGTATAATCCGGTTTCAAACTTCCCTTCTTAGGGGTGTGATATTCGGCACCTGGTTTCACCGGTTTCAATCTAGGAAGTCGGGTGAGGCTCTTGCTCCTGGACCTGGGTATCTGATGGTTACTTCTAGATTTACGTAAGCTTTGTACCAAGGACTTCACCTTACTAGTAAATCTCCTCATTATTATAAGTACAGATTATATTCTAGAACACATCCTATGGGACGTAACAAATCTCAAGGTATAGTATATGTCTACAACAAATCTCAGGCGAACGGTCAAAGAAAGGAAAAGACAGTCACTAGAAAATAAGGGGACCTCGATAAATGCGTTCTCTCGAAGGAAGAGACAATATGCTTTGAATCGAGTGATTCCTGAGAACCATGCGATAGCTTCCAACACGACGCAACTACCTAGAATCATCCATTTGTATTGGCATTCCAAAGAACTACCAGATTTTATACAAAAGTGTAAACAAACCATCGTTCGAATGAATACTGGATGGGATGTCCGACAATACTCTCGTGAGGATATTTTGAAGATAAAAGGATTTCCAGCGTTCTGTAATCGTACGTATCAACTTCCGAACGCTCAAAAAGATGCCATTAAGTATGCGTGTGATTGGTTTCGGCTTTATGTGTTGTATCATGAAGGAGGAGTGTATATGGACATGAGCTGTGTCTGTCTAGCACCTCTGGAATCCTTTTTAGAGTTGAGCTCAAAACAAATTCAAGGGTTTAACATGTCCTTTATTCCAAACTTTTACTGTATGGAGAATTGGTTTATTTGTGCTCCACCCAAACATGCCTTCATCAAAAAATGGATGGACGAAACAGAAGAAGCGCATCGAATCCCATACGGAGCCGAATTAAAATACACAGAAGAAAATTATCAATACGAAGGTTCAAAATTACAAAGGTTTCTGCCGTATTTAGTCCAAGCGCTCGCATGGAAGAAATTGAATAGTCTTTTTCCAGACATCAAACATACCATGATTATGGGGTGTACGGATAAGCATGGTCCTTATTTCTGGGATAACTTTAAAGGTCAAAAACAAGAAAAAATACGTAAAATGTTAACAATGAAAGAAGAGGAATTTAAACAGATTCCCTTTTTGAAATTCAACGAAGGCATACGGACTATCATGGAGGAGGCAGTCCAGAACCCTAAATGGAAACATTCCTTTTTAATCCAACACTTATCACAATAAGGTTACATCTTGAAACTAATCTTTTTCACATCTTTCTTTACGGGTTCACTCGGTTCGGGTATGGTTTCACTCTGTTCTGGTACAGGCTCTGGTAAAGGTTCAGGAACGGGCTCTGACTGAGGTACCGGAGGCGCCGGTGGAGGCGCTGGAGCAGGCGCCGGCATTTCCGACTCAGATTCATCATCAGATTCAAATTCAAGGGGCTGTAATACCATGGGAACATCGGCTTCGCTTGTTTTTGGTTCAAATTCGACCATTTCAGGTTCCGGTTCTACTTCAGGTTCCACAATCGCCTGGTATTCTTCCTCCGACAAGGATTGATTCAAAAGCTTTTCGATTTTGGCTTTTTCCAAGGGTTCCTCAGGCATTTCCTTTTTAGACCACTGCTGGAACTGACCCAGAGACCTCTTCCCAGCCGTCGTTAGACTATCAATCGTATCCGCTGTAATCAAACGCATTTGAACATTCATGGTCGTCAGTTCATGCATGAGTAGCTTGAGACAATAAGGCACTTCCACAATGCTAAAATCCTTTCCATATTTCGTAATCATGTTTGGCACAAACGTTTCTTTGTCGACTTGGTCAAATTGAAGAGGACCATCGGCCAAAGGACTGTAAAAATTCTGTGTGCTTCGGTTATAAATCGCAATGGTTCCAGATTGATTACAGATAGCCATTTTGTAATAATCTCCGCGAGTCATCATCGAATCATACATAAACGCCGACATACCATGGGACAGAATCGAGTCTCGTTCCATATCTCCAATACGAAGTCCACCGTCCTTCGACCGGCCATGGTTGGTTTGACGGGTGAGCGCAGCACGTGGTCCGCGAGACCGATAATTGATTTTGTCCTGGGTCATGTGTTTCAGACGAGTATAGTAGGTGGGTCCCATGTAAATTTCCGATTCAATCTGTTCACCTGTCATGCCATTGTAGAGAATTTCATTTCCAGACGAATGGAGTTCGAACTCGTTTAGCAGTCCACCCAACAGCTTATGTTTGGGGCCTTGATTCACGAAGGGCGTAGAATCTATCGCACAACCTTTTGTGACGGCCACCTTACAGAACAGGCATTCAATCAGTTGATTAATCGTCATGCGACTAGGCATACAGTGGGGGTTAATGATGAGGTCGGGTCTTAACCCATCTTTGGTGAATGGCATATCGGTCTCTGGGATACGTGTTCCGATGGTTCCTTTCTGACCGCAACGACTGGAGAATTTGTCTCCGATGTTCGGTTCTCTCTCTTCCCTTACTCGCACCTTGACAATACGACGTCCTTCCTCGTTTTGAGAAAAATAGACTTTATCCACAATGCCAGTTTGTCCTTTGGCAGAGAAGACACTCGCATCCGATACCATGGTTGGATTTTCATTCGAATACTTAATACATCCAATCATCACGGTTTTATCGTCAAGAACAGTACCCTCTCGAATAATCCCATTTTCCCCGAGGTCATTGTAATTGTATCCTGGTTTTAGGTTAGACGCGCCCAATGCCACCGGGTTTGCGATTCGTTTCTCCATCTTGGAAGAATCTCCTGTCTCCTCGTACGTTTCATACATGCTATAGTAACTCAGCTTGAAAAGTCCACGCTGAATGGCGGATTCGTTAATCAAAATGGAGTCTTCTACATTGAACCCAGTGTGACACATAATCGCAACAATGGCATTCTCACCATAAGGATGTTCTTCGCCATTGATGAACTTGGTATAACGACTCTTGACGACTGGTTTTTGCCCATAATTGAGTACCACGCCGGTAGTATCGATGCGATGAATGTAATTCGAATGATACAAAGACACCGCCTGTCGTCCCTGAATACAACTATAATCGTTACGAGCCAATGCGCTATTCTCCGGAAACAACACCTGTGTACCCATGACTCCAAATAGAATAGACGGATGAATCTCTTGATGGGTACATTCTGGACTAAATGTCTTGGACGCAATATACAAGGTTTCCAATTCACTGTTGTCTAGATACTCCAGAATCACGCGGTCTTCTTCGGGTTTCATCTGTTTGATTTGATCACGCGATGAAAAGGGGGGCAACGTTTTCATACCATACAAGCATTGTTTCCAGGTTCGTTTCTCTACATTCGACATGGTCTCGTAACTTAGTTTACCTTTGTCTACGTAGAATAAAGGTCGTATCACTCGACCTTCGTCGCTTGATATCGAAATCTTCTTGTATTTCATGTCAAACGCAAACCCAATAAACGGTGGAATGAGTCCTAGTCTTCGACAGGTAATAAAGACCTGTTTGAACCGAATCGGGTCATTCACCATACCTACCCATACTCCATTCACAAATACTTTGGTCAACCAGTGCATGTCCTCAAACGCGCATTCTTCCAGAAAACGGATTTTCACGTCCTCTTCACGCATGTTCTCTTGTAACCAATTCATCAGGACACGATTGGTCACCGGGTTCGTGAACGCACATAACATGGTCATTTGTTTATCGATACCTACACTTCCACCTACATCAATGGGGTCAAAGAGTCCATACTGTGAACCGTGAAGTAAGTGAGGACCCACCAATTTATTCGATTCGTCAATATCCAAATCCACACGACGTAAGTGACTGATAAAACTGTGATAGGTGAGACGATTGAGGGATTGAATCACTCCAACACGTTTTGTATGAGACTTGGCGCCCCAGTTTCCTTTAAATCCTTTTCGGAACCCATCCTCGATATAACGAGGTTTAAAGTAATCATCTATGAATAGGTTCATGAACTTGGTCTGGTCATTTTGGATGGGTTCTTCATCCAAATAAGTAGACTCATGATAATAGAACTCCTTGTCCATGGCCTTGTATACCTCCGTGTACATCTCATTCGCATACTCCAAAAAGAGTTCTTTCATCAGTACACCAGAAGATTGAACCCGTTTGTATTTGTAATTGTCTCGGTCAGTGGGCGGTTCCTCCTTACGTATTACTTTCATGAGCTCAAACACCATGTGCCCAATAAAACAAGCTTTGGCTTTAAAGTTCATCTCCCCCACATGGGGTAACAATTGATAAATCAGGCATTTATACGCAGCATGAATCGAATGATATTTGGTAAAACTTCCGATGTATTCTAGTGCGGTTTTTTGATTAAAGATAGGTCCCGCGTCATGAATAGAGGGACGCAACATTTCCAGATAGGACTCGTTCGCATCTAGGTCATGAAGAATGGTTTTACAAATTTCTTTATCGGAGATAATACCTAAGGCTCGCATGACAATGAACAAAGGCACTGGAATTCGTACATCCGGAATAAAGACCAAAAATTGTTCATTGCTATTGGCCTTTGCCATCACGCGCCTGATAGCCAGCGTACGACGTGGCTTGGAAATGTCTTCGGAGACGGACCGAATTTCCACTGAGTAATCATGAACATTGTCTTTGACGGCTCGTGTATACATCAGATTGTCTCCGAACTTCTCCTGTGGAATCAACACCTTTTCTTTGCCATCGATAATAAAATACCCCCCGTAATCATGTTTACATTCACCCATATAATACCTTGTCTCGGGAGGTAAGTTTGCCAAAACACATAACTTAGTCTGTAGCATAATCGGAAACATCCCTAAAAAATAATGGTCTAACGCAGGCATCTTTTTCTCCAGGGATATGGGTCCAGATTCATCCAAAATCGTCAACTCAATCTCGATATCGTAGTGAATCGAAATACCATAGGTCATGTTTCGCAAACGTGCTTCGTTAGGAAGCATATAATGAACATGATTCTCGTCAAAAATCACGGGTTTTCCATAATAGATTTTATCGACTTTTTTACCTCCGATGTATATTTTGGCGCTGTATTTGTATTGATTGGTAGCTTTGTTCAGGCCAGCGTAATATCGAATTGGATTTTTATCCATAAATATTTTGGGAATACTCACGTCATAAAAATCGTTCACGGATAGAATATGATGGTCTACTAAAGAATTTTCTTTGAAATACTTTTCTATAAATGAAAAATGGAAGTCTTCTTTCGTCAACTCTTCTTTCATTTATATTGTAATGTATTATTTTTTATATGTTATTTACACAGCTATACAAAACCTTATACTTCTCGAATCATGATTAAAGCTAGAAAAACAAAACTAAGGATAAAAGGCAAAAGCAAGACAAACCAAGACAAGCTAGAATAGCCGTTCTTACACATCAGGTCAAGCACAAAGGTCCAGAAAAGAATGTAAACCGCATTCAGGAGAAAGACCAGGGTATTGCTTCCTACATAGCAGCTATAATCTCCCAAGCATAACCTCTCGGAATCCTCTAAGTTTTGGACACCCAATACAATAAGAAGTACAAGAGAGATGATAAAATAAAGAGTAGCAGGAGTACACATTTTTCTTAAATCAAAGGGGGTCGCGGTAGACAACTTTCGTAGCTTGGCCATTTATATGAATTAATATTTTATTATTGCGCATAAGGAAAAGGGTTGACTGGCAAGGAAGGATTTCCATAGGCTACCGGGGCGGGCACCTGAAATAAAGAGACTCCTTGGTCAAATAGATAGGATGCTCCAGTAAAAAAACCGCCACGTGTCTTTCGAACACGACGTTTATTATTTTTATACTTTTTTCTAGTTCGTTTGATTCGGCGTGGCATTAGTATACTAAAATATATTTACATGTGTCAATAGGTGTCGCCGGCAACACATGTCCTTTAATTTAAGTTCATCTAAAATCAGCCCTTCGATGGTTTTGTCTAAACTCTTGTCATCCAAATATTGAATTTCTTGGGGGAGTTCCCCCATTTGTTCTTTGCGTTTTGTGAGTTCCCTCGTATAATAGGCGTACTTATTGCCAATGACTTTTCCGCAGGTGAAACATTTGACAGGAATCAACATCTTCTATATTGTCCTTTCATATTATTTTCAAATCAATTTTCCTATATATGATTAGGGTTCATAGACCATCGCCAAATCAATAAGAATCGACTGGGATGAAGGTAACATGGTGTGTAAATAATAAGAACAAGCAGACCCGGTTAAAGTGTCTATATTGAAATTACCCACAAAGATTCCTTTCGCTTGACTAATCTCCTCATAAGTCGAGGTATCTTGTTGGTCCAAGCATAGGTAAGGATTTCCTTTATGTTTCAAATAGGCCTCTAGCATGGGTGGAACCTTCTTCTGAAGAATGACAATACGTTCACTGGTGTTTTTGATAAAGAGTGACATGATTTCCATATATTTGGAAAGCAGAGTGTCATAGTAGTCTTCTGTTGTTTTACCCAGTTGTTTTGCGTAGAGTTCGATATCTTCTGGTGACAACACATGAATCACATGACAGCCATCTGAATAGGATGTATCCTTGACATGTATATGTTTAAGAATGTCCTGATACACGACAGGATTTACTTTATCTAACCAGAAATAATCATGTACATACTGTGCCTTTTTGGCGTCAAACACTACACAACCATATTCTGTTTCCTTGTAGGTATCCGTGTATTCAACCTCATTTATCCGATAACATAGGAACAACTCTTTTGCTTCGTTCGGACAAGGGTCGCCCTGGATTCGATTGAAGGGATCGGTAAGAACAGGAGGTACTTTCTCCGTAATATCTATCACTCGATTTCCTTTTCCATAGAAAACGGCTACCAGAGAAAAATCAAGGGTATCTTTTTCCAAGACACGAATGTTGTATTTTTTTAAGGATTCTGTCAAATAGTCTACATCAAAACGGGAAGAATCTAGAACAACTACGGACTTGTCTCGCAGAATCGCAGTATACACCGCACAAGCCAAGGAAAAAACTTCATAGATAATATCAGTTTCTTTATCCTTATCCTTTTTTAAGGTTGAAAAATAGACTTGTTTCATTCTATTAAAAGAGATGTATCCTTTTTAAACCCTTTATCGCCTAAAAGATGCTTACTTATAAAATTCGTCTAAGTAATAATAGACATTCAGAATAGCAATCAGGACAACACCGATAGATGCGACGATAATCATGGTGAGAATTTCTTTGTCTTTGTATTTTTCGTTCTCCTTTGTTAAGGTTGAAAAATAAACTTGTTTCATTTCATTAAAGAAAGTTATCCCTTTTAAATAGTTATCGTCTAAAAGAGGCTTCCACATAAAGTGCGTCTAGGTAATAATAGACATTGAGCGCTGCGAGCATGGCGAGACCGATAGATGCGACAATAATCACGATGAGAATGGCCTCCATTTTTTTACAGACACCTCACCTTTATTTTTTCAGTCAATTTTAAAAGGTAAATAAATCAGAATAGGTGGAAGTACTTTCGGGTACAACTCTTCTAGGGGATATCCATCGTATGAATCTAGCAAGAGTGATGACCCCCGCAATACTACCGATAAAAATACATGCTATAATTTCAATCATCTTTCATTTGTAGTCCTAGAAGTTTCTGGTTCAATTTTTGGTCAGAAATACATAGTCTCCATCCAAGGTCTTCCGTTTTTCGTAAACGAGCCCGAGGGAGTGGATATGTTTGTGGCAAGTTTCACATATGCTTGATAGATTCGCGACATGATGAACCATGGGTAAGGCGGAGTCTTTCTGATATTCCAAATGATGAATTTCGGTACCCATGGCTTGTTTACAAAATTCACACATCGACCGAATTTTCTCTTTGTTGTAACTACTCTCTTTGAACAGTAAAATAGAGCCTTGGTTCATTTGTCGATTTCGTATCGCATAAGCCCGACTAAGAAAAGAATCGGGAAGAGACAGAGATTTACAGACCTCTAGTCCATAGGTGCTTTCACCGGGACCTTCGCATAACGTTCTTCCATAGACAAGTGTTTTTCTTTCATAATTGTATTGAACCGTTAAATGTTTCATTTTAAGTCGTGGCATTTGTCTCAATTCTTCAAACGTTTGAAGCGTGTGAAAGTGTGTTGCGAAGATAAAGCTACTTTCTTTTTGATAGATGTCTACCAGTCC
>Ga0078894_10005047_pt1 | contig 10141 bp, 20 predicted proteins | sample LauGreSu1BDMLBSD_2_FD_67506 | JGI IMG/M metagenome (GOLD analysis project Ga0078894, IMG submission 67506) | Freshwater lake microbial communities from Lake Michigan, USA - Su13.BD.MLB.SD (version 4) (version 4) | ecosystem: Environmental > Aquatic > Freshwater > Lake | place: Lake Michigan...
CTCCTTCTCTGCATAGACTGCTCGCATCTTGAGTTCTCGCATAAGGTACTGCTTGCCCCACTCCTCAAGTTGTTCGCCCTGAGCAATAGTCATAGTGTACTTCTGCCACCACTCGTCTACGCCTACGATGTCGTCGTAGGTTACATCGTGTCCAGCAATCTCAAACATCTTATTGACGATGTCAATCATTGCCTTCTCCTTCTTTTGTTCTCTCGTTAGTCGTTTCATTTCTAGTTGGTTTTATAATATGCCAAAACTCTATTTTATTTCTGCTTTTGGCGGGTTATCACTTGCAAAATCGTTAGACCTGTTACACTGCTCGCACAGCCGCCTGCCTTGCATTACAAGGCCAAGCTTTGGTGTATGCATCGTCTCTTTTTTGCAGTACTGACAGAACTGCTTACCTCGTTTGTGGATGGCGTCTTTGCTCATAGCGTTTTATCCTCAATTAGAATCTCCCAATAGTCGCCGTGGTCAACGAATCCTGATACGATTCCATCAAGCCCATACAGCGACATATTCGTGCCGACAGGTATATATGGTCCCCCGCTTGGGTCAACGAATATGATTTTGTCGTCGTCGTTCCATCCGTATCGTGTGTACTTCAGGTCTCCCTTCCAGTCAATGTTGCCGTTCTCGTTCTTCTCAAACGTGAACTCGTCTCCGTATCGGTTAGTATACTTGGTCATTACATTTTTATTTGGTACTCCCGACAGGAATCGAACCTGTAACCTACGCATTAGAAGTGCGTTGCTCTATCCAATTGAGCTACGAGAGCATTTGATTACTCTTCGTCAGAGTCATCCATATAATCTTTGTACTCAGGGTAATGGGTTCCTTCGTTTCCGTTTTGCATAATTGCTCTCCAACGAAGTTCTTCAGCCTTCTCGTCTTCGTCCTGTTGCCTTGCGTGGTTACAGCACCCTCCGAGTTCTTTCTCTTGGAGTTCCTTACGCCAACCATCGCAAGAGCATTGCTTATCTACGTGGTTTTGGCTGTCTCCTGGGTCGTCCCACCAAACAAATACCATATCAGAACCTGGTCCGCTACTCATATTCAATCCTGTTTTTATAGATGATGTCTTCAACAATTTCTTTTGCGTTCAGCGAGCCGCTTCTTATGGCAGCCTCGTGACCCTTTGATTTTATTACGATAAAGTTATCGTTTGCCTTTCCAATTACCAAGACAGCCAAGAAATTTGGCATAATAGAATCTCCAAAAGGCTCGAAGTTTAGGATAAAACTATCGGGCTTTGCGACTGCAATACCAATAGCATATTCTTTTCCATCCTTTGCTAAGACAAAAATGGGGGACTTATCCGATAACGGAATCATCCCCCACTCAAGGCATAGCAATCTCGATATTTCGAGGAGCATTAGAACGGCATATCGTCGTTACTCTGCTTAATAGATACGTTACCCTTTGAGGCCGGGTCCCATACGCTAAGAATCGAGTAAGGCTTCTTGCTTTCTTTGGCAACGCCTGCACGAACAGTCAGAAAGGCACGACCCTTTTCGGTCATATTCTTACTGATGATTTCGATATCCTGTTTAGACAGGCTGAATCGAAGGTTAAGAGTGGGCGTCTCTACGTAGCCGACCATCTCGTCTTTCTTATCTTGCATAAGAGGGGGTTTTGATTAATTAAAAAGAAAGGATTTGTACGCAATATATGTATCTCGGTACACGTTGTCTGACACGACTAGTTCTTCGTGCCGGTTAAGGTAGTAAATAACTAGCGTATGCTTGATGTTAAAGATGTCGCAGATAGTTGCATTTGATACACCTAGGTTGCGAATCAGGTAATTGATTACCATCATACGAGCATTTACTACTCTTCTCTTAGCACTTTTAACCTTTGGGTCGACACCGAAATACTTGGTGCTCTTAGTGATGGGCTCGACTAATTGCACAGGTAATTCTTGGGTCATTTCACAAATTTGGTTAGGGCTTCTTTTTGTTTGTCTGAGAACTCAGTTCCGTACTTAGTCAGCACTTGCTCAAGGGCCTCTTTCTTATTGCTAGCGCCTTTGATGTAGTTAACAGACTTCTCGAATAGAGTCTCCTCTTTCTTTTCTTGTGCGATTTCCTGCTTGGCTACAGCCATCTGAACTTCGTTTGCAGATGCAATCGAGGTCTCGATACCGATACCGAGCATAGCAAGGGCTCGCCCAACAGCAGAGGTCTCGCAGTTCTCGATGTAACTAGTCTTATTGATATGCGAAGAGGTTCTATCCTCCTGAGCGTGAGCAACAGCCACTACTCGATGTTCAGCATTCCGGATGGTAGACTTTACGATACACGACTCAGAGTCTACTGCGACTATCTCGTTCTCGATGCTATATCCTACGTAAGTTGGTTCGTTGCGGAAGTAAAGAAGTCGTTGATTTACCTCTACGTACTCTTTACCCTTGATGTTGGTTGATTTGAACTTATATGTAGACATTTTCAATAAATTAGTGATACAAATATACAAAAGATTGAACTAGAAAGCAAGTCAGAATATCCCGACTCGCTCTCCAATTCCGTAAAACGCGACTGCTGCAAGCATCGTAATCACCCCTATAATTGGCTCATTATCAAGCATAGAGCCGACATATACCGAACCTAGAATGAAGATGATTGTGAACAGCACTTTTTTAATCAGATTTCTCATTCGGTTTACTTAAGATTAAACTTAGCGTGCCATCTTCTAGACCACATACTTTACTGAATACATAGTCTGAGAACATTTCTTCTCCTACTGCCTCATCGGCGATAAGAAAGTCAGTCAAGGTAATGGCCTCGACGTACGCATTGACGTGGTCGTTTAGGTCTAGTTCAATGACCAAAATGTACTCTTGTCCGTCATTGTCAGTAGCGCATTCGACCTGCCACCTGCCCTCAGGTTGTACGTCGAATTCTCTATGTGCACCGTTATGCTCGAAAGCAAACCGAAACACCATAGATGTGAAATCATTCTCAGAAAGTATCATATACATAGTTTTCTTAAAATTAAGAAAAAAGATGGGGCCGAAGCCCCACCTCTTATACTAGTTCTGCTAGAATATTGAACACACGTTGGTCAGTCTTCTGCAGAGAGCCCGTCATCTTAGACACCTCGCGGCTGCCTTCGCGACCGGCTTTGTGCGTAGTGTAGTGGGTCACACCTGAGAATAGTCCCCAAAGGTTATCGCCCTTGTAAGACATCTCTTTAGCGATTGACACACTCAGGTCCTGCGCTTGGTTCAGGCGTCGAGTAGAGTACTCGTCACGTGCAGTCTTGGCAGACTTGAGGATATCTACACCTACAACAGCATCTACTACACGCTGAATGTCAGGCTGTCGTACTTGCTTGTCAGCCATACGTCGGAACACCTCGTAGAGCGTAGCGTCAGCGTCGTTGATACCTTGGATGGCACGAAGAGATTCTTCTACGGCGCGGCGCATATTTGCCGTGTGGCGGACGCTATCCTTTAGGTCCTTTGCCGCAGCATTGAAGGAGTTTTTGCAAGAGATAGTAACGCTTGACGCACCCCAACGAAGAGCAGTAGTTCCGTCGTGGCTGTTGATTGCTGTGGCGTAGCGCTTTACTAGGTCGGTACCGATAACCTTGTCTTCCATAGGGATTTGAAGGTATACCTTACCGCCGTCGTTGAACAGGCCGCCTCGAGCGATGCTTGAGCCGAGTGTCTGAGCAACCTCCTGTACTAGTTCTGCCAGTTCTTCGTTCTGAAAGACCTCATACTGAGAGGTGGCAGTAGTGAACACTGTCTCAGTGTCCTTTCGTACCACTCCGAAATAACCTGATTCCGTCCCTGATGGGAGAAGTAGTGGTTGCTTTTCGACTATCCAATTGAGACCGAAAGAGTCTAGCATTTGGGCAGTAGCCTTGGCAGAAACGAGCGAGTTGTGGGTGTCAACGAGTTGACCGAATTGATTGATTTCCATTTTTAAATTGATTTAGAGATTAGTGATTGGGTTTTAGTGTATACTTCCTTAATGTAGTTGAGGGTGTCTGAGTCAGGGGTGTTAACCCATCCCATAGTTAAAAGGTCTACGGCATAGTCGAAGTCTGAGTTGTGCCGCATCGAAAGAATAAAGTTTGAAAGGTGGTATTGGAACTCATCAGGGTTATTGTAGAAAAAGTATTCGTAGAATGGAAGACTAAAGTCGAACTTAGTTCCGCATTCATAATAAGTGTGTCCTGCAAAGTTTCCTTGAATTTCATCGTATTCATTGTGTATTGATACATCGTACTTTTTACTTAGTTCCGTCAGGAGTTCGTGAGGTGGAACCCATTTTGTAGGGCCCTGAGCGAACAGCACATTGTCCTCCTGTTGGTCAAACTCTACGTCCCAAAAGAGAACTTTTGTGTAGCGCTCGATGTCTTTTTTAATTTGCTCGAAGACGTCGTTGTTTGACGACTTGAACTTGACGAAGTTATTGCAATAGTTTGCCATCGGCTTGATTTGACTCTAGTTGTTTTATTTTTTCCTCCAACTTCTTATTGTAGTCGGTAAGGGCTTGAATACGGAGTACTAAGTACTTAATGTGTTCGTCTTTCATAATTGTTTTTTATTGATTCTAAATGTTTCACGTTTTTTGGCGTCGTTAAAGGCTTGGTCCCTATCGAAGTAGGAGGCCATTACTCTACACTTTTGTACGTCGTAGATGTCGTACCGGAGTGTGTCGGGGTTGAATGAAACGATGTATGGCATAGTTTTAAGAAAAAAGGAAAAGGGTGCCGTGCCACCCTAGTACCAAACACTAAACACATCCCCTGCACGGAGGGTTTCTTTAACTCAAGGCATCCAAGAGTTCATTGCGGGTCATTCCTGCTTCATCGGCAAGCCAATTCAGGAACGTCGCCGCTTGATGATTGTGAACGACGATGTCTACAGCAGTAGAGAATACATTACTCGTCTGAGCGAATACAAACCACACGTCTACGGGAGGGACTAGCGTTCCATCTTGAATGTTTTCGTAGAACTCATTGAAGTCCCACTTCCACTTGACGTCGTCGTAGTTACCTGTGGCCCACCCGTTGGCTACCACTTCGAAGTTGTCTTTGTACTGAACGTCCGCGTAGCCGCGCCACGCGTCGGTTGCTTTCCATTGAACGTAGTCAATTGGCGCAGGAGTATCGCACTCTTCGAAGTCTTCCGACGTACGGGTTTGACCTAGTGAGTAGCAGTGCAGGTAACCAATTAAGTCTTCTGACTTTGGGTCGTAGTGCATCACACGTACTGCGCCTTCCCAATGGCTTCGCTCGCAGGAATCGCAGATAGTCTCACCTATAATATTAAAGGTGTAGAAGTCAGTGGACTCGTTGATAGTCCCTGAGCATTCGAAGCAGGTAATTTCCATTAGAGTAATTCGTTATGTTCTAAAAAATCGGTGATGCAGTCCATCTCGCTTTTGGTGGAGACGTTGAACTCGCTGTCAAGGAACTGAAGGTATAATTCAACAGCCTCATCCCATAGTTCGTCAAGGTCATAGTCGCTCTTGAAGTACTGAAGCCTGTCGGCGATGATGAACACGCCGTAGGAGTTTTGATATTCCTTAGTTCGCTTCTCACGAACCTCGTGCTCTTCGATGGTCTTATTGGCTCCTAGTATCTGCTCGCCAAGGTCAGCAGTGGCCTGCTCGATGATGGAGAAGTCGATGAGTTTGCTACGTACGCTCTCGTCAGTAGCATCCCTGAAAGCCGATACAGCCTTAATGTATTCGCCGTAGGCAACTAGTACCTTATTGATTTCCTGTTTCATAGTGTTTAGTTAATTAATTGAACATTGCGGTGTGGCGGGAATCGAACCCGCATAAACCATTCACACCCACCGAAGATTACTTCTTCTTTGCTCTGAGCACAGCACCTGTAGGAATCACAAGGTCGTTGATACGAATCTCGTAGTCGGCGGTATTGAAGCCTAACTCACGACCCTCGAAGTACGGGTCAGCAAGGCCGTATCGGATGTACAGCGGACCCTCACACGTCGACATCCCTAATTCGTGAGAGTCTCCGAAGTCGAAGTATTGTTCAGCCTCAGATTTCACTTTTCGAGATTCAGAACGTGCTTTGATTTCAGCAACTAACTCGTCGATATCTACTTGCTCAAGCGCCTTTAGTGACTTAGCAATTTCAGAGAGAACCTCGTCATACTTATCGGCCTCTTTCTTAATTGGACGCCCACGCTTGACAGGCACCACGTCCCTCTCAAGGTTGACATACCATCCCGTTCCACTAGGAAGTCCGGCCGAGCCCTCGTGTCCTCCGACATTTTTGTCGAACTGAATGAGTCCGTTCTCGACATCGACGATAGTAGCCTTTTTTCCTACGCCGCCCTTTACCGGTAGGTGACCTTCTCCGGGTTTATATATTACTCGGTCTCCGTTGCTGTAATTGATTGCAGTTTCCATAATGTTTAGATTTAAAAAGTGAATTAGTGGTTGGTTAAAGTTCTAGAGCGGCCAAAGAAACATTGCCCTCGAAGTCGATGTAGCCCTCCCTGATTAACAGGTGAGCAGTGCGTCCGTAGTGCCCTTGCAGGCTCCACGCCATACCTGATTTAACTAGGTCAGCGAACAGGTACACGATTTCTTGGTCAGTGAGTTCTCCTGACTCGTAGGCAATGATTTGAGATACTTGGTCCATATTATTAGTTATTTGAAGTTGAGTATGGAAGCGTAGTGGTCCATCCGAATGCCGTAATGACGCCCTGCTTAAGGAGGTCTTCTAGTACTTCGTGTTGGATGGTTTCGGTCGGTTCGAACTGACCGCTAACGTCACAAAATGGTTTTTCTATCGTCGTTCCGTTCTCTTGGATTCGATAAAAGAAATTATAGATTTTCATAGTGTTTAATGGTTTTAAGGTTGATTACTTGCAGACGTACACCAAACGAGTATTGGAGTACTCAGCGGTGAGTTGGTTAACAGCATTTACTACAGCACGGGTAGTGCCGAGCAGGATATCACGCTCACGGGCAACGAAGTTCGAGCCGGTAGAACGCTTTGATACTGACTTACGTGATGTGAACGCAAGCCGGTTGTAGTCTGATTGTTTAGCAGGAATAAAAATCATCGTGTTTAGTGTTTAGTGGATGAATAGTGTTTGAGAGGGCGGTGGGTCACGAACCCGCGACACCTGAAGTGTGCCGCCCCCAATCGAACCATCACTCTGCCGGTATCCTATCGTGGGCTAATGTGAGACGCGTCCCTTGGTCGCAATCTCTAGCGGGTTGTCGGCGGCAGAGGCACCGAACCAAACAGCATCTAATCGTCTAGGCGTCTAGCGTAGTCTATGTTCTCAGAACCAATGCGCCAAGGCGCTCCACCACATTCGAAACCCTGACGCTCAGCCGTGGTCACTACCGCTCGTCGTGTATCAAAGTACCTAAGAGTCATTCAGCGCAACCACAGCCAAAGGCCGTAAGGTCGGTGGTCACTATGGTTATGGGGTCAGCCCCAAGGCACGCTTCTCGCTTACCATCTTCCTCGGCCCGCCTTGCGGCTTCGTCCTCGAGGTGACTCTGACTCGTTTCCCTATCTCGGTGGGCGCTGTCGGTCGGTGACATTGCAAACGTACGATAATCGGGATAGCGATGTCAAGTGTTTGTAAAACTTTTTTTGATTTAGGCTCTTAACTCGTTGATAATCACCGAGAAAAATTTTCAATCTAGTTTAATCAGCACGACTCTTACGTGCGTCATTATTATTATATACCTGTCGCTTCGCTCCTGTCGAGCAAAGGTTGGGGAAGGTGTCAGGGATGAGGCTGAAGTGTGGGGTAATGTGGGAGTTTGTGGGGGTTGTTGGATACGTCTTTAGGACTCGAGCCAACGTCCGATTCCAATCAGGAGCAGGGTAGGGTAGAGGCTCCTAAAAGTTGTAATTAACATAATATATATTATAGGATGCTTTTGCCTACCGGTTAGCATTCCGTCCTGAGTCTAATGCGGCGCTAGAATAGTTACCATACTAGGTACACGATACAAAAAGCCAAATCGTTTGAAACCAATCGATTGCACCGAGGGGGCTTGGGTTCGGCATTCCGTTTCGGGTTGGGGTTGGATACGGCTGTAGAGCGCGATTCTCCCCACCATCTATATAACTCACCCCAAAAATCAAGCGTAAGTCTGTTGCAACTGAGTTGTGTTGCAGGAGTTTAGCAATAGTGGGTGCTGGTTATGCTTTGGGTATAGTTGCCCTCGTTAACACGGAGTAACTGAGAGAAGAGCATTCTGCGTTACCGAAGCGAGTGTCGGTCGTCTCCTTCAGCGGGGCGTTGTGCGCCCGCTTTCCCGACGCCCTGAAGCGGTGCTTTCGTTTCGTTCTTCAAGCATCCTGAGTGGTACGGGCTCGCTTAGCTTCTGCTCGCCCTGCTTTCGCTCTCTGCGAAGTTACGGCAAAAAAATGACAAAGTCAAATAGTTAAAACCTATCATAGCACGGGTGAACAGATTCATTCTATGCTGTATCTGTGTATTCTGATAGGAAGAATCTATTAACATCACTCCTCTCCGAGAAGGAACATTCTGAAGTGGGTCTTTTCGTCGACCAAGATGCTCTCTCTGCCGTGCAGCTTGTCAAGGTATCGCTTCACTAGCTTGCGTCCAGATACGGTGATGCAGTACCTAGTAGTCTGTTTGTTGTTTCTAGCCATTATGATTGGTAGGTCCGTGTCCTGTGCCGGGGAGTACTTGCGTACGTATCCTCCTTGGATGAGTGGGTACAGTGTTATGTCTACAAAGTTGTCCTGTCGGCCTGTGTACCCGAATGTAGGCAGTATGTATTCAAGGGAGAACATCTCTAGGTCGTAGATGAACAGCAGGAAGCACAGCTCTCTTGTATCTATATTGTAATTATGCTTGGCGTCTATAAGAACGTGGTTGAGTAGCTTGAGGATGTTGTATGGGTCAGCCTTCAGGTGCTTGTGTACTCTGTAGTCGTCTATGCGCTTGGCCTGGACTTTTTCCATCATACGTAGCTTCTCGCTACGGGTAGGCTTCTTCTTGTAACTCGGCATATATTGAATTTTGCGTACAAAGATACTTTTTACTTTTGCCGTATGAAACTAAGCAACTACGTATCGTTGGCCGAAGTGACACGGAGTGACACCGCCAAAAGAAGAGGAATTGACAACAATCCTACCCCTGAGCATCTGGAGAACCTTAAGGTTATCGCTGTTGAGGTGTTTGATAAAGTACGTGAGCACTTCGGTGTGCCCATCTTTATCTCTAGTGGTTACCGCTCTGCGGCCCTGAATAAGGCTATCGGTGGTAGCTCAACTTCGGACCATAACAACGGACGTGCTCTTGACCTAGACCAGGACGGTCACGGTAACGGAGTAACGAATGCTGACGTATTCAACTTCATCAAGGATAACTTGGAGTTCGACCAGCTCATCTGGGAGTTTGGTTCAAGCAAGAATCCTGACTGGGTACACGTAGGATACCGCAAGGGTGCAAACCGCAAACAGATTCTCAAAGCAATCAAAGACGGTAACACCACGAAATACGTACCGTTTAAGTGATTAATTTTGGAAAACAAAGGATAGACTATCAAATCATCATCGAACAGATGTTGAAGGAAATAGAGCCTGAACAAAACAAACAAGATGAAAGCAAAGAAGCTTTATAAGAACGGAGGCCCCATCACCCCGGACCCCAGAAAGAAGATGAGCGATATGGAAATCGCCAAGCAGAACTTCCTTGATTCGAAGACTGCTGAGCGCAACGCCATCAAGAAGTACGACCCGGACGCTTTGAAGCAGTTTGATGCTGAGCTCAAGCGCAAGGGCTACAAGGTTATCCAAAGAAAGAAGTACGCCGAAGGTGGAGTTGTTCCTGGTAAGGATGACAGCTGGGTTGGCAAAGGCCGTTCACCGAAGGAGACTGGAGCCAAAGGAGCTATGACTCCTAAGGAGTACCTCGAGATGCTTACCTGGCAGGAGGCTGTTAAGGCTCTTGACCAACGTGGTGTTTCTATGGTTGACCAAGGCGAAGGAAAGAAAATCCTCGGACAAGGAAATGCCAACGTATTGGACAACAACTACGAACTGGCAATCAAGAAGGCAAAGGAGTACGGAGTGTACGACGCTGCTAGACAATCAGCGGTAGCGCTCTACCGCTCAGAGCAACCAACCAAGAAGGTGTAAAAAAAAA
>Ga0078894_10005048_pt1 | contig 10140 bp, 1 predicted proteins | sample LauGreSu1BDMLBSD_2_FD_67506 | JGI IMG/M metagenome (GOLD analysis project Ga0078894, IMG submission 67506) | Freshwater lake microbial communities from Lake Michigan, USA - Su13.BD.MLB.SD (version 4) (version 4) | ecosystem: Environmental > Aquatic > Freshwater > Lake | place: Lake Michigan, USA...
CGAGTCGGGGCCCTTGCCGCGGATGACAGCGATCAGGCTGTTGTTGACGGCATTAAACGCGATGGCAGGACTGACACCGATCGCCTGCCCGGGAACGATGCCGACCGAGAAGGAATCGACCGTCGAATACACCTCGGCGCGATCGGTTGCCGCTACTTTCAGATCAAGTCCGAGTTGCAGTTGCTTGGGCGAGTCGAGTTCGGCGAGGGTGGCCGAGTCGATTCGGTTTTGCGCGTAGACCGGCATCGCCTGTAGCGAGCTATGGGCATCAAGCGAAATCAACTTCTTCTGGAATAACTCGTAGCCGAGTTTGAAGTTGATCGCAGAGTTGGCGTTGGTCGAGATGATTCTCGCGAGATTGTCCGCCGACAGGTCGATCCCGCCTGCAAGACTGAGGTCGCTCGACAGGATGCGCGCCCGCGTCTGCTGAATCTCCGGTTGGGCGAGATTGGCCGCGCTGGAGGGATCGATAAAATCGCTCGCACGGATGACCGGCGGACGCCCAATTGAATTCAATGCAGCGATCACGCTCACCGAACGGTCGGCATTGACGTCGGCCTGAGTCTTGGCGGTGAGCTTTGCGCTGTTGGTCGACTGTACGGAAAGCGTGCCGCCCGCCGTGGTGGTGATGCGGGCGTTCTCGACCGTTGCATCCGATCCACCCATCATCGCGTTCTGCGCAAACATCACACCGAGCTGCCGATCGGTTCCGGTATAAGTGACCGTGCTGGTGACCGTCGAGGTGAGCGTCGCGCTCTCGGTCGCCTGGACGGTCACGTTGCCGGCCGCCGTCACGCTGGCATCGCTGATCCGCGCGTCGACGACGCTGCGGACATCGTTGAAGATCGCAAGCAGGTTGACCCCCATCTTGGTGTTGGAGGTCCCGACCTTGCCGATCAAATCGTTGATGGTCCGCTCGATCGCGCGAATCATCTGGTTCTTGACGGCGGTCGGATAGGCGATCCAGTTCGCGCCGCGAAAATCTTCATTGGCCAGGTCGACGCTCGCGGCGCCGCCTAGGTAGAGGTAGGTAACCGACTCATCGCCGCGCGCGGAACGCCAGAGGGTCTTGTCAGAGTAATCCTGCGCTTCAAAGTCGATGTTGCTGATCGTCTCGGTGCCAATGTATTCGTAAACCGGGCTTGCAGGATCAGCGCCGGTGAGTGAGCGCAGCAAGCGCACACGCTCGCCGGTTTTGAGCAGGGCAGGCCGGTCAACGGATTGCCAGTTGGCCGGACTGAACAGAACCTGGTCACCAGACCGTAAGCTCTGGGTTCCGGACCGGTCGGTAAAGCTCTGCATGAAGCGCCGGCCGGTAGCGCCGGTGACCCAGTCCAGACCCATTACCCCCAGGTTGTAGATCTGCTTGCCCAGAGAGTCCGCCGCCACCGGAGCAATCGTCGAGGTCGATTTGAAGGTCGGCTGCGAACTGGCGGTGACCTGGACTGCGCCCGCCCGGGCAACGACCTGGCTGGTGCTGCCGGTGATACGCGCGATCGCCGAGGTGCTGACCTTGTTACTGCCCATCAGCAGACCGGCGGTGATCTTGGTCAGCAGATCTTCCTTGGAGATGGTTCCCGCGCCGTTCTTGGCCGGCCCGCGCGACTTGATCCGTTCAAGGATCGATTCGATCGCATTGCCGCTTGCGCTCTGCTTGGCGGTGAACGCGGCGTTGACGCGGGAATCGAGTTGCACGCCTCGCGCGCTGGTGATCGTGCTTTCGTTGACCAGCGCTTCGGCCGACGCGGGCTGTTCGGTTCCGGTGATTGCAGCAAGCGGGTCGACGATCGCCGAACGGACGAAATCCTGAGCCTGCCAGCCGACCACGTTGGCAGCAAAGGTCACCGTCAGTGACACACCTTCGGAGATCGTCACGGCCGAATTGTCGGCGCTTAGGCTGGCGTTCTCGCGCGCCTGGATGGTGACGCCACTCGCGGTGGTAACAATCTGGCTTCGATCGATCTTTGCACGGGCAAACGGCAGCACCTGGTTGGTCGCGACCGCGCCGTTGATTGCACCTGCCCCGCCTGTGAAGGTTCCGACCTTGGCGATCGTCCCAGAGACAGACGCCGACACGCCGGGAGCGTCGAACGCGATCACCTCGATTGCGCCCGCCTGGATATCTGCACGATCGATCAAGGCGATGACCGAAGTGGCGATATCGTTGCGCGATAGCGCACCGGTCACCCCAAAGCTGCCAGTCAGCTGAGTAAAGCCCGAGAGCGCATCGTAGACATAATCGGTCCAGCGCGTTGAGGTGTCGCGCATCTGCAGATTGCCGACCGTACGTCCTTCGGCATCGCGGCCAAAGCGGATTTCGAGCGTTGAAGCACCACCTTCGGTCGTCGCTTCGGTAACGCCAACGGCGAGCCCGGTACTGCGGAAGCGGGTACCGTCGGATGCGGTCGCATCGCCGATGGCAAGCGTTGCGAGTGCGCCAGATGCGTCATTAGGAATCGCCGACACGGCCCAAGTTTTGCCACCGTATTCAAATTGCAGATCGTGGTGGGTTCTTGCCTCGCGCACCGATATCGGCAAGGTATACAGGCTTCCGTCACCAGTGGCTCCTTGGCCACCGGCTGGCGTGCTGGCCGCAAAACTGAACCCGGCAACCGGGCTTGCAAGTTTCAATTGCGGCTGATTGCTGAGCGTGCCAAAGCTGACCCAGTATCGACCGCTCGCAGTGGCGTCTGGTTTGACCGTCAGAGCCTGATCGCCCAGCCCAGTCGACAGAGCCTGCTGGATCGCCTGCGCCTGATCGCCGGCGGTCGGGGCCAATCGGCCGGCCTGAAGCATCTGGACGCGGAGCGCGGTCGGCCGACTGCCGGCTGCTTGCGCAATTGTGGCGCTGATCGCTTCAAGCGTGCGTCCGACCTGGCTGCCGGCAAGCATGATCTCAAACGCCCACAGCGAGTCGCGCTGGTCGACGACGGTGACCTGAACGCCGCCCGCACCGAACCAGGCGGCGAGCGCCAGCTGCAGCGCAGCGGCGGTTTTCGTGGCGCTGGTCTCGAGCATCACGTCGATCGCCGACTGCCCGGGCAGCGCCAGGCGGACGGTGGACCCTGTCGCGTTACCCGGGTTGGCGACTGCCAGCCGCTGTCGAGCAGCGACCGCTTCGCCGATCGGCAGAAGCGGAATCGGCGCGCTCTGGATGTCGCCCGCTACGAGCATAAAGCTCGGTGCCGGCGACGCGGTGCTTGCGTCGCGCGTGAGCGTCAGCAGTTGCTGTTCACGCCGGGCAATCGCTTTCCAGGTTCCTGTAGCCGATTGGGCGGCGCTGATAATGTCGGCTTCACTAAGCGTGATCGCGGTCGTACCAGTCAGGTCTGCGCCCTGATACTCATAGACCTCGCCAACGCGCGATCCGGTGTCGAGCCGGATCCGGGCACCTGTCGCAAGCGATTGGTTCGCCGCCTTGTTGAAGGCGCTCAGGTCGACGTCGGGCAGAACGACCGCCGTCGCCGCGCTCCAGTCGGTCGTCATATTCTTGACCGCCCTGTAAGCCCCGTCGAGCTTCATCCACATCGAGGTGAACGGGCTTTGTTGCCAGCCGGTCTTGAGCGCCCAGTAGCCGGTATCGCTGTAGTTGGCGCTACCCAGATCGGTTTCGGTAGCCTCGCCGCCCATGTAGGTATAGACCCGGCCGGGGGTTCCAGATCCGGTCCAGTTCTTCGCGAGACGCACCATCTTGCCGAACCCGATGCTCTGGAGGCCGTCACTGCTGGTGAAGTCGGCAGTGATCATGTCCGGCATCAGCCCGGTGAACGAAGGGCTCGGCTCGATCACTGTCGATGAGCCAATCGAGGCATTGTTGAGCGCCTGAACGCGCAGGCGACCACCCGCCTGGGTCTGGCCGCGCGCCTGCGCTTGCGCGCCAGCGTCGATCAGCTTTGCATCAACCGTCGTCTTTACAGCATTGAAGCTGGCAACCAGTCCGGCATCCGAGTCGTTGGAGGAGCTTGCGTTCAGCTGTGCATCGAGCGCCGCGTCGATCAGCACACTGCCACTGGCCCGGATCACGCTATCGCTCACCAGTGATAGCGTTACTGCGGGCCGCTCGGTTCCTGGCGTACCGCCAGTGAGCGTGGCGAGCGTCAGTTCGCCTATGTTCGACAGTTCCCATCCAAGCGCATTGAACCCAAGGACGCCGGCTACCCCGTCCTGTGCCGTAGCGGTGTTACCGGCATCGAGTTGCGACCGATTGCTCGCGTTGACGATCAGGTCGCCGCCGACGTCCGCGTCGACGCTGTCCAGACGCGCCCGCGCGCCCGATAGCAACTGATTCGATGCAATCAGGGCATTCAGAACGAACGAGAAAGTGAACGGGATGTACCCGTCCGCGGGCGTGGACGTACCATCCAGCATTCCGGTCAGCGAGGCCGCCTCGGAAGCCACAACCGCCAGATCGCCGGAACTTCGAACGATCGCGTCTTCGAGCGTCGCTCTGACGGCCGCATTGAGAATGTTGCGAGCGCCCGATGCGCCGAGCGCCGCCTTCCCGGCGCTTGAGCTGAGGCTGCCCCAGGCGACGAGGTCTGCCTGGTCGGTGGCTGCAATTGAGATTGATCCGCCGACATCAAAGGAGACGGTCGATGAGCGCCCGGCAATGGGCTCGGCGCTGTCGGCGCGACTGGCCCAGGCGTCGACCGTGGTGGCCATCTGGTTGACCGCGAACAGTGCACCGGCTGATAAACCGATCCCACCGCGAACACGCGAGGTCACCGTCGACTTCAATGAGCTCGAATTGTTGGCGGTGATCGCAAGGTTACCGCCCAGAATGGCGTTGCTGCGAACCACTGAGGCTTTGACCGCGCGAGCCTGCTGGGTGGCACCATCGAGGCTCAAGACCGCCTCACCGATCGCCTCGCCAAACCCCGCGTCGCTCCAATATCCCAGCCGGTTGACAACCATCACCCAGCTAAGCGACGCAAGTCCGCGAATACTCATCGTCGAATCTGCGAGCAGGCTCGACGTATCGCTTGCACTCACCATCAGGTCGCCGGCACTGAGGATCCGGCTGTCGGCGACGCTCGCTTCGACATTGCCCAGCATCACGTTCAGCACCAGCAATCCACCGCCGCTCAAACCCAGCAGCCCGGTCACCCGGGCCAGCGTATTGTCCAAACCGACCGCACCGCTCGCCTTGCTGGAGAGCGTCTGCGAGTCGCGGGCGGTCACGCTGACGCCGGCGCCGTTGGTGATGAGGGCATTGGTGATGCTCGCCGAGCTGTCTGTGCGGACCGTATTGGCCGACAGCACAGCGCCGATGCTGGCGAGAACCCCCGGTGTATCGATATTGACCGAACTGGTGAACCTTGAACCTGCGTCTGAGGCGACCGACAGCCGCCCGCCCACCCGATGTTCGACGGCTTGGTCGGGTACGAACAGCGTTGATACTGTGGCGTCACTCGCACCGAGGACAGATACCCGACCGTAGCGGACCGCTGCGGTGGAGAGCGTCTGATCGAGCGTGGTGGTGATGGTGCGCTGATCGTTGGCGGTAACCGACAGATCGCCGCCGATGTCGAAGGTACCGCCATCCAGCGCCGACCGAACGCGTAGGCGCAGCGCTTCGTCGGTACTTGCTGCGCGACCAACCTTGGTGTTACCTGACGGCGCCTGGTTGGAGCCGATCAGGTTGGCCGACAACAGATTGCCCGAATAGCTGTCAGTGGGCTGATTGTCAGCCAGGATTGTTGCTGGGCCGATCGCGGCGCTGACCTCAGCCGCGCCCTCGATCTGCAGATCGAGGTTGGTCCCGACCGCCTGAACGCCGCCTAGGATCCAGTTGATGGTGGCTGCGGAATCGGCCGCGAGGCCGCTGGCTGCCAACGCGCTGACCGCGCGGCTGTCGTCCAGCGCAACGCGGTTGACAGCGCTCACCGTCGTGCTGTCTTTTGCACCCAGGGAAAATGAGGTTGCCTCGATCGACAGCGCGCTGGCGGTGGCTGCCGTGTTGCGATGCGAGTCGTTGAAGACCTCGATGTTGCCGGCGCTGGCGGCGGTGATCGATGCGATTCCGGCCGCAGCATCGCTGCTCGAGCGGTCGGCGGCAGCAAGATTCAACTTCCCCGCACGCCAGGCGGGCGCTGTGGTGCCGCCCGCCGCGTTGACCAGAACCGTGCTGCGGGCGCGGTTACCCACTGCAAGCGCAGCAGCGGTCAGGGTGAGACCGGCGGCCTCGCCGAGCCCGGTATCGGTGGCGAGTGCCCCGGCGCGAGCGAACTGGGTCAGCGCCGAGGTCGCCGTTAGGTCGAGGTCGGCGCCGGCAACGAGCGTTGAGCCCAGAGCCTGGGCACGGATGGTGAGCGCGCTAGCCTCGGCGTAGGGATCGCTTGCATCGATCTCCGACCGCTTGATCGTCTCGCCATTGATCGCTTGTCCGCCGGCACGGTTGAGAACGAGTACCTCGCTGCTCGACATGCCGGTGACGCCTGCTGGCGCGCGCGCATCGAGCGTGGCCGCATCGCGGGCATGCAGTTGCAGCGCTGCGGTGGTGATGAGTGCTGCGGTATCGAGGTCGAATGTTGCGCCGCCGCCGATCGTGTTCCATGCGCGCTGCGCAATGGACAGGATTAACGTAACACTCGGCAAGTTTAGGGAGTTGAGTCCGTAGCTCGCAGTACTGCCTCGCGGGCCCTTGACCTCTGCGCGAAGGGTCTGGGTGGCCAGAGCCGCGCCGCGCAAATCGGCTGAGCGAAGCGTGGTGCGTTCAACCAGAGCGGTGACCGAGGCCCGAACATCGTTGCCGGCGAGCGCTGCGCCGCCGGTGAGGCTGGTGCTGACGCCCGAGCCGATATCGCCGCCCGTTGCCAACCAGCTCGAACGATCCTGAGCCAACAGCGACGCGTTACCGGCTGCGTCGATAGTGGAGTCGGAAATCCGGATGGCGGTAGTCGTGTCGGCCCCTTGTACCGCCTGCCGCGCCGATCCGGTGCTGCTGGTCGCATCGAGCGCGAAGAGTTTCAGCCCGCTAGCGATCAGATCGGACCGAATGATGCTGGCGCTAACGGCCCCCTCGACGTCGACAACCCAGCGGCCGGTCCGGGGATCGGAAAACACGCCGCTCAGTCCGCCTGATGCAGTATCTCGGGCGAGCGCCGAGACCTGCACCGAGGGCGCGACGTCGGAGGCCGTCGCCGGACCCACGCTGACCCGGCCCAGATCGTCGCCAAGGTTTGCCTTGGCGCTTCGGTTGAGATTGACAGTGACGGTGACGTCGGTCACGGTGGTGCTGCCACTGACCACTGGCGTCGAACTGGAGCGGATCGAGTGGCTGCCGCTCGCTTCGATCAGGACGCCGGCTTTCGAACTCGCTGTGGTGCCGGTGGTGGCGAGTTTCGCGCCACCGGCGACGCTGGCGGCACTGGTCTGTGTTGCCGACAGCGTGAGCGCCAGCGCGCCAGCCGGGGAGGATTGCGCGGCGATGTCGAGCGTAGCGTCGGCCAGCACCGCTATCGAGAGCGCCTGAAGGCTTGCCTGGCTACCGACTACCGCCTCGGCCTTGATTGTTGCCGAGGCGCTCACCACGGTCTGCGATGCAGCAGCGGTGAACTCGATCTGGGCTCCGGCCTGCGCGTGCAGCATCAGCTCACCGCCCGCGACGATTGCGCCATCGATCGCGATCCGTGCGCTGGCCGATTGCGAGGAGGCTGCGGCCGCCGACGCAGCGTCGGTTGCACGCAGCACCACATCGCCTGTCGTCCGAAGTGTGGCGCCGGCCGCCAGGTCGATGGACTCAATGTCAACGCTGAAGCTCGCACCGCCGAGGTCGACAGACTCAATATGAAGACGGTCGGCTCCGCCGAGACCCTGCAGACCGAACAGGTTGGTGGGCGCGGCGAATACCAGATCGTAGAGCTGATCGGATGCGGTGACGAGGCGCAAGCGGCCGTCGGGGTCGGTGCGAAGAGATGCTTCGTCAGCAAATGAACCGAGGTTGGCGATCAGTCCGTCAACCTGCGCGGCAACCACGAGCTCGCCTGGCTTCGACCCAGCCGAGATCCGGGATGGGTTCTGATCGGCGCCCCGGCTGAGGTCGATGACCAGTTGGTTGGCGGCGATCGACTCGAGTATTGGCCAGCCGACGATACGATCCGTGGCATCGAGCCTGACGTTTTCTGCGCTCAGATCGAGGGTTGGGTCCGCCTTGGTCTCGACCAGCATCGGTTCAGCCGACAGCAGAACCCGATCTTCAAGCCGCTCGACCTGTGCTCGCCGGCGTGCCCAAGCGCGTTGCTGTGGACGCGTACCAACGCGCCGCCCAATCCCCCGCTTCACAGCGGTACCCCGAGCATGGTGTCGATACCGAGCGAATCAACTACCAATTTCATTTATGCCGCCCTCATTGAATCGACTGTCCTGAAACGCCTCATCCCTCAGCGCGCGACAACATCGAGCAACAACACGCCTTCTTCGTCGGACTGAAATGCCCTCACACCAGCCTGCGCCACGATGCTGTTGTCGATGGCCAGCAGGACGAGTGCGTTACTTACCTGGCGGAGCAATCGCGTAAGCGCTTTCGAAAAAAATCGGTAGCCATTTTTCAGAGCGCTTCGCGTCGAGGAACGCCGTCTAGGCATACAGGACATGATCACCCTGCAAGCGCACCATCAGATTGTTAACGCGTTTGCCCGGCAAGCGAGCGCAAATATGCTACCCGGTAGAAATGGCTGGCATCAAGATCTCAGCGCGCTGTCACCTACGATTCGATGATAACTCGCATTGTCTATGCACCAGTGACAGGACGTAACGTTTCAATTTTTCGGTTTGTGATTTCGTATCCGCTCTAAGGCGATTGCTCACGTGTTCAAGCTTGCCCGTAGCGAGCGTGATGCGTGGCTCAACTGGCTGGCCCTGGTCCGGACTTCTGCGCAACTGGCGGCACGACTTGGCGTCGAGCCCCATGCAATCACGGAACTGGGCGAAGCCTGGGTCGAGAAGGGCGAGGTACCCGACTGGCAGCGCCTTCTCGAGCCATGATGGCAGAGCTGTTCCAGACCTCGTCACAGAACATCACCCTGCGCCTGGTTGGAAAAGGTTCTCGCTTCCCGCTCGGTGAGCATCACAGAACTTGAACGCAGCCCCAGCCCGGTGCTGGCGCAGGCCGGTTCCGAAGCCGTGGCGGTGCTCAACCAGGGCGATTGGACGTTTTTTGTGCCGAAGATTGGGTGGACGCTAACCGATCGCCCTTGGGCGCGACGCTTTTGCCCGATCAAGAAGGTGTAGCGATCAATTCGACTGGTGTGCCGTGAAGATCTGGATGCTCGACCCAAACCGCGGGCAATCCATCGTGCGCATTCGTGTGGCGCACCCGCGCATTGCGACTGAGCAATCCTGACGCCGAACCTTCGAGATCATCAACCTCGATCGTGACGTACCGTAGACCCGGTTTGCCGGCTTCGCCAGCCTGTATGAGCGTCAGGTCGATATCTCCGATTGAACACCTCAGTGCCTTGCCCGCGATCCATGGACTGGTAGCGGCCCCGAGACCCTTCGCCCCTAGGAACGCTGAAAACGCACCCGCCGCCGCATCGACATCGGATACCACTGCTGTCAGACCTGCGATACGCCTCGCGTCGATACCGGGGGGCCTGTCAATGGCTTGATACGTCACCCCATCAAGCCAGGGATGCAGGTTCTGAACGAACTCGACCAGAACGCCGCCAAAGCAGGAGGGGTGAATGAAGAACGCCTTCAGATTGGCCAGACGAACCGGCTCCGGACCGCCCAGCACCGGGACCCCTGCGTGCCGCAGCGTTCGCATGGCCGACTCGGCGTCATCGACCTCGAACGCGATGTGGTGCAGGCCTTCGCCGTTGCGGGCAACAAAGCGCGCGATCAATCCCGTGGGGTCGATCGATTCCATGATCTCGAAGTCGGCCCGTCCAACCCGGCACATGGTGAATCGAAGTCCGAACGACTCGCGTTCTTCGACCGGCGCGCTGACCGGCGCATGAAGCCAATGCGAGAAATGACCGCTCGCGGTATCAAGCCTGTCCACCGCAACTCCGACCTCGAGCAAACGGCCTGCAACGATTCCTGACATCTTGAAAGCTCCTGAGCGAGCCAAAGGTGCGCTCAACGTGAACGGATTCGACCCAGCACCTTTTCCCGGTCCCAGAGCTCGGCACGCGA
>Ga0078894_10005049_pt1 | contig 10139 bp, 12 predicted proteins | sample LauGreSu1BDMLBSD_2_FD_67506 | JGI IMG/M metagenome (GOLD analysis project Ga0078894, IMG submission 67506) | Freshwater lake microbial communities from Lake Michigan, USA - Su13.BD.MLB.SD (version 4) (version 4) | ecosystem: Environmental > Aquatic > Freshwater > Lake | place: Lake Michigan...
AACCTAAACATGTAGTCCTTATCTGACAGGATAAGCTGGACGAGGGTTCGAGTCCCTCCGCCTCCACCAACTAAACCTCATCTTCGGATGGGGTTTTTTTATGCTTTAAAATTAGGGCACAAAAAAAGGGATCGATTCACATCGTCCCTAAATTTTTTACCGGTGGCTCCATTTTAAAAAATAAAAACCTGAGATTACAGTTTTTTGTGAGAACCTTTAGAGTCATTATTGTTTCTACTCTTATCCACTTCCTTTTGAGAAGTATTTCTCAGTGACGGTCTTTTAGGTTTACCACTCCTTGAGGTTTGAACTACTCTCATCCTAATCTACTCTTCTCGAGGATGCCTCCCCAACTCGTCCTTGCGAGACTAAAGGTTTTTCGGATAATTACACATTGACTTGGGATCTCTGTGTGCAATGAACGGCTCATTACTATGTAGTCACCTTTCATCCAAACCTGACGGACACTTTTCCTTATTGTATTATTAATTATTGGATAATCAACTTCCATAAGTTTTGTGTCGTGGATTGTGAAAGTAGTGGTCCGCCAACCAAGCCAACCCATCTTTTGAACGAGTCGATACTTAACTACTCTCTGAAATGTCCCCATCTCCATATTTTAAGATTACTTCGAGATAAACCCCTTGGTAGAGGTGAATCAAGGACAATGTCAGCACCACCTGTTTGTTGTCATACCTTTCGGTTTTAAGTACCCTTTAATATTGGAACACGCAATAATGAAATTGGATAACCTCATGTTTTGCAATATCCCTACGAGTTATTCCTATTGGTGTTCCCACCTCAATTTGACGACCCACATCGCCAAGTCACCTAACCACTTTCCCTACAGCGTTGCCCTCGGTACTCAAGATTAAGCGGTATCCCGCTTGTGTACTCGACCTCAATTACTCAAGGCGCAAACCCAACACACTTAAGGGTTCACTTTATCCTACTTTCGTAGTTTATTTTAATGGACTATACACGGCCCAATATCTTTATCATTCCAAGGTGAGGTTTCTACCTCAATTACTTGTCAAATAATCTGACAAAACTTTTCCTGAACGGATAATCTATTTTTTCAAAGAACTTTTCAGGACTTTTCCTGATTTGTTTTACAAAGTTAAGACATTTATTTCGATCTGTCAAGTACTTTGTGAATTTTTTTTGTTTTTTTTATTCGTTAACTAAAACTGTCTCAACATAGACACTTTCACATCCATAATGTTTTGCTCTTATTTGGGCAAACATTAAATTAGATGTCCACAATTCTTTTCCGTTCGCAACATATGCGTACATTTCAACTTCTTTTACTTCTTCGCTCATGGTTAATTTTTTAATTAATCAAATAATATGATAAATATATTAATGAGTCAAGAAAGTTATTAAAGTTTTTCGATTAATTGATTAATTCTTTGAGTTTCTTCATTTAAACCCTCTTTTACGACTTTAACTTCTGTTTTTGATATTTGCGGTGGATTGATTTTTTTAGTATTTAAAACTCTCAAGATTCCTCCTCTTGTACCCCAAGTTTTAAGGGCCGCAGAACATCCTGCAATATTAGTAGCCCCCTTATCGGATTTAAGACCATCTACAATACAATTATAATGACCATTCTTCAAAGTGGCAACAGTAGCATCAATACCATCTTGTTTTGTTTTATAGTTTCTAACACCACCAACACATCTACCATCTTTTTTACTTAAACAATTCCAAAGAGTTGAGTTTTCTTTTTTCTGTGTAGTGTTAAACGGGTTATATGTAGATTTCGCACCTTCAGCTTGTCTCCATGCGTAAAAAAATAAAAGATTTTGTTTTGAGACAGGTGCTCCTAATTTCTGTAAAACTTTTGAATAAAAATCTTTATCTTCATTAGAAGGTTCTGTGATTTTATAATTTTTAACATCCACTGATGGTACATTTGAAGTTTGTGTTTCTTGGTCGTCTGTTTCTATTTCATCTTCGTCAGGATCTAACATTGATCCTGAACTATCAGGTACCACATTTGTTCCTGTTAAAAACGCAAAAAACTTATTAAGATCTTCAAAACCTGTTTTTGGTTTTTCTTTAACTTTATTGTATGTTTTTACTTCTTTTTCTTTACTATCGTTTGGTTTTTGTTCTTCACCTTTACCTGTGAAAATTAATGACGAATTTTTTAATAAATCTCTTAAATGATTACCTCTTGGAAGTCCGATATGAACATGGGTTGATTTTGGGTTAGTGTCCCATTCCGACACTTCACCTATTCTATCTCCAATCTTAACAACATCACCACTTTGTAGTTTAACATTTTTTAAGTGGGTATAAAAAATATTAGGATATCCTTCATCTCCCGTAACGGTGACTTGAGTACCATAAATTTTTCCTGATCTTTTTCCCGATGCTTTTACTTTTAAAACCTTTCCATTTGTGTATGAATTCACAACACTACCAGCAGGTGCAAAAATATCCCAAGCATTATCAGATTGCCAATTACCTAATGCTCTTGCACCATGGTTTTTTGGTCCATTTTCCAAGTCTGTTTGGAATGGTCCTCCTATATTTGTGTTTGTCTCGTTTAAGATTTTTTTAACTAAACTTTCAACTATTTGATTTTTATTCATTATAGTTTTTTATAATAAATATCACATAGTCATAAACCATTCAGGAATTTCTCGATTTTTCCATTTTGCAAAATCTTTTTTTGCACCACGATAGTAGTTTTGGTAAGATTCAACCACATCAATAACTTTATATTCGTCAGGCATTGCTTTAGGTGGAGTTGTAAAACCTATGTCAATAATATTGGGTTTGTTAGTAATACACCATTCAATAACATCTTCAGATTTATGTCTTTTACCATAACGATATGTGTATTCTTTACAGAGTTCCAAACCAAGATCACATAGGTATAAGTAGTTGGATAAACTTTCACGAGTCCATATTGCACATGGGTGATTTTTGTGAGATAACTTGTACGGTACTTGGTCGGTCACTTGGTCGGTCATATGATGAACACCACATAATAGTTGAGCAGTCTCCAATATCATTTTAACAACATGTTTGTCGCAATGGTATTTTGCACATTTATTCGTATCGAAGTCTAAAAAGAAAATGTTCATACCACAAAGATATGAAATAAACTTGATTTAAAAAATTATTGTTGTAAATAAGACATCAAAACTCCTCCTATGGAAGAAGCGTGTACTTGAAGGTGGTTGATTGCCTCCATATCTAATTTTGTTTTTTTCTTGGTAAAATCAAGAGCCAAAATCCCAATGAATTTATCGTCTAATGATTTAATTGAAAACAGGTAAGCTGATTTACACCCTGTTTCTTCGGCAACATATTTTAAACCGTATGTTGCAATTGTGTCATCTTTAAAATCAGAAATTTCAATTACATCATTATGTAATAGTTGATTAATTGATCTTGAGAAAAGATTTACAGGAATGTTTTTGAAATTTGATTGTACGGATCCGGCATGTAGACTTACGGTTTCATACATTATTGAGAATTTTGCCATTGATCTACCTGTAGGGTAGAAATTACCTCCATTATGAAATTGAGATATCCAAACTCTATCGGCATTAAATTCTTCTCTAATGTGGTCAATTCTATGTGTTATCAGTTCACTTACTCTGAGTGTATCAGTAACCATATCAGGTTTTTTCTTCCTTTTATCTAAAATATATTTTATATACATTACGGAGATTGGACCCAATACACCTGTGATAAATGCCACGACAATCATTGAAAAATTTTCCATACTAATTAATAAATATAATGGTCAATAAAAAAACCCACCTAAGTGGGTTTTAAAAATTAAAAAATTTGGTTTATGCTTTATTTTTAGCAATAACAGACCAAATTGCACCTGCCAAAGCAGTTGCACCACCAACAAGTTCTGTCAAAATTGAGTCGTCGATATAACCTTTGGTTATTAAAATACCACCAACGAATGTTATGGTATGTCTAACGATACCCAATAATTGTTCTTTTGTTAATTTCATAGTTTAAACTATTTTAGGTTTATTTTATGATAAATATCAAAAAAGTTTGATAACATTTGTTTTGAGTTTATATTTTCACTACATTTGTAGAAATATAAAGACCATAAAAATGAAAAAAATCCTTTCTATAGTATTGTTATCGACAATTTTATTTTCTTGTAAATCTGTTGAAATGTATGAGTTAAATGATGGTACTTTTATTACAAAACGAAAATCTGATCGTATCGCAAAACGAGTTATTAGAAGAGAATTTAGAAAATTATCTAAAGAGGATCAAGAGTCTGTTTTGATGATTACTGTTGATACTACTCAAAATTATTGACCAGTTTGAGGTTTTTCGGTTCCGTCCTCATTTTGCCAATTTGTAGATTTACCCGGACCTGTAAGTCTGAAAACATATCCTTCAGGACCATGTGATTCCATTGGAATTTCTGAAACTTCTCCCGTATTTTTACCCAAATTCCATTTTTCTATTTTTAAAAGTCCGTTATAAGGAGGATAAACCGCTTTATTTATTGTTTTATAAACATACTTTTCACCTTTCCATATACAATAATTTCCATAATTTACTTTATCCGCCGATTTACAACCAATTTGGTATATACTAGCTGGACTATCGTAAGTAGAGCCCCCATATAATTCGTATCTTACAGTATACAACCAATCACCAGTACTTCCACCGGCGTATTTACTATTGGGTAAAAATCCCCATTCCATTTCGTCTAAATGTTCGGTAGAAAATTCAAACTGTTTTGTGTCTTCATTATAATATAAATAACCTTCTTTAAGATCGGTAGGTTTTGTTATGAATTGCTCATCAGGTAAAACGGCTTTTTGATCATTATTTTGTTGTGTAACATTTCCGCAAATATCCAAAGTCAAAATATGTTTCATCGTGAAATCATCTCTTTCCGAGATAGATGGCACACATCTTGGAAAACCAGGTAATGTAAATTTGTTTTTTGCAATAGAAATTTCAGGAGTTGCTGAGTGACAAGCGGCATATTTACATTGTAAATAAACCTCAACTTTTTTTGCATTTGTTGCCGCAATTTTTTGAGCTTGTTGAGGTGTAACAGTTACAGTTCCAGTTCTACTACCACCATCGTTTGCATTATTTAAACTAACAGAACCAATTGGAACTTTATTTAATAACACATTAAAATCTGCTTCATCACATTGGTGACCTCCCCTACAAGGAAACGACGCATTTTTGTCTTTATTATAACTTACGGTTATTGATAACCCCTCAACACATTTTGCAGACATTCCTGGAGTGTCAACTAAAAATTGTACTTTAACATATTGGTGTTCAGTAAATTTAGGGTCATCTTTTTTATCTGTTTTTTCAACACAAGTTTCATCTTTACTATATGGGGGACACCAATTAGGACCACCAATTACTGGTTCAGGAAATGCAAATATTGGTTTTTCAGAAATTAAACCTTCTGTTACCCAACCATCAAAAATACCACTTAAAAAATTATTAATCCCAACCGCTCTTTTATTTGATAATTCATATTCTCCCAAAACAACACCACCATTTTCAGCATCTGCGTTTGGTACTTTTGACTCACTTGCCAATATTTTAACAAAAACTAATTTTCCTTTGTTATTTTTTAGTTTAGATGATAACCAATTTTTTGCTGCGGTTAGTTCATCCATAAGAAGTGCTTTATTTATGTGCTTTGAACTATGATATCCTGATTTAAAGGTGTTTGAGAAATCTATTTCATATCCTCCGCCAGGAAGTTCTCCCTCAAGAAGGATACCATACATAGACATTATTTCTAACTTTTCTTGTTCAGTAATGACAAGTTTACGACCACAACAACTCATAATTAATTTTATCTATATAAATAGATATAAAAAAAGAAATAGTTGTAAATTATTAATCTTTATGGGTTAACCATAAAAAAATAATAATTGATAAAATCAAAAATGGAATTGAGATTGCAATAATAACAGAAAAACTCATAATAGTATTTTTATATAAAAACGAATTAAAAATAAAAAAAGTGGTGTAAAACCACTACCTTTTAGCAATCAACTATTATAAATTAGCATCATCTCCCCAAATGTTTTTTTCCCATTTTTTAATAGCCGGAAAGAGAATGAAAAAACCTAACCCACCAATTAGAATACTTACAATACTGAAATGATGTGTAATATAAAAGTTTAAACATAATGCCCCAATCATGACCACCAAAACGGCAACAAATGACTTAAAAATTTCCTTTATTTTATTCATAGTTTTTTAAATTTTGTGGTCCCACCTGGGATCGAACCAGGGACCTACTGATTATGAGTCAGTTGCTCTAACCGGCTGAGCTATAGGACCGAAGTGAATTACGATTTCACCAAATGTTTTTCCATCATCTCCGTCGCTTTAGCAACCGCAAGATCTTTGGTTTTAAAACCTTTTTCCTTCAAACTTTTAGAGTGATATATCACATAGTCGGTTGATGCAACTTGTGGTTTATTACCACGCTCTTTACTTGATCGCATCGTATCTTTCGCATAGATGTCATAAAAACCTACTTTACAAATGTAACGCCCTTTTGTCTGTCCTTTACTCATTTTTCTTTTTTTTTATTTAGTGAAACAATAATACAAATATAGTTATTTTATTTTAATATAACAATTAGATATTAAAAAAGTTTTCGATTTTATTCATAACTTCTGTTGGTGTAATAAGTTTAGTACAGAGGTGTCTTTTAAGATCGTCATCTCTGTAAACAGGACACCATAACCAATCACCTGAATCGAATGGTTCTTTATGAATACATCCATGACAGATCTTTTCATCATAAATTCTCAGTGTTTTTTCATCAACAAATTCGTTGTCTTTTGAAGTAACATTTGAAATGATTACGGTAGGTTTCCCGAGACCTTGAGCCACCCATGATAAACCACTACTAAGTCCAATATAAAATTCACAATGCTCAATATAGTTTAAAACATCAGAGAACTTCATTCCAATCTTCTTAACCGCACTATTAGGAAGACCATTCATGTGACCCTCGATCCCAAACAATTCATCCCTCTCAACAACCACAGGAGTTAGACCTTTTTTTCTTAACATCTTACAAAGAATGTCCCATCCGCCAGGATAATTCCAATACTTACATTGTGCAGTTGAGTGAACACCAATACATACATATTTGTTCTTAATTGGTCTTTGACCATTAACAGGATCAACATGTAATGTTATACCTTCAGTAGTAATCCCAAAGTCTTTGGCATAACCCTCTAACAAAGGTACATCAAACTTATAAGTTGTGTTGATCTTATCATTGTAAAAATCAGTAATAGGTTCGTCTCTACCAATGAACTTTAAATTAGGGTATGACTTGGTGAAAAGGTTTGTGTTATTACAAATTACAGAAACCTCATAATTGTTTTCTTTTTGATATTTTGAGATCACCGCAACAGCACCTACACTATCACCTAAAGCGTGACTTTCAATCTCTACTAATACTTTCATTAAAAAAATATAATCCGAAATAAATATTATGTCAAATAAAAAAAATAAAATTACTTACACCTACTATAGTTTGATAATGTTACACCATCAAAATAATAAATTTTTCCATTTTCTGCGTAGTAACCAATAGCGGCTATTTGACCATTACAATTTCCTGATGTGTATAGAGTTCCCGTAATACGATTGTAATCATAATCAGTACCTGGTGAGGCACAAAGCGAAGGAAAATCAGGTATTGGTTTAAATGAAAAGTTCCTTACTTCACATGATGGGCAACGACCATAATCAGATATGGTTATACCATCCCAATAATAGATTGACCTACCATCATTATAATAACCTGAAGGTGCTAGTGTACCTCCACAGTCACCATAAACATAAATTTTTGAGACATTAAATGCGATAGTATAATTATCAAATGGTTGTAAACAAACTGCATTTGGGTCTGTAGAATATGATGCAAACCAATCTTCACACGAAGGAGGACATCCATAAGTTGTTGTACAAAAATTACAACTTCTACCGCCAGATGTGAACTCCACCGCTGGTGGAATTGTTACAGGATCATTGGTTAATGATTCAACATACCAACAATAAGAATTTTCTAATGTACCATTGTAAAGAATTGACCCTATAATGTTTTGACCTGAAATAACTTGAGATACCCCATCACAACAAGAAGTTATTACAGTATTACTACCTTCTTGAGGTTTAACAACAGGTGCGGTACTAATAGATAACTCAATTTGGATTTGACTATATCCAGTATCGGTGGACATTTCCTCTAAACTTTTGTCTGTACCATAGATTGTTTTAAAAAAATAAGATACATTTACTCCATCATCGTATTTAACCGAAGGATAGACATTAGTATATCTTGGTTGATCAAGATCATAAAATAAAAATCCATCTAAACTACCGTAATTATAGACAATATTTGCCAACTGTTGGAACCTTGATTTAAAATTATCTATGGTTTGGTATGATAATCCGTTTGCATCTGTACAACCAACACAATATTTAAGTTTCCTATATCCTGGTATTTCACCTACCCCTGATAAAAAATCCAAACCGGCTTGTGATGACACACGCCAAAAAGTAGGTCCAGCTTCCTCAGGTACCACAACCATACCATCCAATGGACTATAAACTGACATCATTTGCCAATCATTTTTCCATTCGTGATAATATGTATTTAAAACTTCTTGGTTACTATAGTTTTCTATTATTTGACCATATCCCGCAGAATTTATTGATTCTGTCATTCTTTGGAATGCACTAACTTTTGGGTTATAGTAAGTATCAATTTCTTTTCTTGTAACTCTTAAGGATTGTAGAGGCATAAATACTTTTTCTAATAAATATTAGATAAAGACTTATTTGAGTGTGTTATTATAATTCTTGAACTTGTTTCATTACATTTGATACATCCTCTTCAGTCAAGTAACCAATAACATCATTAGTCACAGAAGTATCGTAAGTGAGGTTATCGTCAGAATCCAATACCGCAATTTCATAAAGACCATCACGACCCCCATATGAATAACTGTGTGATACGACAGATACTCCATATCCATTATCAAAATGCATACGGGACTTTTTACCGACCATATATGGTGCGTCGTTTACTTGTTCAAATTCTAAATCTTCAAATTTTTTCATAACGGTAATTTTTTAATATTTTTTTGGCGGTCCATGCGAGAATCGAACTCGCGGCTCATCCGTGACAGGGATGAATGTTAGCCACTACACCAATGGACCAAATTTGACTATGAGAGTACATTGTTCTTCAACTCTCTTTGATATTCCCTGCGGTTAGTCAAACCGGATAGAGCTTTTCTCTATCAGAAGTCCCATATGAGGTATCACCCCATTTCTCATCGTATTGGGCATACTATTCGGTGATGAACCGAACCGTGAAGTCAGGGTAGGATTCGAACCTACAATGAGCAACCGTCCTTAACGGATGGACTCGGCACCGTGCCTCATTACACTCCTGACCTTCCTGTACTACCTTGACAGGGTTGTACTCTGTACGGGAATCGAACCCGTGACTTCGCCGTGAAAGGGCGACGACTTAACCGCTTGTCGAACAGAGCGAATTGTGGACCGGATGAGAATCGAACTCACCACAGAAACATTGCAAGTGTTTCTCGCCGAAGCCTTGGAACATGCCAGCCCATTTGAGCGGGAGAAGGGATTCGAACCCTCAACAGCCAGCTTGGAAGGCTGGAACTCTACCAATTGAGCTACTCCCGCAATTGTGACTACTCCTTTGGGAAGTTTCGTCACTATTTTAAGTGAATGGGGTGATCAAACCCACTAACATCACCGGTGTAGGTTGTCCGACAACCATCTCTCCCAAACGACAGTTTTTCTCGACCATAAACTGAATAAACGGCTTGACCCTTTGTAACCCCATTTTAAGTGCTTGTTACTACCCTCTCAAGCGGAACCCTACTGCTTAACACTCCCGTACTGATGAAGGGACTTGAACCCATAGCCTTGACGATATAAGCGTCCCGCTCTGACCATTGAGCTACATCAGTATTTTAGTTGCGGGAGAGGGATTCGAACCCCCGACCTAAAGGTTATGAGCCTTCCGAGCTACCACTGCTCTATCCCGCGATATATCTTATATTACCACTTCAGCCACATCG
>Ga0078894_10005050_pt1 | contig 10139 bp, 10 predicted proteins | sample LauGreSu1BDMLBSD_2_FD_67506 | JGI IMG/M metagenome (GOLD analysis project Ga0078894, IMG submission 67506) | Freshwater lake microbial communities from Lake Michigan, USA - Su13.BD.MLB.SD (version 4) (version 4) | ecosystem: Environmental > Aquatic > Freshwater > Lake | place: Lake Michigan...
GATTTTATTTACTAAATCTTTACCAATTGCAAGTGAAATTAACATATAAATAATTGATCCTACGGTGTAAGCAATATAAAAAGCTACAGAAACCAATTGGCTTTGACCTTGAGATAAATCGAATGCTTTTTTGAAAACGGGTATTAAAATATCATTACTTGCAGCAACAAATCCCCAAAAGAAGAATACGGTTACTAGTGGTATAAATTGTGCCCAATTGGTTTTAATTTGTTTTGAATTCATAATTTAGTTTTTAAGGTTGGTTGGTTTAATTAATAGGTTGAAAAATAATTGCAGTTCCGCCTCCGTTAGCCAAATGTAATTTAATTTTAGATTTGGAAGTAACTTCAATCGTTTTTATATCATAGTTTTTTGGATTATTTTTCCAATCGGCATCTTTCCCATCTTGATAAATAATTGCTTTGTATTTTTTATTCGGAGAAAGAAAATCCAATTTTATTTGTGTATCTCTAGCATATTCATCGGTAATTGCACCCAAAAACCAACGTTCTCCATTTTTTTCTTTACGCGCAACCGTCAAATAATCACCTGGCTCTGCTTCTAGATATTTTGATTCTTGCCAATCCACTGCTACATCTTTTATAAACTGAAAAGCATCGGGGTAACGCTCGTAATTTTCAGGTAAATCTGCAGCCATCTGAATAGGAGAATACATGGTCACGTACAATGCCAATTGTTTAGCCAATGTGGTATGGACTTGCTCTGTTTTCGATTTATCGTAATGACTCATATTGATTTCAAATATACCTGGCGTATAATCCATTGGTCCACCTAGTAATCTTGTAAATGGCAAAATGGTTTCATGCATCGGAGGATTTCCAACACTCCAAGCATTAAATTCGTTTCCACGAGCTGCTTCGGCAGCTACATAATTCGGATAGGTTCTATTGAAACCCGTTGGGCGCGAACTCTCGTGAGAATCAACCATAATTTTATTTTCTGCGGCTCTTTGAGCCACATAATTATAATGATTTACCATCGTTTGTCCATCATGAAATTCCCCTCTTGGAATAATTCTACCCACATAACCCGATTTCACAGCGGTATAGCCATAGTCTTTCATCAATTTAAATGCACGATCCAAATGACGCTCATAATTAGCCACTGAACCCGAAGTTTCATGATGCATGATCATTTTAACTCCTTTTGCTTTGGCGTATTCGTTAACTTCTTTCAAATTGAAATCTGGATAGGGTGTAACAAAATCAAATACATTTTCTTTCCAGTTTCCAAACCAATCTTCCCAGCCGGTATTCCAGCCTTCTACCAGTACCCCATCAAATCCATTTTTGGCAGCAAAATCTATATAACGCTTCGTGTTTTCAGTGGTTGCTCCGTGTTTTCCGGATGGTTTTAATTGACCATCGGCTGCATTTTGAGCATTTTGAGAACCTGCATAATCCCAAGTAGATTTTCCAATATGCATTTCCCACCAAACACCAACAAACTTCATTGGTTTAATGAATGAAGTATCTTCAATTTCACAAGGTTCATTTAAACTGAAAATCATTTTTGAACTCACAATATCTCGCGCATCATCACTTATCATAATGGTTCTCCATGGTGAAACACATGGCGCTTGCAAATAGGCTTTATCTCCAATAGCATTCGGAACTAAGTGCGAGGTAAATTGGTATTTTTCTGGAACTACATCCAGATGCATCACTGGGTAATTTACAACGGCTGCTTCAAAAATATTTACATAAACTCCTTCTGCCGATTTCATCATCAAAGGCGACTGCACAATATATTTTCCTGCAATAGATTTTAATCCGATACCGTTATTTCGGTCAATATTATCGGTGTTTATTTCTGATATTTTAGATTCTGTATATGGATATTCTTGACTATCAAAATCTCCTGGAATCCAAAATGTTTTATGATTTCCCGTTAAGTTAAACTGCGTTTTTTCGTCGGAAATAATAAAATAATTTAAGTTGGATTGTTTTGGGAATTCATATCGAAAGGCAACTCCTTCATCATACACTTTGAAAATGATATTTAATCTTCTATTTGTAACCGTTTGTGATAGGGAAACCTTCAATTGATTGTAGTTGTTTTTCACATTGGATTGCTCACCTAAAACGGGATGCCATATTTCATTCACGCTTTTCTGTCCAATACTATCAATTTTAAAATTAGCATCTAAGCTGGTGGTTTCTTTTAATTTTATCCCCAAACTACTTTCTGAAACAATAGTCTTATTTTTATATTGAACAGAATAACTTGGCGTTCCTTCTTTTGTTAATTGGAAGTTAAGCATTATATTTTTAGAAGGCGATGCAATGTTCTGTGCATTAGAAATGGTGCAAAAAAACAATACTAATAAACTTAGTTTTTTCATAAATTTTGGTAATGATTAGGCATAATAAATTATAGATTATAAAAATACATTTATAATCTAAACCGCCAATAGTTAGATTGAAATAGTTGTTAACGAAAACTTTTCTTAATTCGGAAATTGGGAATTAATTATTGTTTATTTTCCGTCTACGTACTCTTGCAAGTATTGAAATCGAGGGGTAAGTTTGCCGTTTTCGGTGATTTTAGCACGTTGTAAAATACCGTCTTTATCTCCGTTAAAAAATGCAGGGATAACATGTTGCATAAACATTTCTCCAAAACCTTGACTAGCATCTTTTGGTAATTCGCAAGGCAAATTATCAACTGACATTACCAAAATTGAACCCGGATGTGTATAGGGAACCTCTTTGTTTTCGAATGGCAAATAACCAAAAAATGGATCGGCGATGGTTGATGCTTTAAGCGTACAAGCAATTGGTCCGGCAACATCACAAGATACATCTGCAACCACTTTTATTTTACAATCGGAAGCATTAAGCATTTCGTTTGTAAGAATATCGGGAGCGCCATTTCCATGAAAATGACCAGCTATAAACATGTCTGAAACTTTAGTAAATCGCTCAAAATTAGAAGTGTATTCTTGAGGATTTTGATAAAAATCTTTATTATTTAAAACCTTTCCATCCAATCTCTTGTTATAGTCCAATACATCAATATGAGTGTAAACGGGAGAAGAGAAATTTTTGTTTAAAAAATCATCAACACCAACCTCTTTAATTTTCATTCCGTCCAGCATTTCTTTGATGCCCATTCCTACTTTACCAAAACCGGTTACAACAATTTTCAAGTTTGGAAGTGTTTGTCTTTTTAATCGTGCCAACAAATCGGCTTGACTTTTTAGGGTTTCTGCCTTCGGCAAATTAAATAAATCAAATTTAATTCCGAATCCTCTAAATCCATTGTAAGCCCCAACAATTCCAGCATAACGCCCAAAACCAATTAGTCTGCGAAAATTAGCATCAACAATAGTTTCATGATCATAAAGCTCAATGTTCTTTTCTAAAATTGCTTGCAATAATTTTCTATTGTACGGTTGTTTTTTAATGGTATGCGAAAAGAAAAAATATTTTTTATTCGGAATTAAGGCATCCACAGGAATTTCCTTCACTCCAAATAACACATCGCAATCATTCAAATCGGTGGTTACAGAAATCCCTAAATCAATGTATTCTTCATCGGTAAATATTCGAATATCAGAAGATTCTACTTTTACAGCTGCCTCGGGATAGTGCTCTTCTAAACGAACAATTTCTTGTGGGGTAAAAACAACTCTTCTATCGGGTGGTGATTTTCTTTCTTTTACGATTCCAAATTTCATTTGTAGAATATTCTAATTTGATTTGCAAAAATACCATTAACGAAATCGTTTACAAAACAAATCTTCTAAAAATTATTTTTAATAAAAAACACTCTAATTATTGAAAAACAAAGATTTAGAAATCTCATTTTTCCGACTGTGAAAAACATGTTGATAGCTTTCTTAAATTCTGCTTTGGCAAGAAATAGTATTATTTATATTTGCTTTTTTATCCCCAAATAAAATGAAATTTAAATACCTACTATACATTATTCTGGCAGCTGGATTGAGCTTTCTATCCGTATTTGCCTATAAAGAAAAAAAGGATAGCCTTAGCGAAACTAAAACCAATTCAAACGGAATTCCGATTATGCAACCCTTGCATGAAAAAATGCCGGAACTTTCTACTGGCTATTGCAATGACAAAAAAATTAGAATTGATAATTTCTTTCATAAAGTATGGAATAAGGAAGATAATGTTAGTTTTTTGGTAGCTCAAAATGGCAAAATTTTATACGAAAACTACAATGGTTTTGCCAACCGATATAAAAAAGATTCCATTACCAAAGACACTCCTTTACATATTGCTTCGGTGAGTAAAGTAATTACAGCGTCTGCAATATTAATGCTTGTAGATGCCGGAAAAATTAAGTTAGAACAAAAGGTAACCGAGTTTCTTCCTAATTTTCCTTATCCAGATGTAACCGTGCTTACTCTACTTAATCATAGAAGTGGCATGAGAAATTATGCTTATTTTACTTATGAAGATGGCAACTGGGATCGAAAAAAAGAGCTGACCAATGCCGATATTATCTCGGTAATGAATGACCGACAGATTGATTTAGAATCAAAAACAGACACCCGATTTGCGTATTGTAATACAAATTATGCCATGTTGGCATTAATTATTGAAAAAGTAACCGGATTAAAATACCCGGATGCCATGCAAGAAATGATCTTCAAACCATTGGGCATGAACAATACCTTTGTATACGAAACTTCAAAACATTATGGTAAAGTTTCACTTTCATACAAAGGCAACATGGATTTGGCTGTGGAGTATTTGGATGGCGTGTATGGAGATAAGAATATTTATTCAACTCCAAGAGATTTACTAAAATTTGATATAGCAAAATATTCGTCTAGCTATTTAAATCCAGAGTTAATTAAGAAAGTATACCAAGGATACAGCAATGAGAGAAAGGGTCAGCGCAATTATGGCTTGGGAATTCGCATGATGGAATTTGAAAAAGGCGAACGCTTTTATTACCATAACGGCTGGTGGCATGGGAACACTTCTTGTTATATTAATTTAAAAAAAGAAAAGGTAACCATGTTTGTTATTTCAAACAAATACACTAAAAAAACCTATCAAACCAAAAAATTAGCACCCCTTTTTGGAGATTATCCTTTTAAAACAATTGAGGAGCAAGAGGAATAGCTTGTATTTCATTTTGAGTTTCTTCTACTATTTTGCAAGGCACTTATATTGTTAGTATATTTGCAGGCATGGTTTTTGCAAAGCCATGAATACCATTTGGGGTCGACTGGTTTTGACAGCGAGTGGAATTGAACAGTAAGCACGTCGAGCTTTGTTTTTTCAGCTCGTTAATCCGAAATTACACCAATTTAAACGGCGAAGGAAACTACGCTCTTGCTGCATAATCTGAATCATAGTAAGATTAGCCACGCTCCTACAAGGTAGGAAAGCAGGATTCTCCTCGAAAGCTTTGGTTTGTGGCGGTCGACCAAGGGGAATCGTAAATACGAACCTAAGAACAGTGAAGCTTTGGTGCTGTTACGAAAATTAAAGAAGATAAGTATTTTGTGGCTGTTTCTGGCCAAGCAGAATAACGAAAATTCAATCAGAAAATAAGCGTGTAGAAAGCTCTTTGATTGCTTGTTTGGACCCGAGTTCGATTCTCGGCGACTCCACAAAAAAAGCTCCTAATTAATTAGGGGCTTTTTTTTACTCAGGAGCTACAACTGCACCTTCCCAGTGCATCATGCCGCCTTCTAAATTATAGGTATTTGCAAAACCCATTTGGTTCATGATCGAACAGGCTTGAGCACTTCTCCCTCCTGCTTTACAATACACATAGTAATTTTTAGATTTATCCAACTCTTCTAATCGATAGATGAATCCTTGTCCTTTATAGATGTCATTTAATATAGCCCCCGGAATGATTCCGTCTTGCCATTCGTCTTCGGTACGCACATCTAGTATTGCAGCATTGGTGTCGGCTGCCAATTGGTTTGCCCAGTCTTCTTGTGATAAATTCATTTGGATTATTTTTTTTCAAAAATAGGAATTTTCTCTATATTAAAATTTAATCCAAAATAATCCTATTTTTTAAATTAACAAAAAAATAACATTACATTTGTATATACAAATAAAAATCTAGTTACATTTGTATCTACAAATATTAAGTATCCTATATGGAAATTGAAAAAGTAGTCAAATCAAATATTAATCTAGATGATTCTAAAAAAATCATCCTGAATATTATTTATACTCAAAATGTAGTTGCCGATAAATTTAATGAGGTCATTAAACCTTATGATTTATCGAGTGAACAATACAACGTATTGCGCATTTTGAGAGGTCAAAAGGGTCGTCCTGCCAACATGTGTATCATTCAAGAACGAATGTTATCTAAAAACAGTAACACCACTCGATTGATTGACAAATTACTACTTAAAGAATTAGTAACTCGAGAGGTATGCCCTGAAAATAGAAGAAAAATTGAAGTATTAATAACCAATAAAGGTTTGGAATTATTAAAGATTCTAGATCCTAAGGTTCTCGAATATGAAAATCAATTTGCCGATAATTTAAGTATAACCGAAAAAGCACAACTCAACACTTTATTAGAAAAATATAGAAGCTTAAAATAAATACTATGAGTCAATTTAATGAAAATGCAAAATGGCGTTACGCCACAAAAAAATTCGATGCTTCTAAAAAAGTATCTGCTGAAGATTTAGCCACTATAAAAGAAGCAATACGTCTTTCTGCATCTTCATTTGGTTTGCAATTATATAAAGTAATTGTAGTTGAAAATCCAGAAATTAGAGAAAAACTAAAAGAGGCTTCATGGGGTCAGACTCAAGTTGTTGATGCATCCCACTTAATTATTTTTGCAAATCAAACTACTGTAACTGAGGCTGATGTTGAAAGTTACATTCAAAATATTGCTATCACAAGAAACATTCCGGTAGATACTTTGTCTGGTTTTAGTGATTACATGAAAGGAACTATCAAAAACATGCCCGATGAGATCAAACCAATTTGGACTTCAAAGCAAACCTACATTGCATTAAGTAATTTATTAAATGCAGCTGCAGAACTTAAAATTGATGTTACTCCAATGGAAGGCTTTGTACCAGCTCAATACAATGAAATTTTAGGTTTAGACAAACTAAACCTAAACGCTGCTCTTGTTGCTCCTATTGGTTATCGTCATGAAGAAGATGCTACGCAACATGCTGCAAAAGTTAGAAAATCAAACGAAGAATTATTCATAACCATTTAATCTCTAATCCTTAATTATAAAAAAAATGAAAAATTTAAAAACAACCGCAATCGCATTATTAATGGCAGTTTCAACTATTGCTTCAGCTCAAATGAAAAAAGTAGATGCTTCAAAAAGCACCATTACTTGGATAGGTAAAAAAGTGACTGGTCAACACAGTGGAACGATCAACTTAAAAGAAGGAAGCCTTACTTTTAAAGGAAAAAAATTAACCGGAGGTTCATTCGTAGTTAATATGACTAGCTTAAATACTACTGATTTAAGTGGTGAATACCAAGAAAAACTAAACGGTCACTTAAAAGATGATGACTTCTTTGGAACCGAAAAATACCCTACTTCAAAATTAGTTTTCAAAAAAATAGCTGATAAAGGAAACGGAGTTTATAATGTAACTGGAGATTTAACAATTAAAGATGTAACTGCTCCAATCAACTTTGTGATCACCGTTAAAGGTACTACTGCTACTACAGCTTTAAAAATTGACAGAACAAAATTTGGAATTAAATATGGTTCAGGAAGTTTCTTTGATAGCCTTGGAGATAGAGCTATTGCTGATGAATTTGAATTAAATGTGAATTTACAGTTCTAATAAAATCTCATTTTCAAACGAAAAAAACCTTAAAGGATCTTTAAGGTTTTTTTTATGCAGTTATGTTATATTTGCTTTATGAAAAAAATAGCCCTCATAGATAATTACGATAGTTTCACTTATAATTTAGTTCATTATTTGGAAGACCTAAATTGCGAAGTTATGGTTTTTCGAAATGATGAATTTGAGTTAGAGGAGCTTAAAGATTTTGATGCTATTTTACTTTCTCCAGGTCCAGGAATACCCTCAGAATCAGGACTTTTATTAGAAGTTATTAAAACTTATGCTTCAACAAAAAAAATACTCGGAATTTGTCTTGGACATCAAGCAATTGGAGAAGTCTTTGGAGCACAATTACGCAACCTTCCAAAAGTGTACCACGGCGTTACCGACACTATAAAACAAACAGGTACTGATTCACTTTTTTTCAACTTACCTAAACAACTACAAGTAGGAAGATATCATTCTTGGGTAATAAACAAAGACGATTTTCCTGAAGCACTTGAAATTACTTCACTCTCTGAAAACGGAGACATTATGTCTATTCGACACAAACAATTCAACTTAAAAGGAATTCAATTTCACCCCGAAAGCATCTTAACACCGCAAGGAAAAACCATATTATCCAACTGGTTAAGCGAATAAAATAAAATTAAATTATTAGTTTAATTAAAAAATTATAAATAATTGAAAATAAATTATTTAACACGATACTATAGATATTTTCTATATTGAAAAAAACTACATAATTAAGGAGGAATTATCTAGTAAAAACCAAAGTAGTTCCTTTACTCAAATTTGCATCGAAAGCATAGCCTTCATAATTAAATCCTTTCAAGTCATCTATAGTTTGCGCATTGGTGTCTACAATATAACGAACCATCAAACCCCTAGCCTTCTTAGCAAAGAAACTAATCATTTTGAGTTTGCCGTCTTTATAATCTTTGAATTCTGGGGTGATTACTGGAACTTTTAATTGCTTCACATCAACCGCATCAAAATATTCGCCACTAGCCAAATTGATAAATAGCTCCTCTTTTTCTAATTGTGCATTCAATTCTTTAGTTATCGTTGCTTTCCAAAATTCATATAGATTTTTTTTAACACCAATAGCTAACTTAGTTCCCATTTCCAAACGATACGGCTGCATTAAATCTAATGGTTTTAGTAAACCATATAGCCCCGATAAAATGCGTAATCGGTCTTGTAGTAATTTTATTTTATCTTCCGATAACGAATAGGCATCCAAACCAACATATACCTCGCCGCTAAAAGCAAAAATTGCAGGACGGGCATTTTCAGGTGTAATTTCGGCTACATTGCGCTCTTGGTTGCGCTTCCAATTTAAATCGGCTAAATTCATAGAAATATCCATTAATTCGGCTAATTGTTTTGGCTTTTTTTTCTTTAGTACTTTATCTATTGCAAGTGATTGCTTTTGATATCCGTACTCAGAATAATCTTTTGTAGGCAACGGACTTTCAAAATCTAACGATTTGGCTGGAGAGATTACAATTTTCATAGCTATTGGGTTGAAAACCCAAAAATACAAATTCCTTTTCAATTAAAAATATTATCAACAATTCGTATTTCTTAATTCGATATTCCTAATTAATATTTTACATTTGAGGTCTCAAATTAAATTACAACCTATGGTCTATAAATTTAGAGTAATTCTAGATGCTGAAGAAGATGTATTTAGAGATATCGCCATCTTAGAAACTGATACCTTAGAAGATTTGCACAATGCTATTGTGAATGCTTTTGGCTTTGACGGATTGGAAGTGGCTTCTTTTTACACCTGCGATGATACATGGAATCAAGAAGATGAAATTCCGATGTTTGATGCCGGAGATGTTCCAGGTGAAACCAAAATCATGAGCGATTATACTTTGAATTCTATTTTAGATGAAGAATTCACAAAGATCATTTATGTGTATGATTTCATTAATATGTGGACTTTCTTAGTGGAACTTGCTGCCATAGAAGACACTATTGAGACAGGGGTTATCTACCCTAATTTGTTGTTTTCGCATGGAGAAATGCCAGCAGAAGCAATGGAAAAACATTTTGTTTCCGACTTTGACGAGGAAGAAAGTTACAATGAATTTGAAGATGATTTAGACGAGGACGATTTGGATATGTTTAGCGGAGACGACAGCTTTGAAGATTACGGATTTGAAGAAAATTGGAATTAATTCTTAAATAAAAGAACGAAGCTAAAACCTCAGCAACTCAGAAACCAATCCTAAGCACCTAAAAAAATGATTAACCTATTCAATACACACATCGAAACTTTATCAATTCATAAAGTTGGAAATAAAAGCCGAAA
>Ga0078894_10005051_pt1 | contig 10138 bp, 10 predicted proteins | sample LauGreSu1BDMLBSD_2_FD_67506 | JGI IMG/M metagenome (GOLD analysis project Ga0078894, IMG submission 67506) | Freshwater lake microbial communities from Lake Michigan, USA - Su13.BD.MLB.SD (version 4) (version 4) | ecosystem: Environmental > Aquatic > Freshwater > Lake | place: Lake Michigan...
CTTCTGGACGTATTACGCCGCGCTCGTCTTCATCGTCGGTGCGGAGGTGGCGTACGTCGCGGAGGTCCGCCTGATTCAGGGCGGGGCGTTGCCGATGCGGCCGCGCCTGCAGGTGGATCGGGCCACCACGCTCGAGATGAACCTCTCCGGCCTGGTGAAGCGCGTGACCCGTGCGATCGTGATGCCGCGCGACCTGCCCCCCGAGGATGAGGGACCACCACGATGATCGATCTCCGGAGCGATACCGTCACGAAGCCCACGCCGGCGATGCGGCGGGCGATGGCCGAGGCGGAGGTGGGCGACGACGTCCTCGACGGCGACCCCACCGTCCGGCAGCTCGAAGCACAGGTGGCGGCGCGGCTCGGCAAGCCGTCCGCCCTGTATTTCCCGACCGGGACGATGGCGAACCAGGCGGCGCTCTGGCTCCTCGGCGAGCCCGGCACCGAGGTCTTCTGTCACGACGATTCGCACATCGTGAACTGGGAGATCGCCGGCACGGCGGCGCTCGCCGGGCTGCAGGTGCGTGCTGTCCGAGGCGGGCCGGTGCTCACCGCGGACGCGCTGCGCGCCGCGATCCGCCCTGCCTCGGTCCACGCGCCGCGCGCGAGCCTCGTCTGCGCGGAGAACACGCACAACGGCGCGGGCGGGATGGTGACGCCGCTCGCGGAGCTCCAGGCCATCCGCGCCGTCGCGGACGAGCTCGGCGTGCCGCTCCACCTCGATGGCGCACGGCTCTGGAACGCGTCGGTCGCGACGGGGACCTCGCTCGCCGACTTCGCGGCCTGTGCCGCGACCGTAATGGTGTCCTTTTCCAAGGGGCTCGGGGCTCCCGTCGGGGCCTGTCTCGTCGGGGACGCCGGTCCGATGCGGCGTGCGTGGGAGGTGCGGAAGCGGTTCGGCGGCGGCATGCGGCAGTCGGGAATCCTCGCGGCGGCGGCCCTGCACGGGCTCGAGCACCATCTGCCGCGGCTGCACGAGGATCACACGCGGGCTCGGCATCTCGCCGCCCGGTTGGCCGAGGTCCCTGGGATCGAGGTCGTGCCGCCCGACACCAACATTCTGATGCTCGACCTCGTCGCGGGGCAGACGGCGATGGGCGTCGTGGAGCGGGCGCGGGCGCTCGGGGTGCTCTGCACGCCGTGGCACGCGACCCGCGTCCGGTGCGTGCTGCACCTCGACGTGGATGACGTGGCGGTGGCGCGGGCCGGCGAGGTGCTGGCGGAGGCGCTCCGCCCCTGATGCCCCCAAACCGACCGCCGGGGTCTTGGGCGGTCGGTGGCGGGAGCTCCGGTGTTTCGAGCTGGGGCCGCCCGGCACGCGCCGTTGTCCGGCGAGGCGGCGTCCGTTAGTCTCAGGGTGTCCCAGGTCCCGGAGGGCGTCAGCCCGCCAACTCCGCCAGGGCCGAAAGGCAGCAACGGTACGTGGTGTCCGCCGTCGCTCCGTCAGGCCTGGGGCACTCTCGCGCGGGAGGATCGCCGGTCATCGGCGGTCCCCCGCGCGAGTCGTTCCGGCCCCCCGTGGGGGTGGCTATCTTCCAGCATGTCCCTCGCACTTGCCCGGAAGTATCGGCCCCGTCGGTTCGCCGAGGTGGCGGTGCAGTCGCACGTCGCGACGACGTTGCGCAACGCGATCGCCGCCGACCGGCTCGGGCAGGCCTATCTGTTCTGCGGCCCGCGTGGCACCGGGAAGACGACCCTCGCGCGCGTCCTTGCGATGGCGCTCAACCGCGAGGCCCCCTCACCCGATCACGAGCCCTGCGGGGCGTGCGACTCCTGTGAGCGCATCTGGGGCGGGAGCACCTCCCTCGACGTGGTCGAGATGGATGCGGCGTCCAATCGCGGCGTCGACGACGCGCGGGAGCTGCGCGAGCGCGTGATGTACGCCCCCTCGGCGGCGGGCCGGTACAAGGTCTACATCATCGACGAGGCCCACATGCTCACGCGTGAGGCCTGGAACACCTTGCTCAAGGTGCTCGAGGAGCCGCCGCCGCGCGTGGTCTTCGTCTTCGCGACGACGGAGCCGCAGAAGATCCAGCAGGCGGCGGCCCCGGTGCTCTCGCGCGTGCAGCGGTTCGATCTCCGCCGGATCGGTCCCGCCGACGTGCGGAGCCGGCTCACGGCGGTGCTCAAGGCGGAGGAGGTCACCGCCGAGGCCGAGGCCCTCGCGATGCTCGCGCGGGCGGCGGATGGGTCGATGCGCGACGCCCTCTCCCTCACCGACCAGGCGCTCTCCCTTGGCGGGCGCACGCTCACCGCGGACCGCGTCCGCGACGCGCTCGGGCTCGTGCACGAGGACGAACACCTCGCGCTGCTCACGCTGGTGGCCGAGCGTCGCGCGGCGGATGTGTTCGGCGCGGTGGGACGGCTCGCCGATCACGGTGTGGACTTCGCGGTGCTCCTGGTCGACTTCGCCGAACTGCTCCGAGCGCAGCTCGCCGTCGTCCTCGGCGGGGCACTCCCCGACCTCTCGGACCGCGTCCGGGAGGCGCTGGCGGCGCAGGCCCCGCGCTTCCACGCGGGCGACCTGCTTCGGATGCTGCATCTCGCGGCCGAGGTGGAGCCGCAGGTCCGTCGCAGCGGCCAGCCGCAACTCCTCTTCGAGACGTTGCTCGTGCGCTTCGCCCTGATGGATCGGACGCTCGATCTCGAGACGGTGCTACGCGGGATGGGAGACGGCACCGGCGCGGGCGCCACGCTGCCGGCGACGTCCGCGGCGGGGGTGTCATCTCCCGCGCCCTCGCGGCGAGTCGCCCCGCCGGAGACGACCGCGGCGCCTGCGCCGCGTACAACGGCGGAGACGGAGGCGCGCTCAGCCACGCGACAGGCCGCTCGGCCGGCGCCCGCGCCGCGGATGCCAGCGCCGACGCCGGAGATCGCCGATGCGGCGCCGGCACGCGCCGAGGGGACGATGCCGCTGGATCTCAATCGGCTCGCCGAGCACTGGGACGCGGTCGTGGATCGCGTACAGGGCGCGCACGGCGCCCTCCTCCTCTCCAGCACCCTCGCGCACGCGACCCCGAGCGCCGTCACCGCGCAGGGCCTCGTGACCCTCACGGTCGCCTCCGACGCGCACGCCGACGTGCTGCGGCGCGGCGAGGCCGTGGTGCTCGCTGCGCTCCAGCATCGCTTCCCCGACGCGCGTGCGTTGGCGGTCACGCTCGTCGCTGCGGAGGGGGACCGCGCGCCGCGCCGGCTGAGCGAGGAGGCAGTGAAGGCGGACCGGATGGCGATGCTGCGCCGGCAATCGCCGCTGCTCGACGCCGCCGTGGATGCCCTCGACCTCGAGCTCCTGGACTGACGCCGATGGATTTCCTCAAGATGATGCAGGCCGCCCAGCAGGTCTCGGGCAAGATGCGGGAGCTGCAGGAGTCGCTGCAGCGGATGAGCGTCACCGGCTCGGCGGGGGGCGGGCTCGTCAGCGTCACCGTGGACGGCCGTGGGACGATGCAGTCGGTGCGCCTCGACCCCGCCACGGTGCAGGGCGGCGATGTGGAGATGCTCGAGGATCTCGTCGCGGTGGCGACGCAGGACGCGCAGCGGAAGGCGCGTGAGCAGGCCGAGGCGGAGATGCAGCGGCTCGCCGGTGGGCTCGGCCTCGGCAACCTGCCGTTCTCGCTCCCGTTCTGACGCGTGTCCGCGATCGACGCCCTGGTCACCGAGCTCTCCCGCCTGCCGACGATCGGGCGGAAGTCGGCGGTGCGCCTGACGTATCACCTGCTCAAGCAGCCGGCGGAGCAGAGTCGGCGACTCGCCGAGGCGCTGGTGGCGCTGACCGAGCGCGTGCGCCCGTGCGCCGAGTGCTTCAACCTCACGGAGGGGGAGCGCTGCGCGATCTGCACCGACCCGCGCCGCGACGCCGCGCTGCTCTGCGTGATCGAGGAGGCCTCGGACCTGCCGGCGATCGAGCGCACGGGGGAGTTCCGCGGGCGGTACCACGTCCTCGGGGGGCGGCTCGCCCCGCTCGACGGGATCGGGCCGTCGGATCTCACCGTCGGGGCGCTCGTTCGCCGTCTCGAGGGTGGTGCGGTGCGCGAGGTGATCGTCGCCACCAATGCCACGCTCGAGGGCGAGGCGACCGCGCTCTATGTGCAGGAGCAGGTGCGCGCGACCGGGGTGACCGTGAGCCGACTCGCCCGCGGCCTCCCGATGGGTGGGGACCTGGAATACGCCGATGGTGGGACGATCGCACAGGCCTTCGCGGCCCGGCGGGTGATGTGAGCCCGCGCCCGCCTTGTGCGTCCCGCCGCCTCCCGGAGGACAGCCGATGCCGATGATCAACTACTCGGCCCGTGAGATCAACTGCAAGGTGGTCTACTACGGGCCGGCCCTCTGCGGGAAGACGACGAACCTCGAGGTCATCCATCGGCGTGTGGCTCCGGAGTCGCGCGGGACGCTGATGTCGCTCGCGACCGAGACGGATCGCACGCTCTTCTTCGACTTCCTGCCGCTCGACCTCGGTGCGGTCCGCGGGTTCACGACGCGCTTTCATCTTTATACCGTGCCGGGACAGGTGCAGTACGACGCGTCGCGTCGACTCATCCTTAAGGGGGTCGACGGCATCGTCTTCGTCGCCGATTCCTCCCCCGATCGGCTCGAGGCGAACGGGGAATCGCTGCGGAACCTCGAGGAGAACCTCCGCTCGTACGGGTACGATCCGGAGGCGATTCCGCTGGTGCTGCAGTACAACAAGCGCGACCTGCCGGAGGCCGTCGCGACCGAGGCGCTCGATGCTGCGCTCCGGACCGGCTGGACCGAGCACGCCCCGACGCACGAGTCCGTCGCGAGGGATGGCACGGGCGTCTTCGAGACGCTGCGGGACGTGAGCACCCGCGTGATCGCGAGCCTTCCCTGACCGGCGTGCGCACGTGAATCTCCCGAACACCATCTCGGCGGCGCGCATCGTCGCCGCCCCGCTGCTGGCGCTGCTGCCCTTCATCCCGTCGGTCCGCGTCCGCTTCGCCGCGTTCGCGCTCTATCTGGTGACCGCGATCTCCGATCATTGGGACGGGAAGATCGCGCGTGAGCGCGGCCTCGTGACCGACCTCGGGAAGGTGCTCGACCCGCTCGCGGACAAGCTGCTCCTGATCGGGACGTTCATCCCGATGTTCTTCCTGCAGGCGCGCCCCGGCGATCCGCTCCTCGCGCAGCTGCCGGCCGTCGCCGAGCGGAGCGCCTATGCGTTCACCACGTGGGGGATCGAGGCCATCTGGTTCCCCTGGTGGGTGCTCGTCCTCATCGTCGGACGCGAGGCGTTCATGACCTGGTTCCGCGCCTTCGCGCAGGCGCGCGGTGTCGTCGTCGCGGCGCAGCGGCTCGGCAAGTGGAAGGCGGGGTTCCAGTACACCTGGCTCGGCGCGGCCTACGCGTGGTTCTGGGCCAAGCTGGCGTTCGACCGCAACGCGTGGCACGGGCCGGTCGCGACCTTTCTCGCAAACCTCCTCGGATTGATCGGTCTGGTGACGATCACCGTCGCCTTCGTGCTGACCCTCGTCTCGCTCGCCGACTACCTGCGGCGCCACCGCGACCTGTTCCGCCGACCGCGCGTCGGCTGAGGTTCCGTCGAATGGACGTCGAACTCGTCTCGATCGGCGACGAGCTGCTGCTCGGGTTCACCATCGACACCAACGCCGCCGCCTTCGCGCGGCGGGCCGCGGCCGAGGGGATCCGCGTCGTTCGGCGCGCCACGGTGGGTGACGGGGCGGCGGAGATCGCCGCGGCGGTACGTGAGGCGCTCGACCGGACCGGTGCGGTCATCACGAGCGGAGGGCTCGGTCCCACCGCCGACGATCTCACGAAGCCGAGCATCGCGGCGCTCTTCGGTCGGGCGATGCGGCTCGACGACACGATCCTCGCCTCGCTCGAGGCGCGGTGGGCCGCGCGTGGCTGGCCGGGCTCGCTCCCCACGACGAATCGCAACCAGGCGATGATCCCTGAGGGGGCGACGATTCTCGAGAACCGCCACGGCTCCGCGCCAGGAATCTGGCTCGAGGACGAGCAGGGGCGATGGGTGGCGATGCTTCCCGGTGTGCCGCGCGAGTTCCGCGGGATGACCGAGGATGCGCTCCTCCCGCGGCTCCGTGCGCGTGGCGCGGGCGGCACGGTTATCCGGTCGTCCACGCTGCGGACCACGGGAATCGCCGAGTCGGCGCTCGCCGATGCGCTCGGTGACCTCGCGAAGGATCCGCTGGGCGTCTCGCTCGCCTTTCTGCCAGGCTGGCAGGGGGTCGATCTGCGTTGCACCGTGCGCGGCCTTCCCGCCGACGAGGCGGACGCGCGACTCGACGCGGCGACTTCGGCGCTCCGTGAGCGGGTCGGTCGCTGGGTCTATGGCGAGGGCGACGCCGATCTCGCGGCGGTCTGCCTCGAGGGACTGCGGGCGCGAGGGTGGCGCGTGGCCGTGGCGGAGAGCTGTACCGGCGGTGGTCTCGGTGCCCGTCTCACCGCGGTGCCCGGCGCCAGCGACGTGATGCGCGGGGGGGTCATCGCGTACGACAACGCGGTGAAGGTTTCAGTGCTCGGCGTCTCACCGGCGACGTTGACGGCGGTCGGTGCCGTCAGCGAAGAGGTGGCGCGGGAGATGGCGACGGGCGTACGCCCGCGCATCGGGGCCGAGGTCGGGGTCAGCATCACCGGGATCGCCGGGCCCGGGGGCGGCACCCCGGAGAAGCCGGTCGGGACCGTCTGCGTCGCGGTGGACGTCGCGGGCGCGGTCCAGAGCCGTCGGACCATCACCATCGGCGACCGGGGTGAGATCCGGCAGCGGAGCGCCCAGCTGGCCCTGGCGCTCCTCCGACAGGCGCTTCGGGATGTCCCGATTGCCCCTCCGGCGGCCTCCCCGTGAGATTTCGCGGATGACTGGCGAACACACCACCACCGATGCCGGCGAGTCGAGCCTCCCCTCGCCGGCTGACGAGATGACGGCGACGGGCGGAGAGGGCAACGTCTCTGACGTCCTGCAGGCGAGCGACGAGGAGGCGGGGCTCGTCGCGGCAGCCCTCGCCGCGCAGGTCGCCGAGCAGAAGGACAAGTACCTCCGTCTCTACGCCGAGTTCGAGAACTTCCGGCGCCGCGCCGCGAAGGATCGGCAGGACGCCGAGCAGCGCGGGATGAGCCACCTGCTCAAGGGGATCCTCGACACGATCGACGACATCGCGCGCTTCGCGCACGTCGATCCGGCGACGACCGACGCGCGGACACTCGTCGACGGCGTCGCGCTCGTCGAGCGGAATCTCCTCAAGTCGCTCGCCGGGCACGGCCTCGAGGTCGTGAACCCGGTGGGGGAGCCCTTCGATCCTGCGCGGCACGAGGCGCTCACGACGGCGCCGGCCGAGCGGGCCGAGGAGGATGGGACGGTCGCACAGGTCTACCAGGTGGGGTATGTCCTCGCCGGGACGCTGCTGCGTCCGGCGCGCGTCGTCGTGCGGCAGTGGAACGGCTGAGCGAGGCGCGCGCTCGCCGATGGCCCAACCGGACTTCTACGCCGTCCTCGGGGTGAGCCCCACCGCGGCCGCCGACGAGATCAAGAAGACGTATCGGCGGCTCGCCAAGCAGTTCCATCCCGACACGAACCCTGGCGATGCGAAGGCCGCGGAGCGCTTCAAGGCGATCTCCGAGGCCTACGCCACCCTCGGTGATGCGAAGAAGCGCGCAGAGTACGACGAGCTGCGTCGCCTCGGTGCATTCGAGGGATTCGCGCGCCCACGTGGTGGTGGCCGACGCGGTCCCGGTCCCGGTGCGCCCGGGATGCCGCCGGATGTGGGGGAGTTCGATCTCGGTGGGCTCGGCGGGCTTGGCGACATCTTCGGCTCGATGTTCGGCGGTGGTGCCCCGCGTCAGCCAGGCCCGCAGAAGGGGCAGGGGGTCGAGACGACGCTCGAGGTCCCGTTCCGCACCGCGGCGCGAGGGGGGAAGGTCCCGCTCGAGTTCGAGCTCGAGGGCCATCGCCGGAAGATTCTCGTTACCATCCCGGTCGCGAGCGAGTCGGGCGCGCGCATCAAGCTGCGCGGTCAGGGCGGGGCGGGACGCCGCGGCGGGCCCGCCGGGGACCTGATCGTCACGTTGCAGGTGCAGACCGATCCGGTCTTCACTCGCGAGGGCCTCGACCTCATCCGCATCGTCCCGATCAACGTGGCGCAGGCGACGCTGGGGGCGAAGCTCACCATCGCGACGCTCGACGAGCGTCAGGTGACCCTCACGCTGCCGGCGGGGACGTCGAGCGGGAAGCGCTTCCGGATTCGGGGGCAGGGAATCGCGTCGGGGGAGCGCACGGGCGATCTCCTCGTCGAGGCGAAGGTCGTCGCACCGGAGCGGCTGACTGAGGAGCAGGCGGAGCTGATGCGGCGGTTCGCGGCGGCGGCCGACCTCGAGCTCTGACCGCGCGACGTCGCGCGGGCTCGCGCCGTCAGCGGCGGCGCGACGGACTCAGGCGGCGCGGACGGGCAGGGTGCGGCGTCCGACGGCGATGACGCCGCCGCCGAGGACGACGTCGCCGTCGTAGAAGACGGCCGACTGCCCCGGCGCGATGGCGTGCACCGGCGTCTCGAGCGCGATCTCCACTACATCACCGTCGACGGTGAGCAGGGTGCCGGAAACCGGCGCTGCGCGGTGTCGGACCCGCACCTGCAGCGTCGCGCCCACGGCCGGCGCGGGTTCGACGAGCCACCGCACCGTCGTCGCGCGGAGCCCACGGCCGAGCAGCGCCTCGCGCGGTCCCACGACCACCGCCCGATCCTCCGGGCGCAGTGCGACCACGTAGAGCGGTTCGGTGCGGCCGCCCGGAAGCCCTTTGCGCTGCCCGATGGTATAGCGCGCGAACCCATCGTGGGTGCCGAGCACGGTGCCATCGAGCGCGACGATCGGGCCGGGGGAGAGGGCTGGCGCGTTGGCGGGGAGCTCGCGCTCGAGCACCTTCACGTAGTCGCCGTCGGGGACGAAGCAGATCTCCTGGCTCTCCGGCTTCTCGGCGGTCAGGAGGCCGAGCTCGCGGGCGATAGCGCGCGTCTCCGCCTTGGTGAGGTCGCCGACCGGGAGGATGAGGCGGTCGAGGACGCCGCGGTCGATGCCCCAGAGGAAGTAGGTCTGGTCCTTGGCCTCATCACGACCACGCTGCAGGCGTCCGTCGGCGAGGCGCGCGTAATGCCCGGTCGCGATCCAGCGTGCGTCGATGGCGTCGGCCTTCGCAAGGAGGTCGCGGAACTTGGTGAAGGTGTTGCAGCGGACGCAGGGGATCGGCGTGCGCCCGGCAGCGTATTCGGCGACGAAGTCCGCGACGACGTCGTGCCCGAACTCATCCTGCAGGTTGAGCACGTAGTGCGGGATGCCGAGGGACTCGGCGACGCGTCGCGCGTCGTTCACGCTGTCGAGGGAGCAGCACGGCCGGTCGGGGATCTCGCCGCCGTCGTGGAAGAGTTTCATCGTGACGCCGACGGCGTCGTAGCCCTGCCGCACGAGGAGCGCGGCGGCGACCGACGAGTCGACGCCGCCGGACATCGCGACGAGGACGCGGCCGCGGGTCACGCGACGCCGGCGAGCCCGCGGGCCTTGGCGACGAGGGCGGGGAAGAGTTCTGCGACGCGCGCGACATCGTCGGGGCCGTTCAACGAGCCGAAGCTGATCCGGATCGCGGCGTTCGCGAGGTCTGGTGCGACGCCCATCGCGGAGAGCACGTGCGACGGCGTGATGCTCCCGCTCTGGCAGGCGGAGCCGCTGGAGGCGGCGACGCCCTGCAGGTCGAGCGCCATCAGCAGCGACTCGGAGTCGGTGCCCGGGACGGAGACGTTGAGGATGTGCGGCGCGCGCGGCGCCGCTCCTCCGTGCACGACGAGCCCTGGCACCCGTGCGACGAGCGCGGCCTGAAGCGCGTCGCGCATCGCCTCGTAGGTGCGCCAGTGCGCCTCGCGCTCGGCCACCGCGAGCTCCATCGCTCGGGCGAGCCCGACGGCCGCGGCCACGTTCTCGGTGCCCGGCCGACGGCCACGATCCTGTGAGCCGCCGAAGAAGAGGGGCTCGAGGGGGGTCCCGCGCCGGATGTAGAAGGCGCCGATGCCCTTCGGGGCGCCGAGCTTGTGGCCGCTCACCGAGGCGAAGTCGAAGGGGATCTGACGAGCGTCGACCTCGACCTTGCCGAAGGCCTGCACGGC
>Ga0078894_10005052_pt1 | contig 10138 bp, 8 predicted proteins | sample LauGreSu1BDMLBSD_2_FD_67506 | JGI IMG/M metagenome (GOLD analysis project Ga0078894, IMG submission 67506) | Freshwater lake microbial communities from Lake Michigan, USA - Su13.BD.MLB.SD (version 4) (version 4) | ecosystem: Environmental > Aquatic > Freshwater > Lake | place: Lake Michigan, USA...
TTTGTAGAATTTAAATAATTTGTATTTTCCCAAGTATAATTATTTGAAGTATAATTATTTGAAGTATCACTTATTTTTGTATTCATACATCTATCAATAAACATATCATAATAATTATTTTTTAATAAATACTCATATGTGCATTTTCCTCTATAGTTCTTATCAAAATTAAAATCACCCACTAAAAACACATTTTCTTCTAAATTATTTTCTTTTACAAAATGTAAAACATGATCTATTTCATTATTTCTTAATAAATCCACAAAATCACTATTTGGCATGAAATATAATCCTCCAGAAGTAGTGTGAATATTAATAATATTTAATGGATTATCAAAAAGCGGTGAGTTTATTTTACAATACAAAAAACCTTTCGAAGCTAAACAATATTCTAATAAAGTAACACTAGTGAATTCTTCAAATTCGTAATTCACAATTTCCCATTTTGAAAAAACTACTAAACCATTTGTCATCTTTAATCCCTTATTACTTTTAACACATGCTATGTATGGATATATATGTTTTAATTTATTCACAAAAAAATTATAATGACCATCATCATAGCATTCTTGCAGGCAAATTATATCAGCATCTTCTTTTATTACAGCATGAGGAATATAAACATATCTTTTATTACTATACCTTGGATTTGAAAAAACTGGATAATTTAAAATTTTATAATCTAATAGACCAACATTATATGTAATAATTTTAAATTTTTGTTTCATATGAAAATTTCATAATATATCTTTAAATAATATTATTTGTTATTTCTTTTGGATAGTTCATCTCCGTTAAAACGTTAATACCACCTTTTACAAGAGATATTCCTTTACTTAAAACATATTTGTATACTAATTTGTTATTACCTTGTTTTTCAGTTACCATATGACAATTTAAAATTCTCTCATTATCTTTCAATTTTTTACATACTTTTACAAAATGAGTGGTCAATAAGCATGATACATTTTTGTATTTAATTAGATACTTCATAAATGCAGTAGCACTTAATTCGGCCTCTTCAGGATTTGTTCCTGAATATAATTCATCAAATACACAGAAATGTGTGTCATTTTTATAAGCCTGCACTATATCCAATATTTCTTTACATCTACGCGCTTCAGCTTGGAATAAACTATCGCGACCTGATGTGTCTGGAATATTTAGGTAACAATGAATATGTTTGAATGGCGCGATTTTCGATGATTCATAAAACCCACACCCAAACTGCTGCGTAAAAAGAATATTGATTAGGGTGGTTTTTAAAATAGTTGTTTTACCTGATGCATTTGGACCTGTAATAATAATATTCTTCTTCAATTTTATGGTGTTTTTTACAGGATTAGTGTCTTTCAAACAAGCGTAATAGCTCTTATTAAAAATTGTCTTCTTTGTATCTGTTATAAACAAAGCAAAATTAACCTTTCTCTCTTTAATGTTATTTTGTAACCCTTCAATAGAGTCGATATAACCATTAAACCCTAAAGAATACATGATTGCGTCTTCATATGTTGTATCTGTATGGAGTTCGTAAAAGTATTTTAATACTAGTCCTATTTCTTTATATTTCAATATGTTAAAAGGTCTATACTCTGATATATTGTTTAATTTATTATGTATGCCTTTAATTATTTGTAATTTTTCTTTGAGATTACTATTAAATAAATCATGAGAAGAAAGATTGGTAGAGTAATTCAAATAATTCTCCATGGAATAAATAGTTCTCTCTAAATAGCAGTTAATTTCTTTAAAATGATTATGTATTGTTGTCATGTTTTTATGGAATCTTAAACATACCATAACATTTTGATATATTGAAAATAAGTAGAAGGCTGCTGAAATAAAAATATACATCTTCTCTTGTAATTGAATTTCACTGAAATTAATCGTAAATAATTTACCTATAGCATTTTGTCGTGCCACTACTTTAAGCACTTCTATGTATTCGCCAAATGTTAGAGATAATCCTTTTGCTTTAATAATAACAAAAGGAACTATTAATATTATTACAGGAACAAGTAGAGAGAAAACAGGAGAAAATAGATTGTATATACTCATAAATTGTAGGAAAAAATCTGATTTATTTAAAAAATCCAGCATTTCCCAATCTACATAATAATATTTTTCTTTGAAACCAGCATCTATTTTTAATTCATTCCATATTTCTAGTATATTTTTATAATCTGGAGCGGTTGAAGTGTATTTGTTGTCAATACTTTTATACTCTTTCAACAACGTTTGATTATCCTTTAAAAATTGAACATCAGTCGTATAATATTCTGCCATTTGTTGGACTAATTTTTTGGATACTTGATTGTCGTTATTGAAATAATAGTTATAAATTGGATTACAAGACTGATCAATTGTAGAAACTAATTCTAAATCATTTATAATATTTTTATTTAATTCGACTTTATCTTTATTGTAATAAATTGGCAACTTGAAATAGTTGTTTAATTCATACAACTTTGTATTGTTCTCATTCTTCAAATTATTTGTATTATTTTCGTTATTATTGTTTTTGTTGTTATTATCGTTTTCACTTTTTTTATACATTATATTTTTAATTAGAAATATAATATATTTATTTTACGAATTACTATTTTATTTTTATCAAATGAGTTATTATTAAACAGTTTGTAAAAATTCTAACTCTGCTGGTAATTCACTGACTTGGCATGAATAGTGTGATTCAATTTCCTTCATCTTTATAACATCACGTCTTGTAATAAAATTAATACCTACACCTTTTCTTCCCCATCTACCACTTCTACCAATTCTGTGAAGATATGTATGAACACATTTTGGTAAATCAAAATTAATAACTATACTTACTTGTTGAATATCAATACCACGAGCAGTCACATTTGACGAAATCAATACACGAGATTTGCCATTTCTAAAATCATTGAAGGCAGCATCTCTTGCGGATTTTTCCATATTACTATGAATACAACAAACAGGGAATTCATCCTCCTTCATTGCCTCATATAAATCGGTAACACGTCTTACACTATTACAATAAATAATACTCTGTGATACAGATAAAAATGAAAATAGGTTCTTCAATGTGGCGTATTTTTGTCTATCATCATCTACCGCAATATAATATTGTTTAATTCCTTCAAGAGTCAGCATTTCTTTTTTCACACTTATTTTAACAGGGTTTCTCATAATCTTTCGAATAATTCCATTCAAACTTTCTGGTAATGTAGCACTAAAAAGCGCGACTTGTATATCATTATTTAAGTGCTGAAAAATATTATACACTTGCTCTTTAAAACCAGATGATAACATTTCGTCTGCTTCATCAAGAATAATTAACTTCATATTTTTAGTCGACATTCTATCACGGCGTAACATATCATAGACGCGACCAGGGCAACCACAAATAACGTGAGGAACATTTCTATTTGAGAATGAACTACCTTCCTCAACAAAAGATCCACCAAATAAAGTTTGAATACGTAATCCATCCATCATACTTCCAATATTATTAAACACATTTGCTGTTTGAGTAGTTAGCTCTCTTGTTGGAGATAAAACCAAAACTTGTGTTGAATTTTCACTAGTATTTACATTTTGTAATGCGCCAATAGTAAAAGTAGCGGTTTTTCCTGTTCCTGATTGAGCCTGAGCAATAATATCGTGCTTCATTATTAAAGGTTTGATTGCTTTTTGCTGGATTGGACTTGGTTTTTCAAAACCATATGCAAAAATACCTCTCAATATTTTTGGATTTAAATCTAATTCATCCCATGATTGTATTTCATATGAAGAATCATACATTTCTTCATTAATTTTATTTGTATCATTGTCTTCGTTTTCAACTACACTTGTCATTTTATATAATATATTATGATTATATCTATTTAAGTGTATTTAATTTTATTATTATATTTAAAAAAAATTGATATAAATGTATTATTTGTATTAATAAATACATAATTATAATGACAGCTAAAATAAATAGATATACTCTCGATAATATTAATGATATCATTTTTCAGGGATTTGATTATACATTGCCTGAAAAAATTTTGAAAATCATAACAGAATTGTCTTTACAAGTTGGATCACCAGATTATGTTAAAACACCTGTATTTCAAAAACGTGAAAATCCTATGAAAGTAGAACCCAATGTAGTTCAAAAAGAAGTTTTTAAAAAGAAAAAGAATAGTAAGGCTAGTGAAATACTCAATGATGATGATTGGGAAGCGATTAGAACTTTTCAAACTACCAAAATTGAGGAAAAGGTTGGTATTGATGTTCAAATCGATAATATTAGAGTTAATTTGAATAAACTAACTGACAAAAATTATATTGATATACGTAATAAAATAATTGAGTCTATTGAGCAGCTTATGTCGCAAAATATTGCTACAGAAGATATGTCACGTGTTAGTAGTATTATTTTCGATATTGCTTCTACAAATAGATTTTATTCGAAAATGTATGCTGATTTATATACTGATTTATCTATAAAATATGAAAGCTTGAAGAAAATATTTGAAGAAAATTTAGAGAAATTTACCGAGTTGTTTAATACCATTGAATATGTTGATCCTAAGGTTAATTACGATAAGTTTTGTGAAATTAATAAAACGAATGAGAAACGCAAATCATTAGGCACCTTTTATTTGAATTTAATGACAAATGGTGTTATCACAAAGGGTAAAATTCAACAAATTACTCGAAATTTATTGGGTCAAATTTATTCTTATATCTCACAAGAGGATAAGAAAAACGAAGTAGATGAGCTTACAGAAAATGTATCTCTATTATATAAGAAAGAATTATATGAAAATGTGGATTTAAATATGTGTCCTTTAATTGATGGATTAACTATCAATGAAGTGATCGAAAAAATTGCGAATAGTAAGGTTAAAGATTATAAGAGTTTAACAAATAAATCTTTATTTAAATTTATGGATATGATTGATATGTAAAATTAAATATAAAATTAACTAAATATATAATACCACGATCTTTCAAAAAAATGACCTTCCGTTGGATTAACATGATGATTTACTTCTAAAATTAATTTTTTATAATATTCTAAAGGTCTATTAGTTATAAGTTCTTTTTTTACGGCAAATATTGCATTCCAATAAAGGAATAATGGTTTTGGATATTGTGGATTAATATTTTTTTTAAACCAATCACTAAATATAACACGTTCATTATTTTTATAATTATCGTGCATATAGTATGTAATTCCATTTGAACAATTCCAACTTTCAGGACAATTATCAAAACCATGCTGCGATTTTGAATATATTAATGCTTCATCTTTAATGTCGATCAAGTATTTTATATTATTACTGCCTCTATGATCAGCAATGTTTCCTTGTGTAAAAACAACTATATCCGGTAAATTATTATAATTATTAATTATATAATTTAAATATGTTTCACTTTCACGACCTACATTTTCTAAAATAATTTCATTGGGTATATTTAATTTATTGCCCTTATTATAAATTATACAATTATCTTTCTCACTTTCTAACCAATCAATATTCTCATTATACCTTGCAACAACAATTTTATAAGACATATTTATAATATAACTAACATTTTTATAAAACATTTTTAACGAAGATATGTTATATTTTTTAAATTATTATTTAAATATTATTATTTATTTAAATAATGGCAGAAAATAATACAAAGAACAATATAGATTTTACGATATTAGAAGATGACGAATCAAGTGATAACAATTCTAACAACTTTGATATTAATGATATTATGAAGGAATTAGAAAACAGAGAAATATTGAATCATGACTTCCTTATTCCACAAATGGTAAATTATAATGAAAATTATACTGTGAAAGATTTAATGCTTGTATGCGAATATTATGGTATAGCAAAGGACATTAAATCACAAAAGTATAAAAAAGAAATGATAATAAATATATTGGTTTGTTTTGAAGCAAATCCAGATAATAGTGATATCGTTTTTAGAAGACAAAATATGTGGTTTTACATAAATGAATTAAAAAATGATAAATTTATGAAAAAGTATATTTTATGGTAAGTATAATAAATTAATAACATATAATTTACTATATAATTTTATTAATTTTATTTCACTTGTATATATAGTAAAGTAATATATATGAAATACATGAATTTCAAAAATAAAGAGGTTTTTTTAATTGTCGTTGCTTTAATCATTATTTATGTTATTTTCAAACGAAGAATAGATATAAATTTAATGTTTTTATTTTATGATATTTATGCTTTATTTGGTTTATATTGGCAAATGATTCCGCAATATTGTTCACCCATGAAAATTGGTTTCAAACCTGTGATGCCTTTATCTTATTACGCTGATTTTAATAAGGCAATTTTTCCAAGAATACCAACAGGAGATAATACTTTAAATCGTGAAGAAGTTCAAAAAATATGTGATAGAAATTTGAAGTGGCTACAAGAAAATGGCGAAATATGTGATACACCAATAAATATTGAAATATTATATTCTAACTCTCCAGATTTTAAAACAAAAGTAATGAAATATATGAAAGACGATTATCCATTTGTGATGCGCGGTGTAGAATTAAAATGTTTTGAAACAATGAGATTTGATAAATTAATGGAAAAGGCTGGAAATAATAAAGTATATATGAGTCCTAGCTCAGAAGAAAGTTGTCCAGATAATGTATTCACCGAATTTAAAAATATACAGAAAAATAAATGCTATATTACTAATTCTACCAACCTATTTTATTATTATGACGATTTATTACCTGATAGTGATATGGAAATTATCAAAGAAACAATTGACGGATATATGTCAAATGATAGCAAGCAACTGTTTGTAGGAGTTGTTAAAGGTTCTGGCACAGGTTTGCATGCTGCTTACACAAACAATTTTTTTATAATGATACAAGGAGAGAAAAAATGGACTTTTTTTAATCCAAATCAATTGGCGCTATTGTATCCTTCTTTTTCCAAAAAAGGTATTTATATGACTAGCGAGAGTAGATTTTTAAATATGGACACAGATACAAACACAATTGGTTATCAATTTCCATTACTTAAATATGCGCAAAGATATGAGGTCGAATTAAAAGAAGGGGACATATTATATAATCCTAAATCGTGGTTTCATGCTGTATATAATAAAACGGACATTTCCGTAGCATGTTCAACTAGATGGTCTAATTCTATAAATACTGTGCCTGATAGACATATGCTTCGTTATGGTCATATGATAAACCCTGAATTGAGAAATTATGTAAAAGATATATATATAGATACTGGCGTTTTAGGTATATCCCAAATAGATGAACATAAACATATGATTGGTGAAGATAATCCAGATGCTATACCTTATTGGGATAAATATACGAATGACGCGCATAAAATTTGTAAAAATGAAAATTGTTCATTAAATTGGCATCAAAATATTTTCCAAAATTAAAATTATCATTATACGTATTTATCTAATAAATATACTATATAATTAAACATAAACAAGTACATTACATAAACTTTTAAAATATGATAAAGCCATTCACTCGAAGTATAATTATATATTTTTAAAAAATATACTAATGCTATAACAAATGTAGGTGCTAATAGACTTATTACTATGTATCTCATTTCTCTCGTAAGTTTAAAACTATTTGCTATAAATAGTGAAATAACGTTCGCTAATCCCAACCCTATAGGTGCAATAAAAGAATACATTTTATAATTAAAATTAAATTTTTTGGGATCAAATTGTGATACAACAAACAAATAAGGGAAAAATATAAAAAAACTAGATCCTATAACAAACGCACGTAAATATTCATAACTCATTTATATTTATATAGTATAATAATTATTTTGTAGTATTAATTTTTAAAAAATAATGAAAAGTGTAAAAATGTATTAAAAATATATTATTTTTAAATACATTATATATATGGTAGTATCAAAAATAGATAGTGATGTTAGTTATCCTGAATTAAAAAGTGTTGATTCAGGTGATATGAAAAAAGAAGCTAGCCTATATCAATTAGAAATTAAAGATGTTGATGTTGTCATTGCTGTAGGAAACGCCAAAAATACTTTTGAAGATAAAAATATATTGTATTTTCCTATTTATTTAGTGAAGCATAATAATAAAGTTGTTCAAATTGGTGTATATGAAATAAAGTCAAGCGATTATTTAACTTATCTGGATGAGTATAATAATTTGGATGTTGAAAAATTAAATGAACCTTTAATATACACATTTGTTACAAAAGATATGCTACAAAGTTTGCGAATGGAACCTGAAGTTCCTCTTAGAAGACTAAAAGATCAAGAACAAGAACAAGAACAAGATCAAGAAGGTGATGAAGAGCCAGTAGAAGAAGAACCAGAATATAACGAGTTTTATGAAATACCAGAAATTCGCAAAGATATTTTTATTTTGACAAAAGGTGTCCCTATTCCACCACAACTAAGAGAAGAAACACAGAAGCAAGCAAAAGATTATAGAGAGAAATACCATCAATCTCCAAGTGATACATGGATCGAAAAATTCATGATGAATCCTAATTATAGTATTGTTGATAATGAGGGTAGCGGTGATTGTTTATTTGCTACGGTCCGCGATTCTTTTTCCAGCATTGCTCAACAAACCTCCGTAAATAAATTGCGAAAAAAATTATCAGATGAAGCAGATGACAAAATATTTGAAGGTTATAAAGAACATTATGATATGTATAATGCTTCTCTCATAACCGATACAAATAAAATAAAAGAAATGGAAGCAGAATATTTGATGTTGAAACAAAGATTCGCTAGCACAATTGATCGCACTGAACAAAAAATAATAGCAGAAGAGGCCAAGAAAGTGAAGGCAGATCATGACAAATTAGTTGAAGAGAAAAAAGTCACTGTAGATATTTTGAAGGAATTCAAGTTCATGAAGGGTGTTGATACACTTGACAAATTTAAAAGTAAAATCAAAAAGTGTGACTTCTGGGCTGATACATGGGCTATATCTACTTTAGAGAGAATTTTAAATATTAAATTTATTATTTTATCAAGTGATAATTATAAAAATGATGATTTAAAAAATGTATTACAATGTGGTCAATTAAATGATAAGGTTCTAGAAAACAAAGGTGTATTTACTCCTGAATTTTATGTTATTATAGACCATACTGGAAGTCACTATAGATTAATTGGCTACAAGAAAAAGTTAATTTTCAAATTCACCGAAATACCATATGATATTAAAAAATTAATAGCAGAAAAATGCTTAGAAGGTATTTCAGGACCATTTTCTATTATTCCTGACTTCCAAAAATTCAAATCCAGTTTAAAAAAAAATGTTATTAAAGAAGCTCAGTATGAAGACTTGACTGAGTCAAAATTGCGCGGTTTATATAACGACGATATAGTATTTCTATTTTACTCAAAGTCAAATGATAAACCATTACCTGGAAAAGGAGCAGGAGAGAAAATACCAAATGATAGACTAAAAGAATATGCTGAGTTAGCCACTATACCACAATGGCGTAAAAAACTATCGAATTTCTGGGTTCAACCATTTTCACTAGATAATCATCAATGGGCATCTGTAGAGCATTATTATCAAGGTTCTAAATTTAAAAAGGGCCATCCAGAATTTTATTTGAGTTTCTCTCTAGATTCAGGCACTGATTTGTCAAAAGATCCTGCATTAGCTAAAGCAGCAGGTGGCAAATCAGGTAAATCAAAGGGGCAACTTTTGAGACCTATGGAGGTTTCATTGGATGGTGATTTTTTTGGAAAAAGACATAAACAAGAAATGTATGCGGCACAATATGCGAAATTTACCCAAAATGAAGACCTTAAAAAACTATTAGTTGCTACAAATGAGGCGAAGCTGACACATCATGTAAGAGGGTCACCTCCAGTTGTATTTGATGATTTAATGTTGATACGTGATAAAATAATACGTAACGAATTGTAAAACTAATTTTTAAAAAGAATAATTTTAAAAAAGAATAATTTTTAAAAAGAATAATTTTAAAAATAATAAATGAATTACTTATTATTTTTCATTATAAAATGTAAAATAAAATACAAAATAGGATACAATATTTATTTTTTACCAAAAATAGATTTCAAACAACCTTTCTTAGATAATTGAACTAAAG
>Ga0078894_10005053_pt1 | contig 10137 bp, 7 predicted proteins | sample LauGreSu1BDMLBSD_2_FD_67506 | JGI IMG/M metagenome (GOLD analysis project Ga0078894, IMG submission 67506) | Freshwater lake microbial communities from Lake Michigan, USA - Su13.BD.MLB.SD (version 4) (version 4) | ecosystem: Environmental > Aquatic > Freshwater > Lake | place: Lake Michigan, USA...
CCTGAAAACACCGACAGGCCGTGGTTGGCAAAGTCGGTTCATGCATCGATGCGATTCTTGATCAGGCGCTGACCCCGGCATTGATCGGATCGGTTGCAAGACTTGATCGGGTGGGTCCCGACCACTAGAATTAGGCCCATCGATTGGCAGACCCCCCACATTTAGTGCTTCCCGCGTCATCACCGACAGTCCGGCTGTCCGCGTGTCAGATGCGCACGAAGCTTTGCGAGGCGTGATGCAGCGGTCGTTCGGAACGGGTCCGGACAGCAAAGAACAGGTCAGGCTGGCGTGACGCGCAATCAGGCGCTCATCGCCATCACAACAAGGAGAATCGCATGCAGAGAGTCGCTGAGCGCACCAGGCAGGAGTCGTTGATGCCCCAGGGGGCCGCGGCCACCGTCGAAACCGCACCGGGCGCTCCGTCGACCGCTTTCCTGGCCGACTTCAAGGTCATCCGCCGCAATGGCTCGGTGGTGGCGTTTGAGCCAGGCAAGATTTCGGTTGCCATGACCAAAGCATTCCTCGCCGTACATGGCGGGCAGAGCGCGGCGTCAGCGAGGGTTCGTGAGCTGGTTGAGCGTCTGACCGGCGCAGTGGTTTCGGCGCTCGCGCGCGGCAAGCAGGGCGGCGGCACCTTTCATATTGAAGACATTCAGGACCACGTTGAACTCGCGCTCATGCGCTTTGGCGAACACGAGGTGGCGCGCGCCTACGTGCTCTACCGCGAACGCCGTTCGCAGGAGCGTGCGGCCGTGCGCCAGGAGCGCGACAACGCCAACCAGCCAGCCCTGCATGTCGTCGAGGGCGGTCAGCGCCGCCCTCTCGATGTTTCCGCGCTGCATTCGCTGATCGCATCGGCCTGTGTGGGGCTGGGCGAGTTCGTGAGCGCAAACACCGTTCTTTCGGAAACCGTGCGCAACCTCTACGACGGCGTCCCGCTCGAAGAGGTCTACAAATCAGCGATCCTGTCGGCTCGTGCACTGATCGAAAAGGACCCTGCCTACAGCCAGGTCACTGCCCGGCTGCTGCTGCACACCATGCGTCGAGAGGCGCTCGGCGAAGAAGTGGCGCATTCGGCAATGGCCGCGCGCTACGCCGACTATTTCCCGGGCTTCATCCGTCGTGGTGTCGAGGCAGGGCTGATCGACGAAAAACTGCTGCAGTTTGATCTGCGCCGACTCGGCGCAGCGCTCCAGTCTGACCGCGACCTGCAGTTCACTTACCTCGGACTGCAGACCCTTTACGACCGCTACTTCCTCCATATTGACGAAGAGCGGTTCGAGCTGCCGCAGGCATTTTTCATGCGTGTCGCCATGGGTCTGTCGCTCAATGAAGTCAACCGCGAAGAGCGAGCCATCGAGTTCTATGAACTCCTCTCCACGTTCGATTTCATGAGCTCCACGCCCACGTTGTTCAACTCGGGCACCCAGCGTTCACAGCTTTCGTCCTGCTACCTCACCACCGTGTCCGACGATCTTGACGGCATCTATGAGGCCATCAAGGAAAACGCGCTGCTTGCCAAGTACGCAGGCGGTCTTGGTAATGACTGGACACCGGTTCGCGCGCTCGGCAGCCATATTCGCGGCACCAATGGCAAGAGCCAGGGGGTGGTGCCCTTCCTCAAGGTGGTCAATGACACCGCGGTGGCGGTCAACCAGGGTGGCAAGCGCAAGGGCGCGGTCTGCGCCTACCTGGAAACCTGGCACCTGGATATCGAGGAGTTTCTCGAGCTGCGCAAGAACACCGGCGATGATCGTCGCCGCACGCACGACATGAACACGGCCAACTGGATTCCTGACCTGTTCATGAAGCGGGTCATGGAAAACGCCGAATGGACCCTGTTTTCACCCGCCGACTGCCGTGACCTCCACGACAAGGTTGGGCGCGAATTCGAACAGGCCTACCTGCGGCATGAGGCGCGCGCCGCCAATGGCGAACTCAAGCTGTTCCGCAAGGTGCCGGCAATGCAGCTCTGGCGCAAGATGCTGTCGATGCTGTTTGAAACCGGCCATCCCTGGATCACCTTCAAGGATCCCTGCAATCTGCGCAGCCCCCAGCAACACGTGGGTGTCGTGCACAGCTCAAACCTCTGCACGGAGATCACGCTCAACACGAGCGATAGCGAAATCGCCGTGTGCAACCTGGGGTCGGTCAATCTGGTGGCCCACATGCGCGAACGCGATGGCCGCTGGGAGCTCGATCTGGACAAGCTCAAGGCGACCATTCACACCGCCATGCGCATGCTAGACAACGTGATCGACATCAACTACTACGCGGTCGGCAAGGCAAGAAACGCCAACCTTCGCCACCGCCCGGTGGGTCTGGGCATCATGGGCTTCCAGGACTGCCTGCACCTGCTGCGTGTGCCCTATGCGAGCGAGCAGGCGATTGAATTTGCAGACGCCTCCATGGAGGCCGTTTGCTATTTCGCGTACTGGGCGTCCACCGAACTGGCCGAGGAGCGCGGGCGATATTCGAGCTTCAAGGGTTCGTTGTGGGATCGCGGCATTCTGCCGCAGGACACGATCCGGTTGCTGCGCGACGAGCGCGGCGGTCATGTCGAGGTCGACGAAACCGAGCATCTCGATTGGACGAGCCTGCGTGCCCGCATCCGCGAGCACGGCATGCGCAACTCCAATTGCGTCGCTATCGCACCCACCGCCACCATCTCAAACATCATCGGGGTGTCCGCCTGCATCGAACCCACCTTCCAGAATCTCTATGTGAAGTCGAACCTGTCGGGCGAGTTCACCGTCGTCAATGACTATCTGGTTCGCGACCTGAAGCGGCTTGGACTGTGGGACGAAGTGATGGTGGCCGACCTCAAGTTCTTCGATGGCTCGCTCGCCCGAATTGATCGGATCCCTGCCGAGCTGCGGGAAATCTACGCCACCGCATTCGAGGTGGAGCCCAGTTGGCTGGTGGAGTGCGCAGCGCGGCGCCAGAAGTGGATCGATCAGGCGCAATCGCTCAACATCTACATGGCGGGTGCCTCGGGCAAGCGACTGCACGACACCTACACGCTTGCCTGGTTGCGCGGACTCAAAACCACCTACTACCTGCGCACGCTCGGTGCTACGCATGCGGAGAAATCGACCACCGACAAGATCGGGCAGCTGAACTCGGTGTCGGCCGATGGCGCAGGGGCAGCGGGCTTCAACTACGCGGGTGCCAGCGGTGCGACAGCGGCCGCAGCCGGTGCTGCAGGGGGCGCTGCCAGCAGTGAGCCCATTGCACCGAAGTTCTGCGCGATCGATGATCCAGAGTGCGAAGCCTGCCAGTGATCGTGCAAAGCTTGTCCTGACGTTGCAAGGCTATTCATTGCACCGTAAGATTCGGAGCGTGAAGATTTCTTCTCGCTCCCTCAGTTTGTTATCAAAGAAAGTTAAAGCGAGATCTTAAATGCTGTCCTGGGATGACGCGCCCGCAGTGGCAACACCAACACGCCGGGCACCGCCTGCACCGCCGATCAATCTGGAGCGGGCTTCCGCGCCCGCATCCACGCCAATCGCTGGTGCGGCTGCGGCCCCCGCCATCAATCCGCCCAAGCCGTCCTCCTCGGTCATGGGCTCCAGCTCGCGCCGCGTGCGCGTCGAAGACAAGCGCATCATCAACGGCAGCGCTGACGTCAATCAGCTGGTGCCGTTCAAGTACAAGTGGGCCTGGGAAAAATATCTCGCCACCTGTGCCAATCACTGGATGCCGCAAGAGATCAACATGAGCCGCGACATCGCGCTCTGGAAATCTCCTGACGGCCTGACCGACGACGAACGCAGGCTTGTCAAGCGCAACCTCGGGTTCTTTGTTACCGCCGATTCGCTGGCCGCCAACAACATTGTGCTGGGCACCTATCGGCACATCAGCGCGCCGGAGTGCCGCCAGTTCCTGCTGCGTCAGGCGTTTGAAGAGGCCATTCACACCCACGCCTATCAGTACATCGTCGAGTCGCTTGGTCTCGACGAGGGCGAAATCTTCAACGCCTATCACGAAGTCAAGTCGATCCGCGACAAGGACGAGTTCCTGATCCCGTTCATCGATACCCTCACCAATCCCGATTTCGTCACCGGCACGCCGGATGCCGACCAGAAGCTGCTGCGTTCGCTCATCGTGTTCGCCTGCCTGATGGAAGGGTTGTTCTTCTACGTGGGCTTTGTACAGATTCTTGCGCTCGGTCGGCAGAACAAGATGACGGGCGCAGCCGAGCAGTATCAGTACATCCTTCGCGATGAATCGATGCACTGCAATTTCGGCATCGACCTCATCAACCAGATCAAGCTGGAGAACCCGCACCTCTGGACGGCCGAGTTCCGCGAGGAAATTCGTGGGTTGTTCCGCCAGGCGGTCGAACTCGAATACGCGTACGCCGAAGACACCATGCCGCGCGGTGTTCTCGGACTCAATGCCCAGCAGTTCAAGGGCTACCTGCGCTTCATCGCCAATCGCAGGGCCCAGCAGATCGGCATCGAAACGCTCTTCCCGACAGAGGAAAACCCCTTCCCCTGGATGAGCGAAATGATCGATCTCAAGAAGGAGCGTAATTTCTTCGAGACGCGGGTCATCGAATACCAGACCGGAGGCGCGCTCAGTTGGGATTGAGACCCTCTCGCCTCTCGCGCATCAGGGCGGCGGCCCGCAAGGCCGCCTCGCCCTCGCTCCCCCTCCCGCTTTTGAAAACGCCGTGCCCAACCAGCCGGCGTTTTTCATTTCAGCGCGCTGCCGCGCTGACTCCCGAATTCATTAGCGTACGCGTAGCCCTCCCTGCGGGGGTTATCGCTTGCGCCGATGAATGGCCCGCCCGCCGCACTGCGTTACCGCTTGCCGGCGCGGGTCTCCACCAGCGTAACTTCAACTGAAGGAGTTTCAACATGGCAACAGCCAAGAAAGCCGCGGCGAAGAAGCCCGCAGCCAAGAAGCCGGCGGCGAAAAAGCCCGCAGCCAAGAAAGCAGCAGCGAAGAAGCCGGTAGCCAAGAAGGCGGCAGCGAAGAAGCCCGCAGCCAAGAAAGCGGCAGCGAAGAAGCCGGTAGCCAAGAAAGCGGCAGCTAAGAAGCCTGCGGCCAAGAAAGCGGCAGCCAAGAAGCCAGCTAAAAAGGCAGCTGCGAAAAAGGCCGCTAAAAAGCCTGCGAAAAAAGCCGCCAAGAAACCCGCCGCTGCCCCCGCTGCAGCTGCCCCTGCTGCGCAGCCGCTGAATCCCGCGGCTGCCTGGCCGTTCCCGACTGGGAACCGTCCGTAAGCTTGCGCCCGGCGTTATCCGGGCAAAGGCTTTAACGGGGCAACGCGCAAGCGTTGCCCCGTTTTTACTCAGGGCGTCCGAGCGCCTGTCAGCGCGATCCGACGTGCCAGCCAGACTCCGGCCAGATTGCCCGCTGCCGCAACCATCACCGCGGCGCGATAGCTCCCCGTCAGATCAAACAACCAGCCAGCAAGCACCGGCAGGCACACCGCGGCCAGGCACCAGGCAACATAGAGCCGCGCGGCAATGGCAGCAAACAGGTCACGCGGCCAAAGTCGGGGAATGTACCCGGCACTTGCCCCGGACATGAGGCCATAGCCCGCACCGAGCAGTGACAACGCGAAGAGCGCCGACAGCGGCACTGGCCACAGCGTAATCAGCACTGCACCTGCGAAGGCGCAGAGATTGGCGCCAACCGCCACGCTTCGCATCTGCCAGTGATCAACCAGCCAGCCGCCCGCCAGCCGTGAGGCGGCCAGCACCGCTGTAATCACAGTGGTGGCGGCAGCAGCCAAGCCCGCCCCCGCGCCATAGGCATGCAGCATCGCGGCCGCCTGCCCCAGCACCATGAGCCCAGCCGATGCGGAGAGAAAGAACACCGCAAACAGTCGCGTGAAAATCGGGTCTGTCAGCGATACCGGCTGCGGGGGCGACTGCGCTGCTGCAGCCGAGAGGAGCGTGAGCCCCGCTCGCCGAAACAGCCACCCTCCAAGCACACCCGCGCAACCCAACACCCCCGCGAGCATCCAAAGCGTCGGGCCGATGCCCCACAGGTGGAGCGTCGCGCTGAACACGGGCGCACCGATCATCGCGCCGATCGGGTAGGTGCTCACCACATACCCGTTGGCGAGGCCACTGGGCCGCACAGTAGCCTGATTCACGCACTGCTGAACCGCGGTAAACGAGAGTCCGCCCCCAAGACCGAACAACACGCCATAGCCAAGGAACAGCATCCAGAAGCCTTGCGCCTGCGTGACGATCACGATTCCCAGCGCGCCGATCAGCCCGGCGGCCGGTATGAGCATTGCCCCGCTCAGGCGTCGTGCAATCAGCGGCAACAGGTTCATGCCCAGCGCAAGCGCAACCGTGGCGCTCGCGAACACAACGCTCATTTCGGTACGCGAGACAGCGAGCTGTTGCTCCATCGGCCGCAAAAACACGCTGAACGCGTAGATCGTGCCGAACGGGATGTTCAGCGCGCTTGCAACCAGCAGCGCGCTCGTCACTCGCCACCGCTCCGCAAGCGGGTCGATGTCAGTCAAAATAACGGCCTTGAGAAGGTCAGTAAACGCCCGGCACTCTGTTGGGTTACGATCGCCGCGTCAAGCAAGGGGGCCAGGAGGAAGGGATGCAAGAGGTGCTATGGCTCGTCGTGGACACAATCGGCAGTCTGCTGGCGGCCGCCTGTGTGCTGCGGTTGTGGATGGTCTGGCTAGGTATGGCGCTGCGCGATCCGGTGGGCCATTTCGTGTTCACTTTCACCGAGTGGATGGTGCGGCCGCTGCGCTCGGTCCTGCCCCGGAAGGGGCATTTCGACGGTTCCTGTCTGCTCGCGGCCATGCTGCTTGCGCTTGCGCTGGCGGTGGTGTTTGTTCTGCTCTATGCGTCGCGCACACCTTCGTTCGGTTCGGTGGTGTTGCTCGCCGTGGTCTGGCTGATTCGCTGGGTGCTGTGGCTGCTGATTGGTTCGCTGCTACTTCAGGTGATTCTGTCCTGGGTCAATCCTCACGCCCCCATCGCCCCAATGCTGCACCTGCTCACCGAACCGATCCTGTCTCCCATCCAACGGCGGCTGCCGCGTCTGGGCGGCGTTGACTTGTCCCCGCTCATCGTGATTCTGCTCGCGCAGGTCGGACTGTCTGTGGCACGGGCCATCTCGCCCGCCATCTGAGCCTTCGCAACCCGCGCGGCCGGCCCGCCGCCCGGCCGCGATCACAATCCGTTACCAGGGCGCGCGGCCATACGCGGCTGCAAAGCGCGCGCCCAGTTCAACCCGATCGACCGGATGGTTCTGCGCGCCTGCGTGCTCGATCTTGGCTGCGCCCAGCACACTGCCGAGCCGAGCCGAATCAAGCCAGCTCCAGCCCTGGGACAGCCCGTAGAGCAGACCGGAACGGTAGGCGTCCCCGCAACCCGTGGGGTCCACCGCGCGAGTAATCGATGCCGCCGTGATCATCTGGCGCGCGCCGCCTTCAAAGAGCGTGGAGCCTTCTGCACCCCGGGTGATCACGAGCGCCTTCAGCCTGGCAGCAATGTCGTCCTCGGACCAGCCCGTGCGATCGCTCAGGAGCTTCGCTTCATAGTCGTTGACAGTTAGCGCCGTGGCGAGGGTGATCAAGCCGCGCAACTCCTCGCCGTCAAACATGGGCAGGCCCTGACCGGGATCGAAAATGAACGGAATGCCCTGCGCCGCAAATTCGCGCGCATGCAGCATCATCGCCGCCTTGCCGTTCGGCGCCACGATGCCCCAGGCGATGCGCTCGCCCTCGGACTGGGCGCTCACCTGATCGGCACTGCCCATGGCGCCGGGATGAAACGCGGTAATCTGGTTGTCGGACAGATCGGTGGTGATGAACGCCTGCGCCGTGTACTGATCGTCAAAGGCGCGCACCCGTGCGGTGTCGATGCCGAGCGCGCGCAGGCGCTGGAGATAATCCGAACCATCGCGCCCGACGGCGGCGAGCACCAGCGGATCACCGCCCAACTGCTTCAGGCTATAGGCGATATTGGCGGCGCAGCCACCGAACTCACGCTTGAGCCGCGGCGTCAGAAACGACACATTGAGCATGTGTACCTGGTTGGCCAGGATGTGGTCCTTGAAGTGACCGTCGAACACCATGATGGTGTCGTAGGCCACCGAACCGCTGATCATTACCCGTCCCGTCATGTTTTCCTCCGTGTGGATACCGTGCGCTCAGCGCCGTACGCCGGCGAGGCAGGCCCAGCCCTCGCGACGCGCATAGACCTCGAGCGCGATCTGTGGATAGAGCGCACGCAATTCATCGGCCTGCCGCTCAAGCAAGCCAGCCAGCACCAGCGACCCGCCAGGCCGCACCAGCGAGCTGAGGAGCGGCGCGAGAAGCCTGAGCGGATTGGCAAGGATATTGGCGACCACCACCGCTGCCGGGTCGGGTCGTGCAGACTCTGCGGCCATGATCTGCAGCGTTACACCATTGGCGAGCGCGTTATCGCGCGTACTGACCAGCGCCTGCGGATCGATATCGATGGCACTGACCGGTTGCGCGCCAAGCCTTGCTGCGGCAATTGCGAGGATGCCCGACCCGCAACCGTAATCAATCACCGATTGCCCCGGTTCCAGATGGGTATCGAGCCACTCCAGACACATGCGCGTGGTCGGATGACTTCCGGTGCCAAACGCAAGCCCGGGATCCAGCATGATCAGCTGCGCGCCCTCGACATGGGGCCGCACCGCCTCGAGATGCCAGCTCGGCGCAATCATGAGGCGAGGCCCCACCCGAATGGGTTCGAACTGCGCCTGGGTGAGCCGCACCCAATCCTGGTCGGCAATCGGGTGCAGCGTAAAAGACGGGCCCGGCAAGCTGCAGTGCTCTGCCGCAAGCGCGAGCACGGCGGCCGCATCGGCGTCGCCATCAAGCAGCGCACGCAGACGGGTTCTCGCCCAGGCCGCCACCGGCACGGGTTCGCCGGGCTCACCAAAAATCGCCTGCTCGTCGGGAGAATCCGCGTCGGCGTCCTCGGCTTCGACCGACAGCGCACCGGCCTCGAGCAGGGCATCGGACCAGCGTTCAACCTCTTCACCGGCCACGGTGAACACGAGCTCGGTGAACATGCGTCAGCCGGCGGTCCTGCGTTGAGCGAGCTTGTTCTCGAGATAATGAATTGACGTACCCCCCGCCACAAAGCGCGCGTCGGCGAGCAGTTCGCGATGAAGCGGAAGGTTGGTGAGGATGCCCTCCACCGCCATTTCCGATAGCGCGATCCGCATCCGGCGAAGCGCCTGTTCGCGCGTGTCACCGTAAGCGAGCACCTTGCCGATCATGGAGTCGTAGTGAGGCGGCACCACGTAGCCGGTATAGGCGTGTGAGTCCACGCGTATGCCGGGTCCGCCGGGCGGATGCCAGGCGGTGATTCGCCCTGGCGACGGGGTGAACCGGTACGGATCTTCGGCGTTGATCCGGCATTCGATTGCGTGACCGCGCACCGTGACATCGCGCTGCTTGATCCGCAGCGGCTCACCAGCCGCGATCCGGATCTGCTCCTGCACGATGTCAATGCCAGTAATGAGTTCGGTGACCGGATGCTCGACCTGCACCCGGGTATTCATTTCAATGAAGTAAAACTCGTCATCTTCGAACAGGAACTCGAACGTGCCCGCACCGCGATAGCCCATCTTGCGGCACGCGTCGGCACAGCGTGCCCCGATGCGATCGAGGAGGCGCCGCGAGATGCCGGGCGCAGGCCCCTCCTCGATGATTTTCTGATGCCGCCGCTGCATGGAGCAGTCGCGCTCGCCGAGATAGATGGCGTTACGCCCCCCATCGGCCAGTACCTGGATTTCGATGTGGCGCGGGTTCTCGAGAAATTTTTCCAGATACACCGACGGATTGCCGAAGGCCGACTGCGCCTCCGAGCGCGTCATGGTGACGGCGTTGGTGAGTGCGGCCTCGGTATGCACGATCCGCATGCCGCGGCCGCCACCGCCGCCGGCCGCCTTGATGATGACGGGGTAGCCCACGGCGCGTGCAATCCGCAACACCTCTTTCGGATCATCGGGTAGCGCGCCCTCCGACCCGGGCACCACCGGCACCCCGGCCTTCTTCATGGCGTCTTTGGCCGAGACCTTGTCGCCCATCAGGCGGATGGTCTCAGGGCGCGGTCCGATGAACACGAAGCCGCTTTTTTCCACCCGCTCGGCAAAATCGGC
>Ga0078894_10005058_pt1 | contig 10133 bp, 10 predicted proteins | sample LauGreSu1BDMLBSD_2_FD_67506 | JGI IMG/M metagenome (GOLD analysis project Ga0078894, IMG submission 67506) | Freshwater lake microbial communities from Lake Michigan, USA - Su13.BD.MLB.SD (version 4) (version 4) | ecosystem: Environmental > Aquatic > Freshwater > Lake | place: Lake Michigan...
CAAAAAGCGCAAGGCCGCGACGCCGGTACCGGAAGATTCCACGCCCGCGGTGGTTGCTGATGCTCCTCCTGTCAAGGAAGCCAAGGTCGCCAAGGAATCCAAGGTTGCCAAGGTTGCCAAGGTTGTCAAGGAAGCCAAGCCGGCCAAAGCCGCCAAGACGTCCAAGAAAAGTGCAGCGGGTGACGCGTAATTGTTTTTAATAAATTTAATTGTATGGCTTTAAGCGATACGCACACAGTATGCCAAACAAAACATCAGCCAACGCAATAGTAGGTATGACCCACCACGGTATAGCTCTACTGGCCAGCGCAAAGCCAGCCACAGCCGCCATCAAAGCCAACAATCCATGAATTGGCCGACTCCACCAAATCGTTCTTGCCCCAAAAATATTCTTTTTCCGCGACTCTGCCACTTGCACTATGTTGCCAATAAACACCAAAACGCCTAAAATACCAACCGCCAAGCCAGTTTGCCGCGGATAATGAAAGCATAACACGGCTGCGATAATGACTAATAAAAATCGCATCCAGATACAGATGCCATAAAATAATGCCTGGCGACCTATTTTGTTGGTCTCCATTTGCCAATGAAAAGATTGTAAAAAGTTTTGAGAAATAAACACTATGAGTTATGTTCCACAGACTCAAATATGGCCGGACGATCCATATATCCCAGGATCGTTGCAATGTGATGTTTTAACCAGGCAGGGTTTAAACTGCGGCAACGTAATAGGCCAAGGTCGCTGTTATGAATATTGTCAACGGTTAGCAACGCACTGGGAAGGCAAGCTGTTGCCACTGGCTATCAAGATGGCCATGTTCAATGACGCGCAAGTGTACGACGGATATACTTTTCAGCCGTCGCAACGTCCTACGCTATTTTATTGGAATTTGCCAGCCACTACCGTTATTATCAATTTACTGTGCCTACGCGATAGGCAAGTTGTCCATCGCAGCAATATTTTCATCGACCCAAATGTGGAAGATTGCGAATTGTATTTTACCATACCATTAATGGCAGATGTGGATAATGGCTATTTTTTAAATCAATTACGAAACTGGATACAAAAGTTTTGCCCAGAAACGCAATTAACATTGTCGCCTGATACCAATACTGTATCGTTTTTTATGACCTTGCCGCAAAACAGTACCGTCGGTACGATTGTTAATCTGGCTTTGCAAGTATTGCTGATGAACGCCGTACGATTTATGCCCTTTACCATGATGCTGGAATATGGATTACCACAGGTTTCCATCGACGGCGTCAAAGGCGTACGCATACGCAACACGCAAGCCATGCGACCGGCATATGATTTAGACCCTTTTTATTAAAACACATTACATCGATTAGGTCATTATAAAAATTAAACAATTATACATCAAAACATGTTTCATTACATTGTTGGAACTGCGCTCTTGACTCGCGCCATGCCCAGTTTGGTGGATTGGGGCATTTGGGGCGCACAGCATGCCGTTATATTAACGTACTATGTCGTGTATGGTCGGTATGAAGAGGCGCGGCGTGAAGCGCGGTTGCGAGCCATTCTGCAAGAAGAGTTGGCTAAAAAATCATTGACCACGGGCGGGACCGATATAATTTTAGCTTAAAAATATTGGCACAAATTTTCCAAGCATGGACGTTGCGCTGCGTCGCTTGCATGTAAGCGCGTTGGCCTTATCGGCGCAGCGTACCCAAAACGGGGCGCGCATCGCCATCACCGATCGCGATTTGTCCGTGTGGCCGGTGGATTGCCGGTTTTTAAGCACCGACGTTTTGGCGCGCCGCAACCCGTTTCCGCAAGATGCCCGTATTGTTTTTATCGAGAAAACGCACAAGTATTACGTAGATGGCGTCGAAGCGCAGATTTCCGTGACCAGTTTTGTCCATGCACCGTTTCCGGTCTTTAACACACCCGAGGTGATAGCCCGCATGAACAAAAAGACGCGCCAAACAAAATATGCTGGCTTGACGGACAAAGAAATTGCGCACAAGTGGGATGCCTTGGCGCAAGAAGCATCGACGTTAGGTACTTGTATGCATGCCGCGTTGGAGTGTTTTGCCAACACGGGTATATGGTCGTATGACCCGCGCATAGCCAAAGAGATGAAAATGGCACGGGCCTTTTTCGACGTAGAGGTGTTTGGTAAAGGCTTGCAAGTGTACCGCACCGAGCCCACTATTTTTATTGAACCAAAAGAAACTGGCTTTCTGCTACCTGGCTCTGTTGATTGTATTTTATACGACCCGAATTTGCAAGAATACTGGGTAGTAGACTGGAAGCGGTCCAAGGAAATTGTCTTGACGGCAAATGGATCGTTTGGTTACGGCGAAGCGCCATTCGATAAATTGGAAAATACAAACTACTTTCATTACAGTCTGCAATTGCACACATATTGTTATATTCTGCGCCGGTTCTATCATTTAAATGTCAACCCGAAGCGCTTATATATGGTGGTTATGCACGCGCAACAAGATACATATCAAATGATTGCCGCGGCCGACATTCAACATTTGGTCGAAACTGAACTTTTGCCCAATTATCAAAAATACATGATGTTGGCGCAAAAACACAAGGAGATTGATGAGGCTATCCACGCATGGAAATCGGCTATATAATTGTATACATTAAATTCATTATATTCATTACACGCATTCATTACACATAATCGGCAAGGCCATAATATGTTGCATCGTGTCTTGCACATTGGTGTTAGGCAGTACTATATCATATGACGTTGTGCAGTGTTGTTGTAAGCACTGTAAATACTCGAGCGTTATTGTTTGCTCTTCGGGACGACCGCGTTGGTGTATACGCTGCAAGCACGTCTCTGGCTGCACGTCTAACCAGATACGATAAACCTTTATGTCTTTATATTTGTTTTGCAATTCTTTGAATGTATCTTGATATTTCTCATATTCTGCGATTGTCATTTTACCCAGATGATAGTTGGCCGTTGCAATATCAAAATCTTCTTCCAGCCAACGATCCGCCACTATGATATTGGGTGTTTGCTGTTGGACAACATTATCAAAAGCTTCGGCCCGAGATTGTAAAACCAATGTTTGAAAAGCAAACGCATTACCTGTTTTATAAAAATCAGCCAGCGCGTTGGAATGTATCCAAGCCTGAACCGGTTCAGGTAAATTAAACAGATTATGCGCCTTTGCCAAAGTCTCACATAAAGTGCTTTTGCCCGCCCCGATATTACCAGCAATGACAATTAGAATCATTTGTTTATCGTTTTAGATTTATATTAATTTTTATTGTTTCTTTGATTGGCGTGTAATAAACATATAATGTCGTATTTGGAATCTTTGCGCATTCCACCAAAACGTCCTGGCCAAACTGATTACAACGATATTGTTATAGCAGCATGTTTGCGCCAGCCGCCGTCTTTTGAAGTGGATTTAATGCGAGAGGTCTTGACCACACAATATGACCGCTATTTTCAAATTCATTGCACTAAAACGCTATATCAAGTGCTAAATGTCGATAAAACTGCATCGGACGACGACATTCGAACCGCATATAGACGATGCAGCTTACAAGTACACCCAGACCGCTGTCAGGGCTCCGAGTTTATGAAACTGCAAGCGGAGCGGGACATGAAACGTGTTAATGAAGCGTATAGTGTGTTGCGGGATGCGCGTTCACGGTATGATCAGCTTGGACAGCCGTATAGTATGAACGGCGATAGCGTTTCATCTGATAATGGATCCGATAATGGATCTGATAATGGATCTGATGGCGAGTCTGATACGTTTAGTGATATTTTTAATGGCAACTTTTTCAATGTCGAAGGTAGCGAAGCCAGTGATGCGGGTATGGATTATCGTAGTGATGATGAGCGGCCTAATCGCAAACGCCCTCGCGCGTCCACCAATGCGCGAAAAACTACAACTGCTGGCAATACTACGCGTGGACGTGGGCGTGGACGAGGTCGCGGGGGTACTACTGCCAATAATAACAATTCACCCAACGGCTCGGTTTTTGGCGAACCTGATCAGAATGCACCTCGCGCACCTCGTGGTAAATCATCACGCGGCGGAGCAACACGCGGTGGAGCAACACGTGGTATGGCATCACGCGGTACGGCATCACGTGGTACGGCAACAGGGCGAGGTGGAACGCGCGGCCGTGGCAACGGTAATGGCCGTGGCAACGGTAATGGTCGTGGCAACGGTAATGGTCGTGGCAACGGTAATGGTCGTGGCGACGGTAATGGTCGTGGCGACGGTAATGGTCGTGGCGACGGTAATGGTCGGGGATATGCATCTGGCGCAACGGCATTTGATGATACTACAAGCCAAACGGCCGGTACCGCGCAGCATGATTCGCCGCATTATTTTAATGTGCCTCACGCCGATTCGTCTGGTAAACCGGCAAACGGTCTTATCCAACACGAATTGTCACTGGCCAGTCTATGGAAAGGTGCTATTGTCTGCAAAATAATCAACAACAACAAGGTCTTTTTCTACATACCACCGCGGACAGCGCCGGGATCTATTTTTGTACAAAAACAAGCAGGTGTCTTGGATCCATACACCAATATTCCGAAACACGTGCAGTTGCAAGTTATATGCACCAATGTACCAGCACCCTTTAAAGTAAACAACGTCGATTTGATTATTGATAATGTATTGCTTACATTGGAGCAAGCCGTTACGGGCATGGGGTCGGTGCAACTGGGCATGCCGGATTTGCAAAAAGCGACATTCAGTCTTAACAATGAATCTATTTTTGCGCGCATGCCATTTCAACTTTGCATTGGGCCAGGTAAAGGGTTTATTGATATCGACGAATCGCGTGATATTTTTGCACACAATGCCACCAATATTGGCGATATTTATATCAAATGCCATGTACAGCCTCGCGTTTTGAGCGAGGAGCAAAAGATCAAGTTTTTACAATTTATGTCTACATTATAGCGAGTGTGTACATTATGATGTTTTTATTAAAATAACAATATTACTGAGACGCATTCAAAATATTATTTAGATTCAACGTTGAACCGGCTATTCCCGCATGTGTTGATGCATACGCTTTGCGCTTACGCGAGTTCTTGGCCCGCCGCAAAGCATTGGCCGCCACAATAGCGCGATCCATTTCACGGGTCTGCTCTTCCGGTAAAAAGAACATGTTTTGCATAATTTCAGTCACAAAGCCATCATCGTGTTGCATGCGCCCAACCAGCGCCGGCGTTATAACTACACTTTGGCCCTCCCAATTGCGACAGCAGTTGACCTTGATGCGCGTGCTGGAAAAAGCACTGCCCAATACAATCTTGCTGTTGCTGCACTTTTGTGTCAACGTCTTGTTGTTGAGCTGTATATGAAAATAAACCGACGTCCATTGATGCTGCCCCGGCATGCGTCCACGCGCCGTCTCCGAAACGCGATTAAAGCACAGCTGGGCGGCCCGCCCGCGAATAAAAACCATGGCGTGGCTGGGGACCGTACCATCGTGATTTTGTACCAAAATGACAGACGAAATGTCCATGGCGCGATAATCCGGAACATCAAACCCGTGACACGCAATAATAGGCAAATACTTGGCGATGGCTTCAAAGCGCGGGTCACCATGCAGCAGCGTTTTGCGCAGTTTTGGCTTTACTTGCAGCTCTTTACAATGAATTTCCGCCTCAAACAGCTGTGACAATCGAATTTGCTCTGTTTCTGAAATTGGCCCTTGAATATGATGTTCCTTGGCCAGCGATGCCCACAATGCCTTGCCTTTAGCGGCCCCAAACCGTTCTTCCGCGTTGACCCGATGAAATGTTACTAAATTAGTCGTTTGCAGCCCGTCCGGTGTCACGTACCCCTCCGTCAGCCGCTCCGTTGTGCGCAGCGAGCACTTGTGTAGAATAAATGGTTTGTTTTGCATAAAGACTGTATCGAAAACAATATCACCCGTGCCCGTAAACCGACCCCGCGGCGCATAATAGCGCGCTACTTCCAGATGAAACGTGCCGTTGCACGGGCACATGACTTTGGGCTGCTGACTGCGACCATCCCGACGCGCACATTTGCAGGCTTTGGCCTTGTAACAAAACGGCATGCGCAAGCCCGACGTTGACCGCGCGTAAACCGAATTGTCAAACACTTTAGTCCAATCAATGCAGCCTTGAAAGTGCGTCGTAAAGAATTTCACAATGCCCTGATTGATTTCCAAATCACGCTGTATGTTGATGCGAATATCTGGAATATGTATATGTGCACCCACTTTAAAACAACCGTCTTCCTCAATCAACGCGGCCGGGCCACGGTTACCCAGCAAAAATGTATCAAAGGGCGCATCCGTTACCGTCGGAAAAAACGTACGAATGACTTCGATGCACAGTTTTGTTATAGCCATTAAAAACAGCGTTATAAATACATCAGGCACGCTGACCCCGTCGTGTTCTTGATACCGCATAAAATGAAACACTGCATCTTGCGACGGCACGCGGTATACAAAGTCTTTGTTTCGCAGCTCATCATTGATACACGCCTCAAAAATATCCAGCCAGGAAAACCCGGCCGTAGCCACTACATGCGTTTGTAGATAATCATATAGCACAGCGTTGGATGTAGCCGCCGTATTCGCGGGCCGGAATTTCCAAATACGCGTAAACAAGTTGCTTTGTTCCAATTCCGCCCAATCAAAGTTGGCCCGCCGTATGACACGCAGCGCCATTTCCACGTGACATTTGCTACTCAGAGGCATGTTCATATCCACATCCAAATAAACAGGATGTACGGGAGTAGCTACTTCGGATAAATAAAAATGCGCGCCTTGATTCATCGACGTGGCTAAATTGGCCAGAAACGATGAATTCATTTCAACCGGCACACTCAGTACACCCATATGCAAATGTCGCCGACTGGTATCTGGAAATTGCCCATAGCATTGGCGCATGCCATCCATGCTGGTGTGGCTAATCAGCCGATTTTCCTGACGCAGTTCTTCTGCGGTTTTTGAACAAGTGCGTTCCGTGTTACTAAGCGGAAACATGTTCTGGAAAAACAATCGGTAGCTATCACTCTGATCCACGGCACGATCCGGTAGCGCCATTCGAGATGGCGGCACCGATGGCGGGCTTACGGCACCGGCTGGCTGCAAATCAGAAAAATGATGCGTCATAGATACTTTCTGGGAATATGAAAAAAAAGTAATCACGTGATTCACTCTTGTAATTTTTTTGTTTCGATAAAAAGTAATCCACTCATATTTCATGGATCCGTCCAGGGAATTGTGTGTGCAAGCTGAATTTCACGACGACAATGTTCTGCTTTCATACCACAATGACTTTCTGTACGCCTTGGACGGCGTCAACGTCTTTATCAACATGGCCGGCAGCCGGCGCATAGATTCTAAAACCAATTTTTGCTATCTAACCATGACTTTAGATGCCGCGCATGCTTTTTTGAATTTTCTACGGCACAATAACATTATTTGTCAAATTACCAACGCGGTGGTCAGCGCCGATGCGGCACCCAACAGTAACGTGACTACCTCGCCATACACGGAAGCGTTACATTGGTTGGAACAAAAGGAATCACAGTTTATTACGGGGGAAGGTGGTACGGGAAAATCATATTTAGCTTGGCAGATTTATGAACGGGCATTGGAACTGGGGTTGTCGATTGCCATGACGGCTTACACGGGCATGGCTGCACAGGAACTGGAATTAAAGGTACCGGGGCATTTGCGGGAAGCGGATGGGCCTAAAGTAACGACATTGCATTCTTTTTTTGGCTTGACCGCCGGCACACACAGCGATACGCTTAATGCCATCAAACGCAACACTATGGTGCTGGAGCGGTGGCGCACAACCGACGTGGTTTTGCTGGACGAAGTGTCTATGGTCGATGCGTCGCTGTTTGAAATGTTTATTAATATTATGAATGAATTGCGCAATATGCAACCGTTTATTCTGGTTCTTATTGGCGATTTTTACCAACTGCCGCCACACAGCGACACTCAATCTGGACAAACGCGGTCGGGGGAATTATTTGCCCGCGAGCCAGCGTACTGTTTTATGCTACCCATGTGGGATGTGTACGTTGAGCATACGGTTGTGCTAAATGTAAATCATCGCATGGGCACGGACATGGACTGGATTCAACTGTTGCATCATGTCCGCATAGGCACCACCGACTTTCGTATCCGCGATCAACTGTTGACGATGGAAAAGGCGCGCAACATGGACAAGTACGACAAGGACCGCTATTTGCATTTATATTGCGTGAATGCGCAAGTGGCTGAACATAATCAGCAGCGCCTGGCTGAATTTATCGAGCAAGGCGCTGCGGTCAAAGTGTACACATCAAAACCGCATGGCTTGGTGACATTGACTACACCCTTTGCCACCAAACAAATTGTGCCGGATTTTACAGATACCAATGTCAAAGCTTTGTATGACAGTCTGCAAAAGGAAACGGGCACGGACGATTCCAATTTAACGTTGTGTGTTGGCGCGCGTATTATGTATACTCGTAATTATCATCCAGAAAATCTATCCAATGGTATGCGGGGCACCATCTTGGATCTGCAAGACAATAGTCTGACGGTGCTTTTTGATGCGTTTGCGGAACCCGTGACGGTGAAAGCGCAGATTGTCAACAAAACTCGGGCGGTTTTTGTCAACAATGAATGGGTGCAAATGACCGTGTCGCTTGGCATCTGGCCTATTCAACTGGCGTGGGCTATTACGGTGCACAAGGCGCAAGGTATGACGTTGGATCACGTGTACATAAACTTTGCGCGCAATGGCAACTCGACGGTATTTTGTCCCGGGCAGATATATGTGGCTCTGTCGCGGTGTCGGAACCGGGCGCATCTTATTGTGGATGGCGTGAGTCAAGCCTGGTCGCAGTTTGAGCGTCGCATGGGTGACAAAGTGGTACAATTTTACAATGCCGTGGCTACAGGCCAGAGTATGCACCGCCGCGACCAGCATTTGCAAGATCGGTTTATGGACATGGACTATAAACGCCGACGCTTGCACGACCGGCCATTAAAGCGCCCGCATCTCTTGACTTTGTTTAAGCGCTATGAGCATTTGCAAACTTTACGCAAAGCATCACGGCAACAGCAGCATCGACAACAGGTGCAGGCGGCAAGACGCAAAGAGCGAACGCGCACGACGGAACTTTTAAATGCATTGAATAACCACCCGCAATAATATTGTATATTTTATTAAATTGTATAAAACAATACACCTACACATGGATGACTGGAAACTTGTGATGGCAAGAAAGCGCAAGTGCGAGCGTCGCGTGTTGGCGTCCAAGCACAATGTAGAAATATGCAACGAACATGCGCAATGTGAAGGCAAGCCGATTTGCATAAACAAAATATACAAATCCATTACGTGTCGATCAGGTACGGCTTGTGTATTCTATGGCTGTCCCTTTAATCATATTTAAAAAATATATGATATATAAATGGCACTGTGGCCTGCTGGATACACATACACGGTTGATTATCGATCCGAAGATGGTTCGATGACAGGCACCGCAGTTTATACTATAAATTTAGATAATCCGATATATATTGGTGTCATTACTTATTTTAGCATTGCATTTGCCTTTTTGATACTCGCCGTTGTTATAGCCGCCGCCGGACAAGGTAATGGTGGTTATAAAGCCGGCGGTATAGTTCTGGCCATTTTTCTCTGGCCGGCCTATCTTATTTACTTTATAATTTTGCAAGTACAGAAGAAATACGGCTTTTTTAAAATAAAAAAATAGAATTATAAGTAAGTTGTTTGCATAATGAGTCAAGCCGTCCCGCAATTTGCTACAACAGCTCCAATCAGCACCAATATACCACCCAATGCATCCATCAATTCACAGAACGCGGATGCATCCAATAATGTGCCATCGGCATCAGCTACATCAAATATTCCACCGTTTGCCTTGTCGGATTTTTTAAAGCCGCATTGCAACGAAAACTCGATTGTAGAAAATTTAAAATGCGTAGGGCCGCACTATGCCCAATGCATTCAACGCCATTGTTCTACACAAAGTATAGGCGGGTTTGTGGAATTTTGCAGCTATAAGCCCTTGGAAAGTGTGTTGCGCATAGTACAATCATGTTCTCGCAACCAACGTGCCGGCGAACCCGATTCTCGGGGGCGGACTATACC
>Ga0078894_10005065_pt1 | contig 10129 bp, 7 predicted proteins | sample LauGreSu1BDMLBSD_2_FD_67506 | JGI IMG/M metagenome (GOLD analysis project Ga0078894, IMG submission 67506) | Freshwater lake microbial communities from Lake Michigan, USA - Su13.BD.MLB.SD (version 4) (version 4) | ecosystem: Environmental > Aquatic > Freshwater > Lake | place: Lake Michigan, USA...
CTATAGAAGTTCCTATTGCCTGTACCTCTTGAGGATTTGCATTGGCAGCTATCTCAGCTCCCTGGGCAATCTTCTCAAATGGAACATTACTTGGTAGCATACCAGCATCAGTAAAAGCTTTAGCCATGCCCATTATATAAGCTGCCTTTAGCATTATAGACTCCTTATCTATGGGCTTAAAGCTTTGTGGTTAGCGACCTAATCCTAGACGACGAAGGATATAGGCTGCCTCCTTCTCCTTCTCCTTCTCCTCCTTCTTCGCCTCAATCTCCTGCTTCTCCTCCTCGGTCATGTACTCATCATCACTGGAGGACTCCTCCTTGGCAGCCTCATCTGCAGCCCACTTGATTCTGTCAATGTAAGCAGCACGCTCACGATTATTCATACCAATCATAGTACGAAGAGCAGCCAGCTTCTCACGCTTGGTTAGTCTTCTAGGTAAGAAATGACCTACCTCTGAGGCAGTCTTCTTAAGAAGATAGTTAAAGGCTGAGGTCTTTACATCCTTCATCTCACCTGTAAAGGGTGTAGCATTGAAGTCAGGCTCCATGGGACCCTGAGAGCTGAGGTTAGCATAGGAGTCACTACCACGCTCACCTCCCTCTGTCTCCTCATCCTCTCCACCAACGCCAGCTCCGCCTAGCTCGTTTGCTGATGCGTTTGCTGCATCCTCACTTAGCTTACGGAGTAGATAGGCAGCGGTCTTAGCATCAAGGTTTACACCCTCGGTTAGGGGCATCATGCTAGCTGTAAAAGGTGTAGCATTAGCGGCTGGATCAGCTAGACCTTGATCACCATGGAGGTGTGCATAGTCATCGGCTGCTCTGTCACCAGCCTCTGTCTCAAAATCACCAGGATCGCTAGGGGCAGGGTTGGCTACGCCGCCCTCAAAGTGACCATCTGCAGCTGCCTTAAGATAAGCTACAACCTCACGGGCAGCCTCCTCGTCTGCCTCCTCCTCCTCCTCCTCGGGTGCAGACTCACCCTCCTGTAGCTCCTCTAGATCCTCAGAACCCTCCTCAGCCATCTCCATAACAGCCTGAGCCTCCTCTGGTGAAAGCTCCTCCTCTGCATTTGAGCTCATAGAAGCCATTGCAGCTGCCAACTCTTCGTCACTTACCTCTTCTGCAAACTTATCTCTAATGGCTAGTGAAGCAAGCTTAACAGCTAGGTTAGCTTTGAACTTAGAGGAGTAAGGCCGAATAGCTCCAGCTGAAACAAGAGCATTCTGGGCACCACGAACATACGCTAACTTTAATACTGACATAGTATTTTTCCAATCTTGAGATTAAGAAGACTTTAGTGATTCTCTACTTACCGACTTTAACAGTGTCTCAATTATAGTTAGACCCATTGTAAGCATCAAACAAAGCTTTTGCTGTAGTATAGGCAACATCTTTACCTTCGATCTTCATGGTATCTTCTAAAGTGTTTGTAGTCTGTGATACAGGTGTTTTTGACAAAGAGTTCCCAAGTCTACCACCAAGGCTAGAACCAATGTGACTTATACCTAGACCGCCAACTAGACCAAGCGGTGCACCAAGAATAAATCCGAGACCTGATCCTAAGGCAGTACCGACTCCCTTAGCTCCGTAGTTATCATCGCCGGGTTTAGCGTTTAGAGAACTGTAAACATCATAGGCGGGAAATCCTAAAAGAAATGCAGGGTTAAGAGCCTCAAGTGGTGTTTTTCCTAATGCCTTAGCAACTGCTCTTTTCTTACTGATTAACCTACCAGTTCCTGGATCAATAATTAAACCGTCAGAAGATTTTCCAATATTTCTTATTAGATCAAGATACTCTTGGCTTGGTGCCATTTCACCTAGTATTAGACCACCAGGGCCAAATATACCACCTTGAGCGTATCGTGCCTTTAAAATATTTGCAGCACCCTCTGGTCCTATAGCAAAGTTTAAAATCTTTGACTTTCTTCCTGGTAGATGCTTAGCCCTCCCGGTACTGTATATATACTTCTCAGTAAACTGTTTCAACTCAGGACTTAAACTTTCAGAGCCAACAAGAGCTCTTTCAATAGCCCCGCCTATTGATTTTATCTTACTCATGGTTAGTACCTTCCTTTGTCGTCTCTTCTTAATTCTACACCAAGAGCAAGAGCAGGAACAGGATCGTGGCTATGCAAGTCTGCTTTTTGGCCAAATGTAGCTGCATCTATCATTGTTTGCTTTTGATATCTGTAACCAAGTCTCTGCAGCCAGTTTGGATTTAATAGTGGAGTTCTAGTAGCAGCAACCATTACAGGCTTAATCTCTGGGTTAGAGTCGGTAGCTTGAACACGAGTTATGCCATTTGATCTTAAATCGTTTACGACACTTGAGGTTAACTTTGTACCCGGAGTATGTACCCCAGCATAACTGGTTAGTGTTTTACCTACAGCGCTAGAAATATCCTGCTCCTTACCAGTATCCATAAGATTTTTCCGTATTGTCTGAAGTGGAACTATCTCGCCTGGTGTAACACCTGGAACACCGCCTAGCACCTGGGCATAGTTAAGTTGTGATCTAGCTAAAAGTTCAAGGTGCCTTGGATCAACTTCAATACCTGACTCTGTGTAAGTATCTCTTAAACTTTTTACGAGATACTCTCTTCCAAACCCCATACCCTTGTACTTAACCACATCATCAGGTGCTGGTATTCCTGAGGCTAGCAAGTCACCTTGCTCTACTGTATCACCTTGTTTTACTTTTATCTCACGGTTTGGTGGCACATAGTGTACAGTGTTTCCAACACCAACTTCAAAGCCTCCCTGTGGGGCCTTTTTTATCATGGTTACTCTGCCACCTGTAGTGGCAACAGGGGCTCTTTGAAAGAATGTTTCTGGAACCTCTACAAATTGTTTAAAAGCAGCAAGGCCTCTTGGCTTATTATGGTCTCCCATAACTAGAGATACACCGTGCTTAGAACTCAGTGCCATCTGAGTAAGGGGCTCTGAAAGTGAAGCTCCAGCGCGTATGCCTACGTTGGCACCTATCTTATACTGTTTTCCAACAACATCTAAACCCATACATTTTTTACATATTCCAGAATCTAGCTCACAGTTAAGTGGTGATCTTACTTGTACATTACCACCAGATCTAGCCAGGCTGCCAGCTAGATTAGCATCTATTAACCGCCCATCTACTAAGTATCTACCCACTATGGCGGGATCATCTGAACTCATTCTAACGCCAGCTTTTGTTCCACAGTCCTCTTCTGCTATGACCTGGTTTGCCATAACTGATGCCAAAACTTTCTGCATCTCACCAGGTTCAGCAGTTCCAAGCTGGGTTTTTATAGTTTGAGTTCTACTCTCATCTCCCGCTATCCAAGCCTCAGCGGGTGATAAGCCCTCGGCATATCCTCTTTCAATAAGGTATGGTATTGGGGCACCATCAAAGTCACCTACAATACCAGGACTAGTAACTATCTTCATTAATTGGTTAGTGTTACCTCTACCTCCAGACCTTGATTGCATTCCCATGTTACCAGGATGCTCTTTAGTTAATGCTAGTAACTTCTCCTGTGCTTGAAGTAGTACACCTAGCCTTGCGGTTTTGTTATTGCCAAGCGCATTAAGCTTACTTTTTGCTTCATTTATAACTGCATTTTTCTTAGCATACTCGGGCTCAATGTCGTCAAGACCAACAGTTATAGTTTCAAATGTAGCAAACTCGTCCCCAAGTTTCTTTAGCTTTGGTATATATTGAGAGAACTTTTCTGGATCCTTTTTTGCTAAGCTTATCATGTTATTTTTAAGCTTTTTCATACTAAAGTCACCGTCTACCTGGTACTCGGAAGGTAACTGTGAATTTATTAATAGGGTGCCAAGTGTTCCCCTCTTCATATCTTAAAACCCCTGGTTTCTAATATACTCATAGAAAGGATCCTTCTTATCCTTAGAGATTATACTATTAGACAATAACAAACCTCCAAGACCTCCTAGTACAGTGCCACCAAACCTGCCAAGTGGTGCAATTGGTGCAAGAACAGAACTACCAGCATACGCACCAAGACCAGAAAGTGCCCCCTGAGCTGCTCTGTTAAAAGTATTATCGTCTAATATATTCTGATTAAAATTTCTCGCTTGATCACCTATGCCGTACATAGCACCTAACCCAGCGCCTAAGCCACCAAGAGCTAAAGCAGTTCTAAAGCTTGATAACTTTTCTATTCCTTGATTTGAAAACATTAAATCGTAATTCATATCAGTGTCCAGATCCTGGTTTATAGTTTGGTGAGTAAATAGAGGCTGAGTGACTCTCAATTGGTGCCCTAACAGCATGATCAGCAGCCATTCCAAGTGCAGTACCACCTGCTATTCCGCCAATATTTTTAGCCATTCTACTTCCCCTGTAAACGCCCTGGGCTGCAGCACTACCAGTACCTACACCCTGGTTTGCCAAGCCCTTTGTAAAATTTGTAAGTTGGGTATTAAAAGCAGCCAGTCCCTCCGCCGTTACTGTTCCAGCATTCTGGCTCAAAGTTTTATATTGTTCCGCCAGCTCTTTTGGTAGAGTAGCAGGGTCTATATTGTACTTTTTTAAGTTTTTAGCTACCTGGTCAAATGCGTCCTGCCCACTGAAGTTACCACTTGTCATTTTACGATTTATTTTGTTTAAGTACTTATTGGCATCTCTCGATGCTTGAATCATATTAGATGAAGTATCATCGAAACCCATTCTCTTAAGGCCCTTTGTACCACTACCTAGAGGTGAAAATAACTTCTTACCTAAAGCTGCTCCACCTGCCATACCAACATTAAAACCAAGACCACCTATAACACCTCCTGCAAATCCTTCCATACGCTTTCCTTCTTCAGCTGTAGCGCCACCAAGAACACCAAAACCAAGCGGCATACCAACATGGTGCGGTGATATCTTTGAGGCTAAGCTACCAGCTCTTCCTAAGTGACCCATGCCCAGTAAGAACTTTCCGCCAGTTAGAACAGAGCCTAGAAATGCAGTTTTTGTAAACTCTTCTGTTGCAAGCTCACATCCAAGTTTGTAACTCTGTTCAAGCCTGGTGTAGTTCATCGTACATTTACTCCAGTGTTGCCCTCGGTAAACAATTCAATTTTATCACCCCAGGTAGCCCTACTTTGACGCTCTCCTGTTGTATCAAGAACTGTACTTGGTTTACTGGAGCTAACATCAGAATCAGGATTTGAAGCCTGGTCGTCTGTCATAAAGCTTAGCGCGTCTACGAGAGTATCCGCGTCATCTATATCTCTCTTGGCCAGATCACTGCCTAGCTTATAGAAGTAGCTATAGATTTCTTGCTTAGTCATTTTCTACCTCTACTTCATCTGCAACGCCAACTTCACCACGTCTATAAGCAGCTAGTGCATCCTTCATAGTATTAAACTTCTTAACCTGTGAAGTGGTTTTACCTGTTGTTTCCACAGCTGCTCTGTATACCCCGGTTAGGGCTTCCATTCTTGGATATGCCATAAGTGTATCCTTAGTTCTATCTCCGAACAGGTTATTAGACATGAGCATGTTCTTAGCGTCTTTATTGGATGCATCAGAAGGAGGCACATAAACCTGTAGAGCATCTCCGTCATAGTCTAAGTTCATCCCAAGTTCCATGAACGGGTTGACTTGTATGGTTTTACCTTCTACAGGTTTAGGGAAGAAGCTAATCATATTGTACTTATGAAGAGTGGGTGCACGGTTAATTATAACCGGTCTATTTTTTGATTCGACCATAAGCTCTTCTCTGGCTGCTGCGGTTTTCTTTTCAACAGCTGTTTTAGCATCAACTGCTGAGTATCCTCGCTTTACTAGATTTTTTATAACAAAGGGTGAATACATACCCCACATCATATCTTCTGGTAATCCAACTTCATCCATACCAAGAGAAGGATCAGGAGCCGCCGTGCCACGCCCAGTTAGATCTAACTTCTTAGCTAGTACTCTTCCGTTAAAGAATCCATACTTTGTTCCAGTGATAGTATTTACTATACCCTTAACATCCTTAGCTGCTAGTTTAGCATTTACAGGGGGTGCTGTTCCTACAACTGCTTCAGTTGCTTGTGAAAGGTGCTTTCTCATCTCAGCTATATCAGAATCAGGTAAGCCAAGGTCAACTGCTTCTTTTAGCTTATCTTTTGCTAGTATCAAATCTTTATATAAATGGTTAATGTCAGAAATAAGAAGATCCCCTTTTGCCCCGGGTACAACAGGTCTAAGCTTTGGTGGTAACACTGGAAAAGCCTTAAATGTATATGCATCGCCTGGCTTAAGTTGTTGATCTTTCAGTGCAGTAAGAGCCTTCAACCTCTTGAACGCATTATCTTTGTCAGCACCCTTTAATGACTTTAAAGAAGAGTTTGTTTCTTCTATTTCCTTTTCAATGTTTAAGCTATTAAGCATACCCTTAACAGTGTCACCACCCTTGGTGGCAAGCATTGAATCAAGTTCTTTTTCAGAGGTGTTCAATAACCGCCTGGCTGCATCCTTAAATATTGGATTTATAATAGGCTCAGGTAGTTCAATGTGTGTCCACTTTGTTCCACTTAAACCGCCAGTTAAGGCATTATCAAATAAACCATCCTGCTCCGCCTTTAGGTTCTTAGCTAATACCATTCTACCAGATTTTATTTCACCGTTGCTAAGTTTTCTTATTTCTGAGTCTGTTAAAGGAGCTAAAGAAGCTAGGTTACCCTCCCGCTTAAACCGTAGGCCAGCTCCTGCTAACATACCCTTAAACTTGTCGAACACGAATCCACTCTTTGGAGGAGGCAAAGGTAAACCAAGTTGCACAGCTCTCCAGTACTCAGTGTTTCTTGTTCCTGCTATAGTAGCGTTATCTTTAAGAAGATCTCTAGCATCATGTCCAAGTAGGGCGTTAAGCTCCATTAACCCGGTACCCTTTGCTCCCTTGGTACCACCCTTACTTGGGGTCTCGTTTATATCATAGCCACCATCAAGACCTCTGGCACTGAAGTTTGTTTCAGTGCTCTTGAAAAGCTTGTAGTGGTACTGGGGTCCGGTCATTATATTTTTAATTGTCTTACCAGTTATCGGATCATAAAGATCTTCCTTGTCCTTTAGATTGTGCTTCTTTAGCAGCTCTTTAGCCCATTTAACATTATCCCGTTTAGCGAACGGCTCAACAACTATTGGTTTACCAGTTTTCTCAGCCACCTTAGCAACAGCTGTTTCTATTACCTGAGCTGGGTTTATACGGCTCACAACACCAAGTGAAGACCAGAGAGCGTCAATTGGCTTACCCGAGCTGTCCTGTATCATGTCTTGATCATCTATTATCTTGGCTATAACACCCTTACCTCCATATCGGTTGCTCATCTTATCACCAACCTTCATGGGGTTAATAGACTTAACTATAACAGTAGTACGATTTCCCTCTTTTTCTACTGCTACAACTTCCCCATCTGTATCACCATCCCAAATTTCTGACCTATCACTAAACTCCTGCCTAAGACTACTATGTATTTTACCAAGCATCTGATTCTCTATAGAGGGTGTTTTCTTTCCTAGAATAGTAGCAATAGGGTCACCCTTTTTTAGTATTGTTCCTGGTTTTATAATTCCCTTATCTAACTTAGAGTATTGGTCTTTATTAAATATTCTAGGAAAATGGGCTGAGTGCTTATTATGATCAACTCTGGTGTCTCTATCTTCCTCTATCACATACTTACTCATATTAATAGAAGACATTTTTTCGGCAGCAGATTTTGATATTACCACAGCATCGTTTGAGTTAAGACCATGGTATGCCAGGTAAGCCATTTTTAAATTCTTACCTAAAGCCAATGTACCATCTTTTGTAAAGTTTGTATCTATAAGGGCATCACCCTCTTTAACTTTGTCACCTGCTTTTACTCTGGCTACTCCGTTAAGGAACGTTTTACTAGCTAGTGGCATGTTAACAGGTATTTCTATATTGTTAACTGTTCCATCCTCGTTTTTTATAGTAATACTGTCCTCTGTGACACTTTGAACTGTACCAGCTTTCTTAGCTACAGAGTTTACTTGGGAAGCCATCCCAAGTAACTTTTCCATGGAAATGGAATCGCCAACAATCCCAGCCTGAACTAGCGGGGCTTCACGATGGACTAGGGGCATTGCTTGCCCAACCATCTTGGAACCCATTATTATTCTGTTACCCTGTGAGCTATCTGGTATTGGCACTAGGTTAGTGTTTACAGTGTACATTTTACTTGGTGAATCTAAAAAGTAGTCAACCTCCTTAGGCTTTACCTTAGACACTTTACCCTTATGCATTGAGTCAACATTACCCTTATCAATGTCTTGATTAGGAAAGGCAATTGTTAACTTTGGTATATCTTTAGCAGCTACAAATTCTGCTTTTTTAGTTTTGGCGTTTACTAACTTAGTGTAAAGGTTACCCGCATCGTCTCTAAAGGAGTTAATTGTAAATCTCTGATCTATACCAACGTTACCAGACTCAGGTGTTCTAAACGGATCTATTATACCAAGCATAGAACTATGCAGTCTTCTAGCTGATACAGGTACCGCTCTATCGCTACTAATACCTCCTTCACCGAGTCTTGTTACAGCCAGAGCGCTATCCATAATCTCAACTGGATTTATCTGAGAAGGTAAAGCTGCTAACTGAGCCGTTGACAGAAACTTTTTTAGTTCAGGTGCTACGATGGCGCTAGGTAATACTTTAGATACAGTTGGATCTTGAGCCAGGTCTAACTTGTTCTTTATTTTCCACTGAAGCTCTCTAGCTTTTAGCTGTAGTCTTTCTTTAAAAATATCCTCGGGACTAACTACCTTTTGGAACTCTAAGCTATCGCGCTCGTCACTTTGCTCTTCACCCTTGTATACCCTTAGTAGCTTGGAGCTAGCAGTCAGCAAAGCCTCCGGAGTAACTCTACCAAACGATTTGCCAAGAGTTGACTTTGTTGTTTCTTCATCTAGTACACTAGCTTCGTAGCTATCCCTTATAGCTGAAATCTTATCCTGCAAACTAGAGTGTACTTGCTTAGACTCTGGCATTATCTTAGTGTATAGTCTGTTAACAGCTGTAGTCGATGAGTTTCTGAACATATCCCGATTACGTTCTACAAGTTCTTTGCCCCAAGCTTTATTCATATCCTCATCCTGAATACCAAGAGCTTTGAAAATAGGATAGGCGGGGATCTTTGTAGTTCCATACTCTAGATGTAAGCTACCCTTTTCAGGGCTCATTGATACCCTGAAGTTAGAGCCTTTTGCCAAGTTAAAGCTTGCCTCTAACTCCTCGTTACCTCTTACACGCGTATAAACACCAGGCTTAGTTCTTAATTGATTCTTAAGAGCATACTCATTGCCATTAACTATAAATGTGTTGTGATTTGTTAGTCTTGGTAAGTGTAATAAAGTATGCCCGTTCCGCTTGCTTAATACGTTACCCTGCTTGTCTTTAACTACAATGCTTGCTTTTACTGGTTCGTACAAAGTTCCACCCTTGGCTAGGGCTTTTGTATGCTCTTTAAAACTCATGCCTGTTGGAGTAACTGAAAAGTTCTCAGCCTCTATGACCCTGTGAGTACCAATTATTGGGAATAAACTCTTTATACCCTCTAGAGCCTTTTTACGAATTAACTCCTGTCTCTCCTCTGGACTAAGCAACATTGATCTAAGGTTCTTATCTTCCATTATAGTAACCTCACAAATTAGGGTATTTTTCTGGTATAAGTATATGCCGTGAGAAGCCTTCTCGCAAATGCTTAAGCAAGCGAGTTTGTAAAGGTGTATCGCGGCATTAATGGTATCGAGAAAAAAAACTAGCAGGGGTTTGACCCCCCAGGAAGTGAATTGATATGACCGATAAAATTCAGTTTGGTACGAGAAAGTTTAGCGAGACGTCTGCTAATGCTAAGGATGCGATCCTGAGTGATAAGGTGAGAGCGGCCCGCGAGAAGAAGTACGATACGTTCGTTGAGAAGGTGAAGGCCATCGCGGGCCTCACCGGCAAAGAGTATGATGCTTCCAACCTCCACCTCGCTGCCATGCAGGACCTGGAAGGGTTCTGCGCGAAGGTGCGTGGGGCCGAGGAGGCGCTCATGAGCGCCAAGGTGGTGTGGGGTCGGAGAACCCTGGATGATGGTAGCCGTGGGTTGCCCATGGTGGACGGGGAGTCGGTGGACCGGCTA
>Ga0078894_10005066_pt1 | contig 10127 bp, 4 predicted proteins | sample LauGreSu1BDMLBSD_2_FD_67506 | JGI IMG/M metagenome (GOLD analysis project Ga0078894, IMG submission 67506) | Freshwater lake microbial communities from Lake Michigan, USA - Su13.BD.MLB.SD (version 4) (version 4) | ecosystem: Environmental > Aquatic > Freshwater > Lake | place: Lake Michigan, USA...
GCTCAACCCGCGCGATCTCCCCGCTCGGGATCCGAAAATCCCGTCCGGTCGCCGGGTCCGCCAAGGTTACCCCCGCCGGGTCCCGCCGCGGGTTGAAGCCGGACCGCACCTCGCCGTCGCGCAGGGTCACGGAGGCCAGCCGGAACAGCGGATCCACGTTCCGGCCCGGGTCCAAAATATCCTCCACCACCCGCCCCAACCCGCGCGCCGCCAAGCCGTCCAGATTCGGCCCCACGTTCCCGCCGACGTCGCCGCGGCGGTGGCAGGCCGCACAGTGGGCCACGAATACCTCCGCCCCCCGCCGCGGATCGCGTTTCGCCTCCCCGTAGGCCCCGATCCGGGCGGCAATCACGGCGTCGAGACGCGCATCCTCGCCCGGCAAGTCGCGGGTGAGCTCCGCGACCCGCCCCCGGACCCCCGCGGCCCGCTTTGCCAGGGCCGGCGCCACCCGCCCGTGACGCAGCAGGCTCGCCGGGGCCCGGCCCTCGCCCACCAACGCGACCAAGGTGGATGCTCCGTCCTCCGACTGCGCCAAGGCTCCCGCCACGAGGATCGCCAACTCGGTGCCGGCAGCGGGCAGCGCCGCGGCCAACGCCCGCCGGGCGACCGCACCGGCGGGAAACTTCGCGAGCCGCTCCGCCGCGGCACGTCGCACGCCCAGACCGGCCTCCGAATTCAGGATCCGCGCCAGCGCCGCCTCGCCCTCCGTATCCCCATCAAAGGCCTCCAGCGTCGCCTGGCGCAGCGCGACCGGAGTCCGGGGATCTAGCGCGCGGGCCCGCAACGGCGCGTTCTTGGCCGGCAACGCGAGCGGCTTGAGCGCCTGCGCCCCGCGGCGAGCCACCGCCACGTCCTCCGCGGCAAGCGCCGCCAGCAGCGTGCGTTCCAGCCAACCGGAGATCGCGGACGGCCATTCCCCGAGTTCCTGGCCCGCCGCACCCGCCAGCCCCTCGGCCAACGCCAGCCGCTGCTCCAGCGGCGCGCCCTCCAGCTTGCCGATCAAGGCCTCCACCGCGGAGGCCCGGCCCGGCCCCAGCTGCCGCACCGCGTGGCGCGCGAACTCCCCCGCGCGCGGCCCGGACACCCCCACCCGTTCCAAATGCGCGAGCAGGAACTCCGCCGCCGCCGGCGTCGCCACCGCGACCGCCACGTCGGCCAGCCGGACCGCATCCTCGGGACGATCCGCCGCCAGCTCGATCAAACGCGCGACCGGGGCCGCGGCGACGTGCGCCTTGAGCGCCAACCGGAGCCCGTAACCCAGCAGCGGGTCCGAGTCGGGCGCGCGGGCGAGCATCGAGAGAAGCAGGGGCGTCTGCCACGACTGGGGATGCCGCGCGAACACATCGGCCACCACCCGCCAGACGTGTCCGGGCCCCACCCGGGCGAGCAGCGCGCGGAACGGCTCGACCGCCGCCGGCCCCGGCGGAGCGCGCAGGAGCATCGCGCGCAGGCTGGCAAGCGCGGCCTCGTCATCCGCGGCGCGGGCCGCCTCGAGCGTCGCCAAAAGCGGCGCTTCCTCGGAGCCGCCCAAGCGCTCCCGCAATAATGTCACCGGCAGCACCGCTCCCGCCGGGAGGGGCGCCGGCGTCGCCGCGAGGGCCGCGCGCACCTCCGCCGGGGCGACGCGACCCGCCAGCTCGTTCGCAGCCAGCATCCGAACGGCCAGATTCGGATCCCGCAGGGCGGCGACCAGCCCCGGCGCGGCAGCTTGCGCGAGGTCAGGCAACGTGGGCGGCGGCACCGTGGCGTCCTCGCCCCGCCAGTACACCCGCCAGATCCGGCCGTGCGTCCGGTTCCGCGCGGGATGCGTCAGCGGCACCTCGTAGTGGCCGATGATGGGGTTGTAGAAATCCGCGATCCACAGCGCGCCGTCCGGCCCCAGCACCACCTGCACCGGCCTGAAGGCGGGATCATCGCAGGTGAGGAAGTCAGCCTGCCGGACGGCCTTCGGCGTGGAGCCCGTCCACTCGAGGCGGGCGCGGTTGACGCGGCGGGTGACCGGATTGCCGTTGAAGAGGTTGCCGCGGAACTCCTCCGGGAACTGCGTGGCGGCGTAGACCGCGACGCCGGCGATCGCGCTCGAGCCGTGACTGTCCTGCGTGATGGACGGGGCGAAGCCGAGGCCGTCGTGCTGGCGGTTGATCCCCTCGTAATACCCACCGCGCAGCAGCAGGTAGACCGGCTTGGAATGCGAATCCGCGGTGTACACATCGCCCCGGGCGTCGAACGCGAGGCCGAAGGGATTGGTCTGCCCGTGCGCCCACGGTTCCAGGCGCGAACCATCCGCCCGGAACCGGAACGTGTTGCCGCTCTCCAGCTTGGTCACGCGGCCGGAGAGGTCCCGGATCTCGCTGCGGTTCGCGAAGCCGTGGGTGGCGTAGATCCAGCCGTCCAGCCACGGCGTGAAACTGGACGCCATGCCGTGGGTGTCCTTAAACCCGAAGCCCGAATAGAGCAGTTCCCGGCGGTCGGCGCGCCCGTCGCCATCGGTGTCCTCGAGGCGCCAGATGCCGGGGATCGAGTGCACGATGACCGCCGCTCCGCGCGAACCCGGCGCCCGCGGCAGCGGGGCCACGCCCACCGGGATGTTGAGGCCATCGGCGAACACCTCCGTGCGTCCCGCGCGCCCGGTCCGGGGATCGAACGCGGAGAGCACGACCAACTGGTCGCGCGCCTGCACCTCCGGCTCCGGAGGCCGGACCAGCCCGCGAAAGGCGAGGTGGTTGTCCTCCCAGTCGCGGGTGAACTCCGCGATCGGGCGCCCGAGGGCATCGGTCCGGGCGGGCCAGGGATAGTGCCGCGTGGTCGTCACCCACAGCCGGCCGGCCGCGTCGAAGGCGAGGTTAAGGGGCTTGCCGAGGTCCGGTTCCGCGGCGACGAGCTGGATGGCGAAGCCGGGCGGCAGGTGAAACAACGCCTGCTGCTCCGCGGCCGGACGCGGCCGCGCGTCGGGGGCATCGCCGCGCTGCGCCACTGCCGGAGTGAAGCCGACGAGCGCGCAGAGAATCCCAGCGGAAGGAGGCAGGAAACGACGAGGGGGCATCAGGGTCTCCAGAAAGCCGGCGGGGGCTTACTGTGCGGAGCGAGACGCCCGCCGCGGCCAAGGTCAACGCCGTCCGCGCTCCCGGCAGCCGGTGCGCAACACTTTGGCCGCCGCCGCGTCTGATCCCGGGACGGCGGGCTTGCCAGCCCGTCGCCGATCCTCCCCGCTTTTCCCCATGCCTACCCCGCCCCTCGTCCGGCACGCCCTTGCCAGCGTCCTCGCCGGCCTGTCCGTCGCTCCCTTCCTGCGCTCCGCGGCGCCCGCGCCCGCCGCGCCCTCCGAGGAGGTGGTCACCCTCTCGCCCTTTACCGTGGCGGACAGCGACGACAAGTCCTGGCAGGCCACCACGACGCTGATCGGCAGCCGCACCAACCAGGAACTGCTCAAGGTGCCGGTTAACGTCGACGTGATCACGTCGGAGTTCATGCGCGACCTCGGCGCGTTCAGCCTGGAGGACGCGGCGCGCTTCGTGGCCGGCGTGGATGTGACGCCCCGGCTCGAGTCGCGCAACGACGAGCGGGTGAACTACCGGGGCCTCAGCACCGGCGGCATCTCGCGCAACTTCTTCACCTGGTACGTGCCGTCGGACGCCTACAACGTCGAGCGCTACGATTTCGCGAAGGGCTCCAATTCCCTGATGTTCGGCGACTCCTCGCCCGGCGGCCAAGCCACCGTCTACACCAAGCGGGCGCGCGCGCGGAATGCGACCGAACTGTTCGCCAGCTACGGCTCCTACGAGACCTTCCGCTTCCAGCTCGATGCGAACCGCAAGCTGCACGACAAGGTGTTCCTCCGGCTGAACCTCGCCAACCGCCGGAACCGGACCTACGTCCGCGGCACGAACGACGTCTTCCGGGCCGGGCATGTCGCGCTGACCTACGAGCCCTTCAAGACCACGACGATCCGGCTCGAGGCGGAACGCGGGACCACCTACCGGATGCGCGCCGACAGCGCGCTCGCGATCAACGACGTCGCCGCCGCCGGGCGCGGCTTCAGCACGAACAACCAGTGGTACGTGACCTCCGACGGGGAGATCGTCCAGCGCACCGCGACCAACCCGCCGCTGGCGATCGATCGGAGCGGCCCGACGGGCAACCAAGTCTCGCTCCTGCAGGGCCAGACCCAGTCCGTGCGCCTGCCGAACGGCACCTTCCGCAGCTTCAGCGGCTTCGACCAGTACTCGAACATGCTAGGGGCGGTCGACTACAACAACCGCATTTTCAACGTCGCCAACGTCACGATCGAGCAGCGCATCGGGAAACTCGCGCTGGAGTTTGCCTACAACCAGCAGTTCCAGCACGAGGACCGCAACGACAACTCCTTCGGCACCAGCCAGACGCCGCCCGTGCTCAGCGTCGACGGCGCCGGCCGGCCCTACATCGACGCAGCCTTTGGCGGCGCCGCCTTCAAGGTCTTCGGCAACGTGGTCAAGGCCGGTCGCCTCGCGGCCGTCTACCCCTTCGACTTTGGCCGCCTCGGCAAGCAACTGCTGGTCGTCACCGCCCTGCACCAGAAGGACCTGAAGCTGTCGGAGCGCTTCGGGCTCTACAACTCGGCCGCGCCCGGGCTGGCGGTCAACAACGGCATCCGGCTCCGCGCCTACCTCGACGATCCCGGCTTCGGCTCGGAGAAGTTCTTCGACCAGTTCCTCATCCCCAACCTGCCGGTCACCGCGGACTTCAAGCCCGCCTTCTACCACAGCGCCACGAACACGGGTCCCTTCGTGGACATCCGCTACGCCCGCACCCAGACCGCCTCGCTCTCCGGCGAGTACTTCAAGGGTCGGGTCAACACGCTGGTTGGCGTCAGTTGGAACGCCCTCACCCGCAAGATCCCGAAGGAGTCCGCCTACGCGACCGACGCGCGCGGGATCTTCGTGCACCCGGGGATGCCCGACGAGAATCCGGCCGCCTACGAGTACGATCCTCGCTTCAACCTCTCCGCGCAGAGCAAGATGGCCGGCCTCACGGTCGAGGCGTGGCGTGGCGAGCAGGCTCGCGTGGTCGCGATCGCCTCGCATTCCGAATCCTTCAACTGGCAATCGCGGCAGGTGTTCTACGGTCCGGACATCGGGCCCGTCCGCGGCAAGACCAAGGAGGTCGGGCTCCGGCTGGAGCTGCCGCGGCGCCTCACCGCCACCGTCTCGTTCTACGACACGAAGCGGGTGAACGCCGCCTACGCCTGGAACCCTGACGTCCTCAGCCTCACGCAGCTCGAGGACCTGATCAACCCGAACAACATCCTGCCCAGCGACTCGCGCTACCTCGAGGTGGTCAACGGCCTGAATAACGAGCGCCGGACCGTTAACTCCAACGAGCAGTCACGCGGCGTGGAGTTCACGCTCCAGAGCCAGCGCTGGCTGGGCCTCCAGTCACGCGTCTCCTTCTCCGCCAACCGCGTCCGCGCGCAGGCGGATTTCTCCCGGTTCCGCTCCTACCTGACCGCGGCCGAGCAGCGCACCGCCGCCGCCAACGCGCCCGGGGGCGACCGGACCCTCGCCGAGCAGCCGGCCGTCCTCGCCAACGCCCGCAACGTGCTCACCTCGAACACGCTGACGGACGAGGTGGCCGGCCGCCGCAGCGTGCCCTACACGGGCAGCTTCGTGCTCGACTACCAGGTGCCGCGCGTCCGCGGCTTCCGCGTGGGCCTCAACGGCATCTTCACGCCGGACTACAACGTCTACATCCGCGAAGGGCAGCCCTACCGGGCCGGCGCCTCATTCCCGCTCCACGCGTACCTGATGTACGACGTCCGGCTGCGGCAGCGTTACCAGACGACCTTCCGGCTCGGCCTCAACAATGTCTATGACGTGATGGTCGGGGACGGCCGGTACCGCGTCACCGGGGCGACCTCGTTCAACACCGTCCAGAATCGCCCGAACTTCATCTATCGCTACGCCGAACCGACGACCTGGAGCTTCAGCGTCACCACGCGGCTCTGAGCCGGACCGGCCCGCTCAGGCCGGCCTTCCCGGAGCCGCGGTGGGCGCCGGCGGAGCCACCCGGGTGACCAGCACCTTGTCCACCCGGTGGCGGTCCATGTCGACCACCTCGCACCGCCAGCCGCTCCACTCGAAGGCCTCGCTCACCCGCGGGATGCGCCCCAGCCGGTCGAGCACGAAGCCGCCGACGGTTTCGAAGCTGTCGGCCGCCTCGCCGGGCAGCTCCGGCAACGCGAGCCGGGCCCGGAAGTCCTTCACGGTCATGCTGCCGTCCACCAGCCAGGAGCCGTCCTCACGCTGCGTCGCTTCGGGCGCGCGCCGATCGCCTGGCTCAGGGAGGTCGCCGACGATCGACTCCATCACGTCGATGAGCGTCACGAGCCCCTGCACGCTGCCGAACTCGTCCGTGACCAAGGCCTGGTGCTTGCCCGTCTTCTTGAAGGATTCCAGCAGTTGGATCGCGTTGATCGAGATGGGCACGAACAGGGGCGTCTGGAGGTGATGGCGGATGCTGTTCGGCAACCCGGCCGCCGCATTGGCCCAGAGCGCCTTCACGCTGACCATCCCGAGGACGTTGTCCCGCGTCCCCTCGTAGACCGGGAAGAGCGAATGGCCGCTGGCGACGATCTTGCGCCAGTTCACCTCGTCGGTGTCGTCCACGTCGAGCCACACGATGCGCGTGCGGCGCGTCATGATCTCGGTGACCGGCCGCTCATCGAGCCGGAGCACGCCCTCGACCATCGCCCGCTCCGCCCGGTGGAAGACGCCGGCGCTGGCGCCCTGCTCGATCATGTGCGTGACCTCCTCCGCCGAGGGCGGGGCGTCGACCTCGCGACCCAGGCCGAAGGTCTTCAACACGAGGTTGGTCGAGACCGTGAGCAGCCAGACGAACGGCGAGGCGAGGCGCGCGAGCCCCGTCATCGGCCGGGCCACCAGCATCGCGCGGCCCTCGGGGTTGCTCAGCGCCACCCGCTTCGGCACGAGCTCTCCGATGACCAGGGAGAAGTACGTGATGGCCCCGACCACGAGCAGGATCGCAATCGGTTCCGCGTAAGGGGCGAGCGCGGGCACGCGGGCGACCACCGGGGCCAGCTTCCCCGAGAGGGTCGCGCCGCCCAGGGCACCCGCGAGGATGCCGACCAGCGTGATGCCGATCTGCACCGTCGACAGGAAGCGCTCCGGCGCCTGGGCCAAGGCCAGCGCGGCGCGGGCGCGGGCCGAGCCCTCGTCCGCCAGCTTCTTGAGCCGCGCCTTGCGCGCGGAAACGACGGCGATCTCCGCCATCGCGAAGACGCCGTTCGCCAGCAGCAGCAGGAACAGGATCAGGATTTCGACCAGAAAGTGCATCAGGAGGGCAGGTCCAACCCCGAACCGGACCGCCTTAGCGCCCTGCCCGTAAGCGGTTTAAGAAATGATCCACGACGCGGAGACATCGCGGAAGCTGGTGGGGGAGCGGCGCTTGTCAAACGCGCGCCGGTGGCCTCAAGGCCGGGCGAGGAAGGCTTCCAGCCCCGCCAGATCGTCGGTGCCGATCACGTCCACGCCGGCGGCACGGAGTTCACGCCACGCCGCGGGGCTGTCGGGCACATTCCAGAACCGGAGCCGCCGGCCCCGTGCCTGCGCCCGGGCGACCCACTCGCCGAGGTTGCGCCGCACCTCGTCCGGCATCGGGCCCGTCCAATGCCACGGGGAGAAGGTGCGCCAGTTCTCGCTGATCCACGGAATGAGCGTCGCCGGCAGTTCGGAATCAAGATGCACGCGGCGGCCATCCATCGCCGCCCACCGCCGCGGCGCCGCGCGCAACGCCGCCTCGTCGCGGTTGCCGGAAATGATGACCGTCACCGCCCGCCGGATCTCCCGCCCCTCGACGAACTCGGTCAGGATCTCCGCGTAGTCCGCAAGGGCGGCCGCGACCGCCGCGTAGGTGGGGGCCGCCGCGGACTTCACATCCACCAGCAGCACAAAGTCCGGGCGCCCCGCGTGCACCGCTCCTCCCCCCGCGCGCACCCGCGCCCGGAGCGGCTCGAGGTACAGCGTCCGCAGATCGCGGCCCGGGCGGACGTCCCGCCGGTCGTGCGCGACCAGCAATTCACCGTCCACCAGCCACACGTCCGCCTCGACGCTGTCGAAGCCGCGCTCGAGGGCGTCGAGCAGCGGGCGGGGATGCTCGTAATCGTTGTGCGCGTGGGCCAGCGGCGGGCGAGGCTCAGCCGCCCGCCCGTACCAGCCGAGGAGCAGGGCGAGCGCGAACACGAGACGCGGGGTCATGCCGCGAGACTGCGCCAGGCGGGACGGCGGCCGCAAGTCCGGCGCGATTTCCCTTGAGGTGGCGCCGCGCTGAAAGGAAAGCTGCCGGCCCCTCCGTGGAGCGCTGATGTCCTCCCCCGCCCTGCCGTCCCTCGCCACCCGGTTCACCCGCCGGTTCGGCACCGTGCCCACCGTCCGGGTGCGGGCGCCGGGGCGCGTGAACCTCATCGGCGAACACGTCGATTACGTCGGCGGCCTGGTCCTGCCCGTCGCCATCGACCGCGCGATCCACGCCGCGGCCGCACCCAACGGTGGCAACCGGCTCCGCCTCGTCTCCGAGGCCCCGGGGATCCAGCCGGTCGAGGTGCCGCTCGACGCGCTCGCGCGCCGGACCGGTCCGGACCAATGGCTGAACTATGTGCTCGGCGTGCTCGTGCAGTACCGGGAGCGCGGCTGGAACGTGCCGGGCTTCGATGCGCTGTTTTCCGGCGACCTCCCCCTCGGCGCCGGCCTCAGCAGCAGCGCGGCGCTGGAAACCGCCACCGCCCTGCTGCTCGAGGGCCTGAGCGGACGCGGTCTGGACCCCATCGAACGGGCCCGCCTCTGCCAGCAGGCGGAACACCGGCACGCGGGCGTCCCCTGCGGCCTGATGGATCAGTTGGCGGTGGGCGCCGGCCGTGCGGGCCACGCCCTGCTCATCGACTGCCGGGACCTCCGGGTGACGCCCGTGCCGCTGCCGGCGGACTGGTCGATCGTGGTGGCGGACACCCGGGTGAAGCATGCGCTGGCCGACGGCGAATACCGCCGCCGGCGCGAGGACTGCGAGCGGGCGGCGCACCTGCTGGGGGTGGCCACGCTGCGCGCCGCGACCGCGGAGATGGTGGCGGCGCGGGCCGACGTGCTGGGCGAACGCCTCGCGCGCCGCGCCCGGCACGCCGTCACCGAGATCGCGCGCGTTCCGGACTTCGTGGCGGCGGCGGCCGCCGGCGACGCGACGGCGGCCGGCGCCTTGCTGCGCGCCAGCCACCTTTCACTGCGCGACGACTTCGGCGTGAGCTGCCCCGAGCTGGACGGATTGGCGGAGGCGGCATGGACCGCGGGCGCGGCGCACGGCGTGATCGGCGCGCGGATGACCGGCGGCGGCTTCGGCGGCGCGACCGTGAACCTGGTCCGCCACGGATGGGAGGACGCGTTCGCGCGGCAGCTGGAAGTCGACTTTGCCGGCCGCTTCGGCCATAGCCCCTCGGTCTTCGTCACCCGCGCCGCGGGCGCGGCGGAGATTTTGCCCCCGGACCACCCCGCTCAATGACCCTGCTCACGTTCCTATTCTTCACCGGCCTTGTCGGGTTCCTGACCTGGCGCCTGACCCGCGGCGACGACCACCGGACCGCGACCGGCTACTTCCTCGCCGGCCGGACGCTGACCGGCGGGTACATCGCGGGCTCCCTGCTGCTGACCAACATCTCCACGGAGCAACTGGTGGGCCTCAACGGCGCCGCGTTCACCGATGGCCTGGCGGTGATGGCGTGGGAAGTGATCGCGGCTACCGCGCTGGTAGTGATGGCGTTGTACTTCCTCCCGCGCTTCCTCCGCAGCGGCATCACGACCGTGCCCGAATTCCTCGAGACGCGCTTCGCCGCGCACACGCGCGCAATCACCACGGTGATCTTCATCGCCGCCTACGCGGTGATTTTGCTACCAATCATCCTCTACACGGGGGCCACCGGTCTGATGGGCATCCTCGACCTGCGAGCCATCACCGGGATCCAGGATGTCACCACCCTCCGGTGGGTGACGGTCTGGTTCATCGGCATTGTGGGCTCCCTCTACGCGATCTTCGGCGGCCTGCGTTCCGTGGCGGTTTCGGACACGCTGAACGGCTTCGGCCTGCTGGTG
>Ga0078894_10005067_pt1 | contig 10125 bp, 9 predicted proteins | sample LauGreSu1BDMLBSD_2_FD_67506 | JGI IMG/M metagenome (GOLD analysis project Ga0078894, IMG submission 67506) | Freshwater lake microbial communities from Lake Michigan, USA - Su13.BD.MLB.SD (version 4) (version 4) | ecosystem: Environmental > Aquatic > Freshwater > Lake | place: Lake Michigan, USA...
GTTTCATGGAGCGGGGGCGGCAGGGCGCCGGCCCAGATGCTCTGACCGCCCAGCGTTTCCCCGCTTGCCAGCGTCACACACGCAGGCCATAGTCGCCACCATCCGCCCTTGCTCCATTCATTTCGGAGGTACGTCGTGAGTCGTTCCACCCCGCGCCTGGCGTTGCTCGTCGGTGCGCTTGCTCCTTTTGCCACGCTCGCGGCCCAGCCGGCCCGGACGGTGGCTCGCCCGGCTGCCCGCGCCGCTGCCCCGGCGATCGCGCCGTTGGCGGCCGGGTTCGACAGCGCCGCGCTGTCGGCTGTGCGCTGGCGTGAAGTCGGCCCCTATCGTGGCGGCCGTTCGGTGGCCGTGGCCGGATCGGCCGCCCGCCCCAAGGAATACTGGATGGGCACCGTCGGCAGCGGGGTCTTCAAGACCACCGACGGTGGCGACACGTGGGTGCCGATGACCGACAAGTACTTCGGCGGCACCATCGGTGGCATTGCGGTATCGCCCAGCAATCCCGACATCGTCTACGTGGGCGGCGGCGAGTTCGCCATCCGCGGCAACGTGTCGCACGGCGATGGCATGTGGAAGACCACCGACGGCGGCAAGACGTGGGCGAACATCGGGCTGAATGACACGCGCCAGATCTCGAAGGTGCGCGTGCACCCCACCAACCCCGACCTCGTCTACGTGGCGGCGCAGGGGCACGTGTGGGGTCCCAACGCTGAGCGCGGCGTGTTCCGCTCGAAGGACGGTGGCAAGACGTGGGCGAAGATCCTCTTCCGCGACGACTCGACTGGCGCCGCCGATCTGGTGATGGATCCCACCAACCCCAGCGTGCTGTATGCCGGCTTCTGGCAGGCGCATCGCACGCCGTGGATGCTCGTCTCGGGCGGCACGGGCTCGGGGCTGTTCAAGAGCACCGACGGCGGTGACACGTGGACGGAGCTCACGAAGAACGCCGGCCTCCCCAGCGGCCTGTGGGGCAACATCGGCATCACCGTGAGTGCGGCCAATCCGCGCCGCGTGTACGCGCTGATCGAAGCGGACCAGGGCGGTGTGTACCGCTCCGACGACGCCGGCGCCACGTGGCAGCGCGTGAACGACGAGCGCAAGCTGCGCCAGCGCGCGTGGTACTACTCCAAGATCTACGCCGATCCGAAGAACCCGGACGTGGTGTACGCGTCGAACGTGCAGTTCCAGGTGTCGAAGGATGCGGGCAAGACGTGGAGCAACCTCAATCCGCCGCACGGCGACTCGCACGATCTGTGGATCGCTCCCGATGATCCGAGCCGTATGATCGAAGGGGACGACGGTGGCGCCAGCGTGAGCACCGATACCGGCAAGACGTGGACGGCGCAGGACTTCAACACGGCGCAGTTCTACCACGTGACCACCACGAACCACTTCCCGTACCAGATCTGCGGCGCGCAGCAGGACAACAGCACGCTCTGCGGTCCCTCGCGCGCGCGCGGTGGCATCACGATCGATATGTGGAAGGATGCCGGTGGCGGCGAGTCGGGCTTCATTGCGGCGCTCCCCAACAACCCCGACATCGTCTTCGCCGGCAGCTACGGCGGCTTCCTCACGCGCAAGGACATGCGCACCGGGCTTGAGCGCGACGTGAATCCGTGGCCGCTCAATCCCATGGGGCATGACGCGAAGGATGCGAAGTATCGCATGCAGTGGACCTTCCCCGTTGTCGTGAGCCCGCACGATCCGCGCACGTTGTACGTGGGCTCCAACGTGGTGTTCAAGACCACCAACGAAGGCGACAGCTACACCGCCATCTCTCCCGACCTGTCACGCAACGATCCGCGCACCCTCGGTCCGTCGGGCGGCCCCATCACCAAGGACCAGACGGGCGTGGAGACGTACGGCACCGCGTTCGCGATCGCCGAATCACCGGTGGCGAAGGGCACCATCTGGGCGGGCACCGACGACGGCCTCGTGCACGTGACGCGCAACGGTGGCGCCACCTGGACCAACGTGACGCCGCCGCTGCTCAAGGAACGGGAGTGGGCGCGTGTATCGATCATCGATCCGAGCCATTTCAATGCGGGCACGGCATACGTGGCGGCGAATCGTTTCCAGATGGACGACAACGAGCCGTACCTCTTCAAGACGACCGACTTCGGCAAGACGTGGACGCGCATCGACAACGGCATCACGCGCACGGAGTTCACGCGTGTGATCCGCGAAGACGATACGCGCCCCGGTCTGCTCTTCGCCGGCACCGAGCGTGGCGTGTGGGCCTCGCTTGATGATGGCGCCACCTGGTTCTCGCTCAAGCGCAACCTGCCGATCGTGCCGGTGCACGATCTCGCGATCAAGGAAGGCGATCTGATCGCCGCCACGCACGGTCGCTCGTTCTTCGTGATCGACGACATCGGCGTGCTGCGTCAGCTGTCGGCCACCACGCTGGCGAAGAAGGCGCATCTCTTCACGCCGCGTCCGTCGTACCGCATCAACTGGGGCGGCGGTTTCCAGATCGGCCAGTCATCGAGCCCGGTGGGGCAGAACCCGCCCAACGGCGCGATCGTGTACTACTGGCTCAAGGACAAGGCCAACAAAGTCACGATCGAATTCCGTGACAGCACCGGGCGCACGGTGCGGTCGTTCTCGAGCGACGAGGCCGCGCCCGCAGCGGGTGGTGCAGGCCGTCGCGCCGTGGCGGGTGACCGTCCCCCCACCAACGCCGTGGGGATGAACACCTTCTCGTGGAATCTGCGCGAAGCCGACGCCACGACCTTCCCGGGGATGATCCTGTGGGCGGGCGTGACCACCGGCCCGCTGGTGCTGCCGGGCACCTACACGGTGCGTCTGCTGGTGGATGGGGCGCCGGCCGGTGACGCGACGCTGCTGGTGAAGAAGGATCCGCGCAGCGAGGCCACGCCGCTCGATCTCGTGGCGCAGTACAAGCTGCTCATGCAGATCCGCGACCGCACCACCGACGCCAACGACGCGGTGCGCACCGTGCGCAACGTGCGCAATCAGGCCAAGGCGCGCATGACGCAGGTGGCCGCCGATTCGGCGACGTACGCGCAGCTCGTGCAGGCGCTCGACGCCAAGATCAGCGCGATGGAAGCGGAGATCTATCAGGTGAAGAACCAGTCGGGGCAGGACCCGCTCAACTTCCCGATCAAGGTCAACAACCAGATCGCGGCGCTCGCCGGCGTGGTGGGGAGCACCGAAGCCCGTCCCACGCGGCAGTCGGCGGTGGTGTTCGATACGCTCACGAAGGAGCTCGAGGGCTACCTCGTGGAACTGCGCAAGGCGTACAAGGAACTCATTCCGCCGATCGATGCGATCCTGAAGAAGCACGGGCACCCCGCCCTCGAGGTGAAGCCCGCCGACGCCCCGCCGCCGCGCGGCTGATCGTCGCGAAGGTCGATCGCACACGTCCCCGGTCGAGACATTCCGTCTTGGCCGGGGACGTCGTCATGTCCCCGGGAGCGATCGGGCGGCACGCCGTTGCGCGGCCGTTACCGCAACCGCCGGATCGCGACGATGCCCGCCATCGGCCCCAGTGAGAGCAGCGCAAACGCCCACGCCCACCCCGCGCGCGCCTGCATCCACGGCACCAGCTGGATGGTGATCGTGGTGAGCAGGAACCCCAGCGACGTCTGCATCGTGAGCGCCGTACCCACCGCGTGGGGCGGCACGCTCTCGGTAACCAGCACCGAGAACTGCGCGCTGTCGGCGATCACGAAGAAGCCCCACACCAGCGCGAGGGGCGCGAGGATCCACCAACTCCCGCCGAACGCGAACCCGATCAGCGCCCCGCAGGTGCCGCTGATGGCCATGGCGATCACCACCAGCCGTTCGCGCCCGATGCGGTCGGCCACCACGCCACCCCACAGGCAGCCGGCGCCGCCCACCGCGATCACCGCGAACGACAGCGCACTCACCCATGCTACTGTCCGCTCCGGATGCTGGCCCATATCGCCATGCGCCATGTCGCCATGCGCCGCCGCACTCGCCAGCAGGAACGCCGGAATCCACGTCCAGTACGAGTACAGCTCCGCCATGTGTCCGAGGTAGCCACCCATCGCCAGCCGCCAGCGACGGGTCCTCGTGACGGTGGTGATCAGCTGCCATGAAAAGCGGCGCGAGGGAAAGGCATACGGGCCGTCGCGATAGCCCAGCCACACCAGCGCGGCCGCGAGCGCCGTGGCGCCGCTCGTCACGGCCACCACCCCCGAGAGCGTGACGCCGGGGACCACGTAGGCGAGATACGGCCCCGCCTTGCCCACGGTCAACGCGCCGACCACCGCCCCAACCGCCATGCCGCGCCGCGCGCGGAACCAGGTAGCGGCCATCTTCATCGCCGGCGGGTACACCCCCGCGAGCGCCGCGCCGCACAGCGCGCGCGTGATCAGCGCCTGCGAAAACGACGGCACCACCGGCAGCAGCAGATTGATCGCCGCCGCCAGCAGCGCCGACACCGCAAACAGTCGCCGCGCGGCCACGATATCGGCCAGGTTGAGCAGCGCCGACAGCGCCGTGCCCCCCACGAATCCCAGCTGCACGGCGGTGGTGAGCCACCCCACCTGCGCGCTCGAAAGTGACCAGCGCTGTTGCAGCTCGGGGGCCACCGCGCTTCCCGCGAACCACACGCTCATCCCCAGCAATTCCGCGCAGGCCACCAGAAGCAGCATGCGCCAGCGATCCGGCGCCTCGTCGTCCGGTACGCCGTTAGCGGAAGGTCGCATCGTCAATGCTACGGGACACTGGTGACGATGGGCGCCCGGTCGAACTCGTCCAGCTGTTCGGCCAAGCTGCGCAGCGCCGCTTCCGCGTTGCCCCCCAGGCCAATCACATGTGTGCGCAGAAAACGTCGCAGCGGGTCGCGCATCACGCCCTCCTCGGTGCAGTCCACCACCGTGCCGGTCTCCTCGCTTCGCACCGCAAACGCGAAGGATCCAACCGGCTGGCCATCGTCGCCGGTGATCACGAGACGATACGTATCGAGCGGGGCAGTGCACACCGAGACGTTGAGCGCACGTTCCGTCCACACGGGCCACGCCGTGGACTCGTGCAGCGCGCGGAGCACGTGCGGCGGTGCGGCGCGGAGTGCGATGCGGCGGTGCACCCGGAACCGGGCGGGCGTGACGAGACCGCCCACCACGATCGCCACGACGGCGGCGGCGATACCGGCCATGACCAGCAGGATCCAGTTCATCATCGCGGCGCCACCGGTGTGCCGTGCACGTGCGTGGTCGGGGACGGCGTGTCCGCCACGGTCAGCGCGCCGCGACGGATGGGGCAGGGTTACCGCGGGGTGCGGTCGGCATCCGGCGGCGCGACGGCCATGCCCATGGCATGGTAGCCCTTGTCCACGTACACCGTGGAGCCGGTGATGCCGCTGGCCAGCGGGCTGCAGAGGAACGCCGCCGTGGTCCCCACTTCGCGCGCCGACAGCTCTTCGGCGATCGGTGAGTTGGCGGTGCAGTACTTCACCATGTTCTCGATGATGCCGATGGCGCTCGCGGCACGCGAGGCGTAGGGACCGGCCGAGATGGTGTTCACCCGGTGGCCCCACTTCCGACCGGCTTCGAATGACAGCAGACGCGTGTCGCTCTCGAGCTGCGCCTTGGCCGACGACATCCCGCCACCGTAGCCCGGCACCGCCTTCTCGCTCGCCATGTACGTGAGCGAGCAGAAGGACCCGCCGGGACGCATGATCGGGCCGAAGCGCTGCACCATCGACACGAGGGAATAGGCGCTCGCACTCGAGGCGGCGAGGTAGCCAGTCCGGCTCACTTCGAGCAGCGGCTTCTTCACTTCCGGGCCGTTGGCCAGCGAGTGGAAGACGATGTCGACCGGCTGCGCACCGAAGTCGGCGACGAGCCGTTCGGCGAGGCCGTTGATCGAGTAATCGCCGAGGTCCTTGTAGCGCTTGTTCTCGCGCACGTCTTCCGGAACATCGTCGAAGGTGTCGAACATCGCATCGAGCGGATAAATCCGATCGAAGGTGAGCTGGGAGCCGTCGGGCATCTGACGGCTCTCCTCGAGCTTCCCGCGCTCAAACAGGTTCAGGAAGATGTTGAGCGCCGGCGGCCATGTGGCGACACACACGCTGGCTCCTGCCTCGGCGAACGCCTTGGCGATGGCCCAGCCAAAGCCGTTGTCATCGGCGACACCCGCCACGAGGGCGCGTTTGCCGGTCAGGTCGATGGGTAGCATGCCCGAAACATAGCCTACCGGGCCGCGCGCGTGAGCCGATCACGCACACCGTCCCACGTCGGGTCGGCCGCCGGTGCCTCGATCAGCACCAGGGCGGCGTCGGCGCGATCGGCCTCGTGCAGCGCCGCATAGAGTGCACGGGCGTAGGGCGCCGGGTCGTCGGGCATGGGGACGACGTGCAGGCCGGGCAGGTCGAGGGCTCCCAACGTGGCCTGCAGGGTGCCGCTGCGCACGAGGGCGTGTACCGGCCGGGCTGCCACCGCCACGGGGGTGGCTCGCTGCCGCGTGGCCAGCGCCTCCAGCAGCTCCTGCGGCGCTCCGCCGTCGAACAACCACACGTCTCCACGGGGCGCGTAGTGGCGATCGGTCATACCCGGCGAGCGGGGGGCGCTCTCGGGGACGGCGTCGTGCGCCACGGCACGGGGCGGTGCGTCGGTGACCACCACGCCCGTGCCCGCGAGTGCCGACTCCAGCGCGGCCCGTCCCAGCATCCCCGGGCGCAGGATCACCACCTCGGCGCCGGTGCAGTCTACCACGGTGCTCTCGATCCCCACGGCGCAGGGGCCGCCGTCGAGCACGAAGGGGGCGCGATCACCGAGGGAGTGGACGACATGCGCCGCCGTCGTGGGGCTGACCTGCGTAAAGCGGTTGGCGCTGGGGGCGGCGACGGGCACCTGGGCGGCACGCAACAGCGCGAGCGCGACGGGATGATCCGGCACGCGCAGCGCCACGGCGTCGAGTCCGGCCGTGATGACGTCCGGTACGTGCGCCGCCTTGGGGACGACCAGTGTGAGCGGTCCCGGCCAGAAGTGCTCCGCCAGGCATTGCGCGGCGACGGGCCACGCCCGCGCGAGCGCCCGCGCGGCATCCACATCGGGCACATGGGCGATCACGGGGTTCCAGGCCGGCCGTCCCTTGGCCGCGTAGATCTTCCGCACGGCCGCCTCATCGAGCGCATTGGCGCCAAGGCCGTAGACCGTTTCCGTGGGAAACGCGACGAGGTCGCCCGCCCGCAGCCGTTGGGCCGCGCGCGCGATGATGGTGACATCGGGATGTGCGGAATCGACCGGGACGACGGACATCCCGCAATCTAGCGGGACGGCGCCCGGAATGGCGCCGGCGCTCGCGTGTGATGCCTCAGGGGTCGAGTGTGTCGTCGAACGGGTGATCGAGCATCGCCGATGCGTCGCCTTCGAATGGGGCGTCGAGGATGCCGATCGCGTGCGAGGCATCGGCTTCGCGCACGGCCAAACGCACCGGATACAGCATGCGCATGGCGGGGAGCATGCCGCCCGCATCATCGCGCAACAGCACGGCGGGAATTTCGTGGGCCTCGAGCACGCTTCGCGCCACGAGCGCTTCCATTTCGTTCACGTAGTCGCGGATGACGACCATGGCTTGTCCCATGCGGCAAACGTATCACCTCGCCCCGCGCTTCGTGAGGTGGCTAGATTGCCGGTATGGCTGCTTCGTTCGGAATTTTCGTGCTCGCTGAGTTGCCCGGCGAAGCCGGTGCGGTCGTGCGCACCATTCAGCAGCAATACGACCCCAAGCTCGCACGGCTCACGCCGCCGCATGTGACGCTGGTCGGATCATCAGGGGTGGGCGCCATTCCCACCGACACACCGCTCGAGCGCATCCGCGAGGCACTCGCCCCGATCGCGGCGAGTACCGAACCGATGTCGCTGCCGTTTCTCGCGCCGCACCGCTTCATGCAGACCGAGATCATCTCGCTGCCGCTCGACCCGAACGGGCCGTTGCGCACGCTCCACGAACGGTTGGCGCGCAGCGGGCTGCCCTTCAAGCGATCCCGCTTCCTGTTCTCGCCGCATTGCACGCTGAGCTTCTATCCCACGCTCACGCCGAAGACCGAACGCGAGTTGCTCGCCATGCGCGTCACCGCGCCGGCGGTGATCGAGCGGCTCCAGGTCTACCTCACTCGCGATCCGCAACCGAGCACGTTGCTGTTCACGCTCGAGCTCGGTTCGGGGGTGGAGATCAACCGCGCGTTTCGGGGCGAAGCTTCTGGTACGCGGCCATCGCCTGCTTGAGGCCGAGCAGCGCCGAGGCCTCGAGTTCGTACTCCATCTGCAAATCCCCGAGGGTATCGGCATCACGCTGCGCGATCTGCCGCGAGGCCCGCTCCGCGATGCTGTGCCGCCGCAAGTATTCGCGGGCGGCGAGCCACATGCTGTTGGCGGCCATGCGCAGGTCGGCCTGATCGGTGATCTGCGCCGTGGCGCAGATCCGCTCGAAGTCGCGCACGACTTCGGCGAGCGCGAGGTCGATCGTGTCGACCATGGCATGCGCAGCGCCGAGTTCGGTGGTGGCCACGCCGAGATCCATCAGGCGCGCGAGACGCTCATGCTGCCGGCACGTTTCGGCTGCCGTGCGCGCGAGGGCGTCGCAGCAGTCGAGTGGCGTCAGTGCGGACACCGACGAATCGTCGGCAGCGGCAGCAGCGGCAGCAGCGGCGGTGGAGCGGGAAGCAGCCATGGGGGAGATGGGTCGGGCGGGGCGATACGAACGGTGCAGGGAGTTCCCGTGATCTAGCGAGCCGACCCGTGCTGGTGGTAGTGGGGGGCAGATGATTGATTCGTGAGGGAGTCGCGGTGGATTCGTGATTGCGAACCACCGGCGCCCTTCGCTTGACGCAGGCCATACGGGCCGGGAGCACGCGCATGACCACCTATTCGCACTTGTTGATCGAGACGACCGCCGCCGGTGTGCGCACGATCACGCTCGATCGTCCTGATCGCCTCAATGCCGTCAATCCCGCGCTCGCCGATGAGTTGCCGCATGCGGTGCGGGAGGCCGCGCGCGATGATGTGGTGCGCGTGGTGGTGATTGCGGGCGCGGGCCGCGGCTTCTGCGCGGGGCTCGACCTCACCGAGCCGGCGCTGGCGGCGACGACGCGCACCGAGCAGCTCGATCCGTATCGCTGGGTGGGCGCCTGGGTGCATGCGCTCACGCAGTGTGAGAAACCGGTGATTGCCGCGATGCACGGCCCCGCGGCCGGCGCGGGGTTCGGTCTGGCGCTCGCCTGCGATCTGCGGGTCATGGCGCACACGGCCACCTGCACGGCGGGCTACGTGCGTCGCGGCCTGTCACCCGACGCCGGCGTCACGTGGTTGCTGCCACGCCTGATTGGCCAGGCGCGCGCCATGGACATCCTGCTCACCGGTCGCGAGGTGAACGCTGAGGAAGCGGAGCGCATCGGTTTGGTGAACGCGGTGTGGCCGGCCGAGTTCTTCGCCGGTCGAGTGGCCGATTACGCGCACGCGCTGGCGTCTGGCCCGCCGATCGCCTATGCGCTCACCAAGCGCCTCGTGCTGGGGAGCAGCGATGCGTCGCTCGACCAGCAGTTGCGCGAGGAGCTCACGCACATCAAGACCTGCTTCGCGAGTCGGGATGTGCGGGAAGCGATGACCAGCTTTCGCGAAAAACGGATGCCGGTGTTTCGCGGCGAGTAGGGCGGCGGGCGACGCGCGTCTCGCGCGGCGGTCAGTGGCGACCCGGGTTGAAGCGTAGGCTTCCGGGCAGCGCGTTCAGCAGCGGCCCCAGTTCGGTCGCGCGATCCTGTGTGGTCACGAACGTGAGGCCGTCGATGCTCACCACGATCATGCCGCTGATGCCGTAGGCGACCACGCAGCCGCCATCGGCGTGGATGACATTGCCCGAGCAGTCCACGCAGTGCACCTGGCCCATCACGCCGTTGCCGGTGTCGTCGAGTTCGCGCACGCGGCGCAGCGAGGCCCACGTGCCCACGTCGTCCCACGCCATGTCGACCGGCAGCACCACCACCGTCCGCGCACGCTCCAGCAGGCCGCGGTCGATCGACACGCTCGTCACCAGCTCCGCGAACTGGTCCATCGCCCCCGCGGCCAGCGTGGGCAGCCCGTGCGCCACTTCGTGCGTGTGCGTGGCGAGTTCCTCGAGCACCACGCGCGC
>Ga0078894_10005069_pt1 | contig 10124 bp, 6 predicted proteins | sample LauGreSu1BDMLBSD_2_FD_67506 | JGI IMG/M metagenome (GOLD analysis project Ga0078894, IMG submission 67506) | Freshwater lake microbial communities from Lake Michigan, USA - Su13.BD.MLB.SD (version 4) (version 4) | ecosystem: Environmental > Aquatic > Freshwater > Lake | place: Lake Michigan, USA...
AGGCTTTGGCCCACCAACTTGGCAATTTCCGGAGCGCGTTTGGCCGTGGCGTTGGCCAACAACTCCTTGCCCAACCGGAAAAGCGCCGTATCGTCACCCGTTTGGTAGTACATCTGCGCCAAGTAATAGGGTACCACTGGCCCAAACTGCGGATCGTTCCGAAGAGCAGATAAATTCTGAATGGCCGTAACGTAGTTGCTGTCCAAATAGGCCAGGTGCCCGTAGTAGTACTTGGCCGATTTTGCAAAGGAGGACTTGCCGTCCTTGATGTCCTTGAAATGAAGTTGGGCCGTTTTGTTGTCGTTGGTCATCATGCAGCTGTAGCCCAACTTGAACTTGTAGTCACCGCGTTCCTCTTGATTGAGGGACATTCCTTCCAACCGCTGCAGCCACGTACGCGCTTCCTTGTACTTCTTTCGGTTGAAGAAATACTCCGTGGTTTCCAGAATGGCTTCCTTGCGCCGGGCACTGGTGGGGTAGGCATTGAGGAAGCCTTCCACCAAATTTTCCGCGTTTCGGTTCATCAACTTTACGGCAGACATTGCCCGGAAGTAGCTGCACTGCTCCGATAAATCGCTGCGGTCGTCCCCCAGCGAGCGCAAGGTGCGTTCAAAACCGTCCGACGCCGCCGCGTACAGTCCTTCGTCGTAGAGGCGACGAGCTTCTTCGTACTGGCGTTGGGCGGACCATTCCCAAGTCGACTGTTGTCCAACGGCCGGAACGAACGTGCCGCCCACAAAAGCGGCGGCAAGCATTCCTCGTAAAAGTTGTTTCCGCATCATCTGTTCAAAGATACCAAAGCACCCAAAAATTCCTTTCTTTTGTTGTCGATTCTTCCAAAACCATACCATCGTGTCCGACAACCGTCCTTTATCACTGAAAAATGCCGCCATTTACCAAGGTAAGAACCTGGTTCTGAGCGGTGTTAACTTGGAACTGCGCGCGGGAGACTTTGCCTACTTAATCGGCGAAACGGGCTCTGGGAAATCCAGCTTGTTGCGCACTTTGTATGCAGACCTGCCCCTACAAGGTGGCGAAGGTACCGTGGTGGGTTACAACTTAAGCACCGTAAAGGAGGCCGAAATCCCCTTTTTGCGTAGAAAGATCGGTATTGTGTTCCAAGATTTTCAATTGCTCTACGAACGCTCGGTGTACGACAATTTGGATTTTGTGCTGCAGGCTACCGGCCACAACCAGGCCGACGAAAATCGCGTCAAGATCGAAAAAGTCTTGCAGCAGGTTGGCGTTTCCACCAAGGGGCACAAGTTCCCGCACCAGCTGTCTGGGGGCGAACAACAACGGGTAGCCATTGCGCGCGCTTTGTTGAATGCTCCCGAATTGCTGCTGGCGGACGAGCCCACTGGCAATTTAGACCCCGCTACGAGCGAGGAAATCATGTTGTTGCTGAAAGAAATTGGCCAATCCGGAACAGCCGTTTTGATGGCTACGCACGACTACGCCTTGTTGCTCAAATTCCCCCACCCCACCTACAAATGCTTTGGAGGAACGGTAAACGCGGCGGTACAGCGCACGCTTTAATCCTTTTTTTCGACGGTGCCCTGGGTGCGGTACGCCAATAACAATCTGCTTTCCAAAGCCTGCGCCAAGTTTGGCAACGAGTGCTGCGCCACGAATTGGGCCCGGTGTTGGCGTTCGTCTGCACTTAAGGATTGAGCCAGGCATTCTTTCCAAGCGGCAATCCAGTGTTCTGGATTGTACGGTTCTGGCAACAAACGCACCAATCCTTCCGCCCCCGTCCCCGCAACTAAATCTTCGTTGCCCAAAATTGGGGACTGTGTTTGCAAGGCGTTCAACAATTTGTATTTGATGCCGGCGCGGTGCACGGCCAGTTGGCCGTGGAGCGCAGCGGCGCGCAGCAGGTGGGCCATTCCCTCTGGAGACGGGGTGTCTACAAACCAAACTCCGGGGAGGCTGGCTGCGCGCTGCCTCAGGGCGCCGGAGGCGCCCTGGCCGGCAACCACCAAGGCAGATCCGCTCAATTGTTCGCCGTTCGCTTGGTCCCACTCCCAAACGTCCAGCCAACGATGCGCGGCCCAGTCGTTCTCTGGAACACTTAACTTGCCGTGCACCAGCAGAAACGGGAAGTCGGGTAAGGAAAAAAGCTCTTCAGAGGACCGGTGACCGTCTGCCAATGCGGGAACCGCCGGGGGAATAACCTCAACTGCCGCACGAAAGAAGGGAGCCGTGGCCGCCGCATCGCCCGGAGTCAAGGCCCAAATACCGGCCAGATTCAGCCGTGGAAGGACTTTTTGTTCGAAGCGAGCCAAACGATTAGCTTCCCAAAAATAGTAACGCCTTTTCAGCCACGAGCGAACGTCCGTACCCCTTTCTGTGGCAGCCAAACCTCGGTAGTACAGGCGTTCCGGATTGTGGAGGCGAAGGAAGGAACGAGCGGCCACCGAGCGAGAAACCAGTGCCGACCACAAACTGTGGTAACCGTGTACCACCACCGGAACCGGGGCGCATTCCAGACGTCGAACCAAAGGAACCGACGCTCGCGAGGCTACCAAATACGGCAGGCGTTGAAAAAACGAGGCCCAACCGTTGCGCGGGTACAGCCAAAGGCGGACGCTCGGTCCGCCGGGGGTGTCGTTGGTTGCCTCTACATGAAGGTGGTTCCAGATTTTAGCCACTTCCGGAATGCGTTTTTTGGAAACAAAAGCGTGAACCTCCACCGCAAAGGATGCCGTTTCCAGGGCGTCGATTTGGCTGGACACCTCCGCCATTCCCCCGTACAGGGGCGGAACCGGAGCGTCCATGCTGATGAGGTGAACGTTGGGCGCGCGGCCTTCCATCCGATCGATGCAGCGGTGCCATCCTTGCGACTCACGGCCCCAATGGTAGCGCTCCGCTGCGCGCATTGCGCCCGCACGCGCTTGTGCACAGGCTTCGTCGTCCCACAGAACGTTTCGAAGGACGTGTGCTAGGTCCTCGGGAGTTACGGAGTTCAGAACCCAGCCGGCACCGTATTCTTGGACGGTGCGCGCCACTTCTTCCACCGGAGAAACCACCTGAGGCAAACCGGCGTGGAAGGCGTCGAACAGCTTGTTGGGCAAACTCCACCGGTAATTGAGGTTGGTGGGCTTGTCCAAACTCAGGCCCACCCGTGCACGCCGGGTGAATTCGCGAAGCTCCGAAGCCGGTACGCGGCCGTGAAAAAAGACGCGGTCTTCCAATCCGTGCGCGGCCACCAAGGCGTGCAACTGCGGCAAAACGTCGCCACTCCCCACAACCCAAAGCTGGGCATCGGGGAGTTCGCGCATCGCCAAAACAGCCTCCTCAGCGCCGCGGTCTACATTGATTCCGGCTCCTTGGAGCAAGACCACCGGCGCATTCGGCTTACCAAAACTCCAATCTTTAGCGAGATTGGGTTGATCTGAGCCGACGCTTGGCCTATGGAGCGGAACGTTGCGCACCACCGTGAACGGAATGCCGTACTGTTCAAAATAGGCGCGCGCAATGGGCGGACTTACGGTCACGGCCTCCGTCACGAAGGGCATGCAAAATCGTTCCACCGCCAACCAAATTGCGCGCACGGCAGGCCGTTGAGCCAATTCCGGAACGCCGCAAAAGTATTCGTGGCTGTCGTAAAAAAGGGGTTTCTTGCGCAGAAACGCCACAATGCTCATGGGCAACAAGGTGTCCAAATCGTTGGCGACGTAGACGTCAAACGACTCCCGAAGCAGGTAGCGCAGCAAACGGATCTGGTACTCCACGTAAAAGAGTGCGCCTTTCTTTCGCCGGCACGCAAAGCGGTGCACCGCGTACGAACGCTCCACCGGGGCTGGATTGGGCCATTGGCGCCCCACCACGCTCACGTCGTAGCCGCGCTCCTGAAAAACAGTAGCGGTCCGGTGGATCCGGTTGTCCGTATGGACGTCGTTGATGACGCTGAGCAAGACGCGGGGCATGCTTCAAAGATAGGCCGCGCGCGTGCTACCTTGCAGCTCTTTTGCCCCGACGGACCATGGAACCCCTGCACTACGAACTGCCTGAAGAACGCATTGCTTTATTCCCGGTGGAACCGCGCGACAGCGCTCGTTTGCTGGTAGCCGGCCCAGACGGACCCCGTTTGGACACGCAGGTTAGCTCCCTCCCTGAGGAATTGGCGGGTATTCGCCACGTGGTGGTCAACGCCTCCCGCGTGGTCAAGGCCCGATTGCTCTTTCCCCGCGAATCCGGCCAAAAACCCTTTGAGTTGTTTTTCTTGGAACCCGACGAAGGCGAGGTGGCAAGCGCCATGAACCAAGTGGGCTTTGCGCGCATTCGGGTTTTGGTGGGCGGCTCCAAAAAATGGAAACCGGGCCTGGAACTGGTGCATCCGGACGGCATTCGCGCGCTGCGCGTGGCCCAAGACGGTGCCGTCAGTACCGTAGAATTGCGCTGGGATTCCCCCCTCACCTTGGGAGAACTGCTGGACCGCGCTGGGCGCGTTCCCCTTCCCCCCTACTTTCGCCGTGCGGACGAATCCACCGATGCCGAACGCTACCAAACGGTTTATGCCCAGAACGCAGGTTCCGTTGCGGCTCCAACAGCGGGTCTGCACTTCACGCCCGAACTCGTCCAAGCTTTGGAATCTTCCGGACGGTCCTTTTTGAAAGTGGAATTGCACGTGGGGGCGGGCACCTTCAAACCCATCGATGCCACCGACGCCCGGCAACACGCCATGCACGCCGAAGAGGTACACCTTCCGCGCGCCGTGGTGGAAGCCTTGAGCGACGGAGCTCCCACTTTGGCCGTGGGAACAACCTCCTCCCGAAGCCTGGAATCTGCGTATTGGTTGGCCGCGGCCAGCCTGAAAAACAATACCCCTTTGGGGCACCATCTGGAACAATGGACCTGGGAAGAACTGGCCGCGTGGTGGGATCTTCAACCGGGCGACGATTTTGAAAAAAGGCGCCGGATCTGGCTCCACGCCCTGGATCAGTGGCCGCCAAACCAAAGCGAATGGACCTTTACCACGGCTTTGATGATGGTGCCGGGGTACCGCGTTCGAACCTGGGAGGCACTATTGACCAATTTCCACCAACCGGGCAGCACCTTGCTGATGCTCATTGCTTCGGTGGTGGGCGACGCCTGGAAGGAACTGTATGACCATGCCTTGCAGAACGACTACCGCTTCTTGAGTTACGGCGACGCCTCGCTGCTGTGGCGGTATTGACGGGAGCTGGATCATCTGAAGTACTTCCTCAGGAAAGAAATGCAGCCAACAAAAAACGCCGGCGGATGCCGGCGTTTTTTATGCAGTACCTAATTGGGAATTAATCCAAATGATCTTCAATCCCGTTAACGTATAAGTAGCCAGGAACTCCGTCCATTCGCTCTTTCCATACAATAGTCATTACGTAAAACTTCTTGGAATCCAAGGGAACAATCGCATTCAAAGCCGCCAACGGCTTCTTGCTGATGCGCAATTTGATTGGCGTGTACTTGGTACCAAATACGTCACCTTCGAAAAAGTTATTGCCCAACGGATTCACAGTGTCCAAAACAATTCCAAACGGATTGGAGGTGATGGACGCCATTACCGGCAAGTGCTCGTGCACGTACGTATCACCCGCCTTCATTCCAACGGTGTCAACGGTCCAGGTGGAGGGCGTTGCGCCGGATCCTTTGGTTACGATGGAAACACTGGAGGTTTGGTTCAAATCAACCAAGCCGTACTGTTTGGCATCTACCCCTTCGTACATCAGGTAGGACTGAACGGTGTAGGTTGTGCCGCGGGCTTCTTTGAATACCTGAACCTTGGCAAATACTTCGTAGGACGTATCCGTTTCAACAACGGCTGATGCTACGCCCATTTCCGGCTCAGAGGTTAATGAAGCAGCAATGGGTCCGGCGATGGACTGGCCAGCGTCGTTACCATTGACATAGAAATTAGGTACGCCAGATGCTTCCCACATGGTGTTCAGCAAGGTAGCAACGGGAGTTTCCAGCACGTCACCCGTATGCGCCGCCATGCCCAAAACTCGGCCTTTCGGATTGCGAAGGATGGCCTTGCGCAATGCTGCCGCACCGTTGGGGCAGTATTGGCACCAAGCGCCAGTGGTCTCAAAAACCAAGACGTTTTGAGCCGGAGAAACGGTCAAAGAATCCGTGGCGTATGCGGCAGGCGTAGGTTCCGGCTTATCGGTACCGCACGAAACGGCAACCGCGGACAACGCAAGAAGGGCTAAGATTTTTTTCATGGATACAGTCAATCGCTTTACACGTGTTAGCGTACCAAATGTACACAAAATCCTCAGATGCGCATCAGTTGAACGTGTATGGGGTAATGGTCCGACGGGCCTCCACTCCACTGTTCGCCTCGCCACGTTCGCCACGGTGGCGACAAACCAGTCTTCAAATCTCGGGCACCGCTGCCCATCCAAGGCTGAGAAAGCACCCGCACCGTGCCGCGCCACGGAGGGACAGACCACCCCCGATCCAACCAACTCCAGGCATCCCGGTAGAAGTAGGTTCCCACACCGATGCGCTCAAAAGGCACCATGGATTGGCCCTCTACGGCCACATCCAATTGCCATCCAGGCGCTTCGTTCACGTCGCCCAACCAAACCGAACATCCTGTAGCCTGCTCTACCAAAGACTGCCACGCCACGGAGCGCGCATGCGCATCACCGGAACGCTGCGAGGGCAAATGCACCCACCCCACGCGCAACGTGTCTTGGGGGGCGCGCACGTTGCGCACCAACGTAAGCACCACTGCTTCGCGCGTTCCTCGCTCGTGGAACGCGCGAGGCAAAATCCAAGTTGCATTCTCCACCCGAACGCAATCCGCCCGGTACAGCACCGCCACATCAATCCCTCGCGGATCCGGACTGTCCCGATGGACGCGCCAGAGCGAAAATTGATCCAACGGAGGGGTCCGAAGCAAGTCGTCCAACACCCGATTGTTTTCGACTTCGCACAGGCCCACCGCAACCGCTCCCGTTTGGTGGAACAGCCAACCCAACACTTTGGCAACGCGCTGAACTTTCAAACGGTACAGTTGCGGGGTGTATTCCTTGGCGCCGCCTTCGGCAAATTCTTCGTCCCGGACCAGGGAATCGTCCTGATTGTCGAACAAATTCTCCACATTGTACCAACCCAAGTTCCAGGGCGCAAGGACTGTATCCGCATTCACCTGCGGTACGGAAAGCGCTGAAGCAACCGACTGACGAGGCACCCCGTACTCTGCTCCACGGAGGCAGAGGCCAGCCCCAGCCAGCACCACCAGCTTTCCCGATGTACGCCATTGAATCATGGGACAAAGAAAAGGTGAACCAACGCCGACAGTCGGTTGCAAACGTATAAAACCGGCTGTCGGAGGTTGCGTGCCCCCAGTCCAACGTGAAAAAGCCCTGGTGATTGGGCGCCGCCCGCAGCGGTGCGCCAACAAAAACGCCCGGCGAAGCCGGGCGTTTTTGAAAAGAGATCGCGCGCGCGGCGCGCACCGTTTTACTTATTGTTGCGGCGAATGCGGCGGTTGCCGCCATTCTGCTGCTCCTCCATCATGTTTTGCAACTTGGCTTGGAAACCGCCTTTCTTGCCGCCCTTGGCCTTGTTGTTCTCAATCTTGGCGCGAATGGCAGACTCGTTGATGAAAAAACGCATGCTGTACTGCTGACCAAACGTGATCATGTTGGCCACAAAGTAATAGTAGCTCAAGCCGGCAGAATAGCTGTTGAAGAAAAACAACAACATGAACGGCATGACGTACTGAATGATCATCATCTGTTGGCGCATCATGTCGTTCCCGGTGTTGGGCGTCATGGAATTGTTCATCTTGGTGTACAAGAAGGTGGAGATGGCCATCAAGATGGTGAACAAAGACACGTGGTCGCCGTAGAAAGGTACCGTAAAGGGAAGCGTGAAGATGGAGTCGTAGCTGGACAAATCATCCGCCCACAAAAACGACTCCTGACGCAACTCAATGGAGGCCGGGAAGAACCGGAACATGGCAATCAGAATGGGGAACTGCAGCAACTGGGGAATGCAACCGCCCAACGGATTGACGCCGGCCTTGTTGTACAGCGCCATCAAAGCCTGCTGCTTTTGCATGGCGTCGCCGTCCTTGTGTTTTTCGTTGATCTCGTCGATTTCCGGCTTCAAGACGCGCATCTTGGCCATGGATTTGTACGACGAGAAGGTTAATGGAGACAGAGCCAACTTGATGATCAAAGACATCAAGAGGATGATCAGGCCGTAGTTTAGGCCGTAGCTGTCCAACCAGTCGAAAATGGGAACCACTACGTAGCGCGAAATCCAGCCAAAAATGCCCCAGCCAAAGGGAATGATGACGTCAAAATGGCGGTCAAAGGCCACTAAATCGTGGTACTTATTGGGTCCCAGGTACCAGGCACCAGCGGAATTGACCCGCCCCTCCTGCACGGTCTCCGTCAAGCTGGAAACAAAGTTTCGGGTGTGGACGGTGTCTGTTTCCAAGGGCGTGGTGGACGCTACCTCCACCGCAGACCAGTTGCCGTCGCGCGTCAACAAGTTGCTGAAAAATTGTTGTTTGTAGCCCAACCAAGCCAACGACGTAAAGGAATCGTCGTCGTCACTGCCGTCGGACAAGCTGACGTCGTCTGCTTCCGCAGCATCCCAACCGTAAACGGTGGTGGCCATGGCTTCGGTGCTCAAACTTTTCTCGTGACGCAAAGACTGCTGTTCCCAGCGCCATTGGGTGGTGCCGTTGGCCCAGCCGGTGCCTTCTGCACGCCACTTCAGCGCATAACCGGTCTTGGGGAGAATGTAGGTCAGTCGAAGTGTTTTACCGTCCTTGGATCCGGACAAAACCACGGAGCTATCGGTTTGGCTTTCTACAGCAAAAGGCCACGTGCGAGTTTCCACTTGCTTGCCGTCGGCCAAATACAAGGCGTGGTTGTCGTCCAACAACAGCAAGGAATTCTTCTGCCAATTTTTGTAGGTGCGAAGTTCCGCGCGCTTCAACTGAGCACCTGCCGTGGTCCACGTCAAGGTGACGTGTTCGTTCTGCAAGGAAACCTCGGCGGGAACAAATGCGGTATCCGAAGGCACAACCGCTGTTGCGGCGGGGGGTGTAGGTTGCTCCGTGGTTGCGGCTGCATCAACAACGGCGGTTTCTTGGGGAGCTGGGTTCAACGACTGGGTCCAAAAACTGGCACCCACGAGAATGGCCCCAATGATCAGGAAACCAATAAGTTGATTGCGGTCGGTGCCGCCGCGATTTTCTAGAAGCATGAATCAGTGCGATTGTGCGTGGCGCAAGCCCGCTTGAACAAAGGAAACAAAAAGCGGGTGCGGATGAGCAACGGTGCTCTTGTACTCCGGATGGTACTGCACCCCAACAAACCAGGGGTGCGCAGGAATTTCTACCACCTCCACCAAACCTGTCTCCGGATTGATGCCGCTGGGAACCATGCCTGCGTTGCGCAAATCGTCCAAGTAGGCGTTGTTGAACTCAAAACGGTGGCGGTGGCGCTCGGAAATAACGGACGCACCTCCGTAGACATCGGAAGCCAAAGTTCCCGGTTGAAGTGCGCAATCGCAGGCCCCTAAACGCATGGTGCCGCCTTTGTGGGTCACTGATTTTTGCTCTTCCATCAGGTCAATGACGGCGTCTGGCGTGTGGGGATTAACCTCGCGGCTGTTGGCCTCTTTCTTGCCCAAAACGTTGCGGGCGTACTCTATAACGCTGGCCTGCATGCCAAAGCAAATGCCCAAGAACGGAATGTTCTGGGTACGAGCGAGGCGAACCGCTTCAATCTTGCCTTCAAATCCACGTTCGCCAAAACCGGGAGCCACCAAAACACCGTTCAGGCCGCTCAGTTGTTCGGAAATCGTGGAGGGGTCCAAATGTTCGGAGTGAATCCACTCCACTTGGACTTGGGTGTTGTTCGCAACACCGGCGTGAATGAGGGCCTCAGCGATGGATTTGTACGCATCCTTAAGTTCCACGTACTTCCCAATCAAGCCAATGCGCACCGTTTGCGTCGGATGCAGCAGGCGCTCCACAAAGGAACTCCAAGCGCTCATGTCTGCGGGCTGCTCGCTGGTGAGACCCAATTTTTGCATGACCACGCCGTCCATGTTTTGCTTCTGCAGCAAAAGCGGTACTTCGTAGATGGTGCGGGCGTCCAAGG
>Ga0078894_10005070_pt1 | contig 10124 bp, 8 predicted proteins | sample LauGreSu1BDMLBSD_2_FD_67506 | JGI IMG/M metagenome (GOLD analysis project Ga0078894, IMG submission 67506) | Freshwater lake microbial communities from Lake Michigan, USA - Su13.BD.MLB.SD (version 4) (version 4) | ecosystem: Environmental > Aquatic > Freshwater > Lake | place: Lake Michigan, USA...
CCTAAGTGCATGGCAGCGATAGCAAAGTTTGCCCCAGTTCCAATTGCCCAAAAGTCGTTCTTTATCTTCGCAGGAATGATGGTACTCTCGTAAATCCAAATGCCATCACTTCTGAGTTCGAGAACGGTCACATCCGTATCAGAGTCTAGGTCTGCCCCAGACTCCAACGAATTGTAGAACTTTAATAGTTTATCCCAATCTCCGCAACCCCCGTAGATACTCTCTTGTCCCTTACGGAGCTTCTCTACGAGGTAGAAGGAGTCATCGCCGCTGACCATCGAATCTGCGGCAATTTCTCCCGTAGACGCTCTGGCAGCGATGGTGGTCATTTAACGACTAGGCTTAACAGTAGGGCGATTATAAAAGCGGCAGAGCCAATCAGGATTTGCTCCAAGCGCTTTAGTCTAGCGTTTATCCCAAGATAGCGTTCAGCACAGACAGCTTCGTGGGTGTCAAGTTGTCCTTGAACTTCGCCAATTGTTGACATATTTATTCCCTAGCAAGCCATGAGCACACAAGGTACGCAGTAAGAACCATCTGCGTAGGTGCAAGTTACATGATTGGATGTGACCTTTGCCACCGTCTTAGAGCGCACAATGTCATCATCTTGTGGCTTGGCAGTACCGTCACCAGCAGACATCAGCAAGTCACCCTTCTGGACAACCACGCCTTGAGCAATACGGATAATCATGTCACCCGTCATTGCCATGTTAATCTCGTCTACCTGATGAGCCTCGTCATGCGTCCAGTTGACAAACACGCCAGCCACATTGACATCGCCCTCAACATCAGAGACCTTGACCTTGTTTAACTGCTCGTTATCTACTGGGTTGCCTTCTGCATCGGTGTAGACATTCATCTCATCAAGGTTAGACATGACCGTACCTTTGAGCAAGTCTGGCTTTGTGAGCATCTGTGCCCAACGGGATAAGTGACCACCGTTGTAAGACACGGTTGTGCCAGATACGGAAATGGTTCCTTCTTCTGTACTGGCTTGACGAATACTAACAATACTTCCATCGTCAGTAAGTCTATTAACAATTAACACTTGGTCTGCCGATTGTACAAAAACACCTACTCCGCTAGGTACTAATCTACAACCAGCAGTTGTTGTATCTGAAGTGGTTTTTCCCACCAACAAATCACCACTGCTAGTGATACGGGCACGCTCGGTGGCGTCAGTAGCAAACTGAAGTGGATAAGCGCCTGATGAATAGATAAGTCGCCCGTATGCTGTTCCTAGAAATGAAGAACCTGTGCTGTCATCAATAACAAACTGAAAGTTTCCGCTTGTATTGGCTGCCCTAAATCCAGCAAAACTCGTAGACGCCGCAGCAACATTTATCCTTGGACTTGTGGCTGCTGCGTCAATAACATAGGCGGGAGAGTTTGTACCAACCCCAACCCGACCAGAAGAATCAATTCGCATCCTCTCCGCATTATCGGTATTAAATACAATGGTTCCGTTAGAACCCGTGTCCGTAACCTCTACCTTAGAGTCGCCAGCAGAGATAGATGCGCCACCACCTGCGGTAGCCCAGGATAGCGTTCCCGAACCGTTTGTTGCCAATACCTGATTAGAAGTACCGTCAGCAGCAGGAAGCGTCCACGTTACGTTAGACGCAACCGTTGCTGGTGCTTGTAAGGCAACCCAGTTAGATGAATCAGAGTCCGCAAACCGCAAGTCACTTTGCGCGTTCAGGGTTACGTCAGAACTAAATATGTTTGTACCAGAGAACGTGTTTGTCCCAGATAAGACGTTGCCACCAGAGAACGTGTTAGTAGTTCCCGACGAGTTGATATTGCCGGAGATGATTAGCGAACTGGAGAAGGTGTTGGTTCCAGAATGAACCACGCCTCCTGAAAAGGTGTTGGTCGTGCCCGAGGAGTTTATGTTGCCAGAGATAACAGCCGCCCCAGAGATGGTGTTAGTCCCAGTCATCAGGGTTCCACCGGCAAAGGTAAACGCGTCCCCAGAAGCCCCTGTCTGGAACTCCTTTAGGTGAACCATAACCTCACGGATGGCGTTGTTTATGCTACTTGGGGGACACCCTTCGTCAATGTTAATACCTTCTATGTCGGTATTAGCCGAGTTGGTTGCTGAGTATTCTGAAATCTTGGTCTTAGGCATTTAATTACTCCTGATTATTCTTGAAATGGGTTGAGCAGTCCTGGTGTTACAAACGGTGCGGCGCGACGAAGCGGTTCTCCAATTCTACGAAGACCTTCTGGCCTCTCATATAACAACGCAGACAAAGCACGAATGCCAGGTTGTGTATATGCAGCCATCGTTCCAGCGCCTAAGGCGGCAGCCAACGGGTCAATGCCGCCTAACGCGCCCAATCCGGCAGCCCCAACACCTAGTCGATACGGCGTTCCAGAATCTGGTAATTTAGAACCTAAAACCTGTTCTCCGGCTTGTGCAATATCCTGCATCCTTGCCTCACCGCGTGCAAACGCACCTTTGCGTTTAGAAATGTCCGTGGCTTTGGCGGCGGCACTTAATTGTGCCGGTGTAAATATTCCTTCTTTTGCTCCTGTTGAAGCGGCAGCGCGTTGAACTCGAATAAAGTCTGCAAACGCAGCGTTGATTTTTTGCAACTGCCCTTTGTAAGCTGGATTGGCTTCTTCTACTGCTTGGCGCAAAGTAAGTTGTACATCAAACAATGCGTCGCCCATTAAATTTTGGTTTGGGTCTTGCGCTTTTTTAAACCGAACGGCAAAGTTTCCTAATGCGCTTTCTGCCGTTTTTAAGTCCTTGCCAGAAAGAACATTGTTTTTAAATTTATTGGTTAAGTTGCTTTCAATAATCTTAGATAGTTGCGACGCTGCTTTGTCATCAAGATTTGCAGAAGCGCCAGCCACAATATTGTCAATATTGTTGATTAACGTTACGGGTGACTCTCCGGCATAAGTTAATACTGTGTCCGATGATACTGATAACTTTGGAACAATTTGATTGTACGCCTTCCCAATCTTGTCTTCTGCAAACTTAATTGCCGCGTTACCAGACAACCCTCTTGGCAATTCTGCGTCAATATTTTTTAAGGATTGGTTAATTGCGGTTCTACTAAATTCTTCAATGTTCCTCATCCTTGCGCCAGCAATAACATCGCCAACTAACGGAACGCTTTCTGCGGCCTGTTCTATTTTTTGTGTAATCCCCCCAAACGCTTGACCTGGCGTAAGGTTTGAAATTCCAGCTTCACGAAGTTTTTGGGCGCTTTCGGTAATTCTTGGAGACACAACACCAACTACTTTTTCTGCTACTGGGCCAAGAGCCGCGCCTAATCCTGTTTGCAACAGTTTAGACTCAGCAAAGTTTTCCGTATCAGAGACGGGTGTTAATGCACCGCCAACAGCCCCAATTGTTGCCGCAGTAGCCGATGGGCCAAACCCAGCGCCACGAATAGCTTGCCGACCAACCTGTAACCCGCCACTTACTAACTGACCAACGCGAGCCGCAGGAACAATGCTTGCTGGGCTGGCAATATTTCCAATAAACCGACCGGCGCTAATATCTTCTCCACCGGCTGCACGATACTGTTGTTCAACAGATTTGTTTAGTGCATCTACCCGCTTAGATTCTTTGGCAAACCAGTCAGATACTTCGTTTGGCAAAGTCCCGCCAGCAGATGTAACAACCTCCAAAAACCGTGGTAGCAGTTGCGCGGCTGCATCAATTGGGTCTCGAAAGCCTCGCATAACATCCTGACCAAAACTTGTTTCTTGCTTTGGTTGTGATTGTTGCCGAAGTTTTAATTCTGCTTCAGCAAGCGCAAGCGCACGTTGTTGCTCTAAATTCATTTCTGGGTTGACCATAATTTTTTACTCTCCGGTGACATAATGTCCCACAGTTCTTGACGAACACCAGGAGGTGCTGTTTTAGAAATTATACTTGTGGTTTGCGGAACTGCGCCCCCTCTTGCTTGAACTGTGGATTTTATATTCCCCATAATTCTGTCAAGTTCAGAGGCTTGAGCATCAATAGCTTTGTTCCCTACAACAACGCCTTTCATTGACGTTGGGTTATAAATAATTTGCTCTAAAATTGCCAAGTCTGGGCCGTTTAAAACACCCAAATTGTAGGCTTCTTTGGCTTGCATTAGCATATTCCGATACTTTGTTTCAATGCGAGCGCGTTCTGTTGGCTTGAGAGTGTCTAAACGTGTAAAGTTAGAAAGTTCATCTCTAAACTCGCCAATGGCGTTTCTAGTATTTTGTACGCCAATAACTTGTTTCTCTTGAGATTCCGACGGTTTTCTAAATTGGCTAATATCAACCAAATTTCCTTGTGTGTCTCTTGGTTGTGAAACGGCTCCAGTATTCTGGTCAATTACCAACCCGGTTGATTCGTTGAAAGAGAAAGACGGGCCTTTTGGTGCTGCGCCTTTTGCTATTCTTCCAACAACAGCGCCCGTCGGTGTTCTTAATTCAACCATATTACCGAGGTCAATTTGAACTAACGATTCAGCTTTTGCGCCACCAAGTTGAGAATATTGTCCCGTGTCTTCGTTATAACGAACTTTAACTTCTTGTCCTTTGTCGTTAAATATACTTTGAACGCTAGTCTTGCCAGCAATATCTCTACGCGTTTGCGAAAATTTACTCAAATAATCCATTCCGGCAGGTGTAGCCATTAACTGATTTGCTACATCTTGGTTGATACCACCGCCTTGTGATAATAATCTAGGGACAATGTCTTGAATTCTTTTTGCTTCCGCTTGCTTAGCAAGTAAGTCTTTTACCTGTATACCCTTTAGTGTGTCTGCTAGGGTCTTGTCAAACGACTGTTGATAAGCCTGTAATGCTGATGGGCCAACCTCTCCGATAGCCTGTGCAATGCTAGGTCTGCCCTGTCCTGGCTGTCCACGGGATGCCCGTAGCAACCCAAGACCGAGGCTAGTTAGTCCTTGGCTTGTAGCCTGTCCTGATGCCCGTTGACGTAATGCACCTGTGGGGTCGAGTAAACTGAGAATATCGTCTTCCATATCGTTATCCTAAAAGACTAGCAAGATTGACGGGTTGCGGTTGATACCGAGTGCCGAGTAATCCACCGGCAATGGCGCGTTGTGCAAGTAGGTTATACAAGCCAGAGTAATCCACGCCACCCATTGACTGTTGTGCGCCACCTTGGTCAACACTACCCTCACCACCAGCTTGTGCTGGGTTTAGCAAGCTGTTTGCCAGCCTTGCTGCTCGGGTAGCGTCACGCAAAGAAATACCGCTTGGTGTTCCTTGTGGTATTACATCTGTCCCCAAGACGTTTGGGTCGTTAATGAACGAACCCGGACTTCCAAGAACAGGAGTTGCGCCTGATGGGGTGGTTCCTAACTGCCCTACCGTCCCACCTGAAACCGGTACATTTATTCCTTGCCCGCCACCCATTCCACCTACATTTGGCATTGTTGGTTGTTGTAACCCAACGCCGCCATCTATTCCTGGTGTTGTTTGTGGGCCAAGTCCGTAATCAACTGGTGCAGAACCTAAAACACCTGGGTCTGGCAACGGCGGTGGGGTTCCGGTTATCCCTGTGCCACCACCCATTCCAGGCGCGGCAGTAGGTAAACTAGCATCACCTAGCAAGCCATAATCAATAGGCGGTAATGATGGAGTTGCTGGGATTGGTGTAATGTCCGGCGTTACGCCAGCGTCTACTGGGTAGACCTCTACCCCAACACCAGGCTCTACCCCACCTGCGGTTGCGTCTACTGGGCCTAATATCTGTTGTCCAAGATACATGGAGCCACCACTAACTACGCCGCTTTTAATTGTGTCTTCTAGGTCGCCACCAGCGGCTGCGGTTTGTGCTGCCTTTAGTGAGCCGTATAAGACCGGATTCCCTGTTGCAAAAGCGGCAATTTCTGGTAGGTACGGAATGTCAGCAATTACGTTAACAATACTTCTCGCAGCACTACCTAAAATACCGCCCCTTTTTTTCGGCGCGGTATAGGTTGTGGTAAGCGTGTTAATGCTTGCGTCTGGGTTAATGAAATCAAAGTTATTTGAAGTTGGCGTGCCTAAAATATATTTGTACCCAGAATCAAAGCCAGTACCACCAACACCCTGATTGGAAAGGGAACTAACCCCAGATATTGGTGGACTGTCCTCATCGAGTGTGTAAAAACTTGGGTTTCCTGAAACCGTACTCATGTACTGAGCAACAGGGAACAAATATCCGGTATTTATATTCCCACCAACAAGATTAGACATCTCGCTCTTTTGAGCGTCTGTAAAAAGGTTCTCGTCTATCTTTATGCGCCCTGCTGAACTCAATAAATTCTGGTTTAAAAACTCTGGGTGGAAATACTGCCTTTTTTCTTTTGTCTGCCGTAAATCTCCACCGCTACCAGTAAACTCATATCGCTCTGCAACATACCCCTTGTTTACTACGTCTTGCGGAACATAAACAAAGTCACCTTGATTTGTGTTTACGATGTACTCATAGGGGTTTATCCAAGGAGAAACCCTGCTAATAAGTAATGGGTTCTGTTCGGTGGCCATTAGTTAGAACAACCCCGCAACGTAGTCAAACGCCCTTTGGCGACCCGCCTCTGGGATTAGCCCGCCGATTGTGGCTGCAATACCTAGATTTTGTAAGGTGCGGTTTGTTTGAGTTGGAGGAATTGCCGACTGTCCCATTGGCGTACCGTAGACAGACGACAAGAAACCCTGTAACTGCTGATACGGTAACTGTTGCGAGTATTGGTATCTCTGCATTGCCTCTTGCAGGGGCTGTGCCGCAATCTGCTCGCGGGCTGCGCCAACCTGTGCCAAAGCCTGAGATGGCAAGAACCCCATCTGAAAGAACGAAGGTGCGGCTTGTGCTAGGGCTGCTTGGCTTAACTGAGCCTGTTGTTGCAGTCCGCGCTCACGGGCGTAGTCCTGCCCCACGATGTTGGCAGAAACGTCGCCTAAAGCCCTTCCGTAGGCTTCCGTAGCCCCGCCAAGGGCACGCTCCATCGCGCCTGACCCGTAGCGACCAGCGCGTGAGTAGAGGCTTGCAATGCCCGGAACGACCTGCTCACCGTACTGCTGTGTAAGCGGGCGTGTAGCGGCGGCAAGCATTGCCTGTTGGTACGGGTTGCCTTGTAAGAAGCCACCCGCGGCGGTCTGCCCAATCTGCCCTAAGGAGGATTGGTAGGCTTGCTGTGCGGCTTGCAGGGTTGGCTGCGCTCCGGTAGCCAAAGCCTCCTGTTGGGCTAGGGCTTGCTGTGTTTGCGCGGATGGGGAGACATAGGTCTGCCCTTGGAACATCTGAGGCTGTGCGCCAAAGAACAATTGCTGGGCGCGTTGTAGCCCCATCTGCAAGTATGGACTAAGCGCGGGGTCAATTCTTGACGCGCCAGACGAGGTTCCTAGAGGTGCGGGTAAAGCACCTTGGCCCGGTGCGGTGTCAGGGACAAAATTTCCGAAAGCGTCATAAGCCATATATCACCTATTGTAAAGATTATCCAACCAAAATGTAAGCATAAGTCTTGTTCGCCGTACTGTTAGCAAAGTGCGTAATTGTTGCCTGTCCTGCTTGTTGGGCAGAGACGTAAATGTTTGAGTAGACCGAGGGTGCGACATACGACACCACCAGAATAATTGACGGGGTTTCTGGTATCGCGGGAGTTACCCCAGCAGACGCTGAAACAGCCGCAAAGTGTTCTATTGACACCCCTAAGTCCGTGGGATGCCACGCAAGCTGAAAGTAGTCGTTAGCGTTTAAGTCCAAGAAGAACGTGCTTGACGCAATCATGTGCGACGCAGAACCAGAAGACTTCCTCTCCTTAATGCCAAACCTGCTATTGGAACCGGCTAAATCCGTTCCGTTCTTTCTAAACCAGACATCGAAGTCCTGAACGCCGTTGGTCGTGTTCTTTATCTGAACCGAGAACGCAGCAGAGTAAATACCTTTGTTTCGGACATTGATTCTATTTGTGTTGCTTAGATAAACACCGTTAGACAAGTCCTCGGTGTCAAATGACATAATGTAAGCATCCGACAGCGTTGTAGCTGCTTGGTCGGTGTTGTCCTGAAACGCGCCGTATGGGGCAGAGTCAGCTTCTGCCGCATCCGAGAACGGGATAAGTACAATTTTTGTATCTACGGAAATACGCTCGTCTACCAAGGTAGTCGTGGTCGCATTGCCCGTGGCAAGCGTAATCGTCCCCGTATTATTTGACTTGCCGTTCATCAGGTTGTTGACCACCTCGGAAATCTGCCGAGGATTGCCACCTTGGTACGGTAGAACTCTGAACATTAGCGAGTACCCGCTTGCTGAATCTCTACGTCTACCCCGATGGCAGACGACCAGTTGTTCCCTGACGGCTCAAGCCTTACCCTGTGGTAACGCCCGTAAGACCTAACTCCCACTCGGTTCTCGCTGTTTGCGGCGGTCACAGACGGAAAGTTTACCTGTTCGTTCAAAACCAACCTTGAGTCTATTGCCACGGAGCCAGACCCATCGTCAACAATTGGTTTGACCAACGTAATCATGGACTGATTCTGGTCTGCGGAAATATCTGCCGTGTCAATCAGCGCGGTCTTTGCTGGGCCGGTAAAGGTAATGATTTTAGCCCCCGTAACCCCTGCCAACTGCAACTTACCGCCGAGCCATAAACGCGAGTCTAGGGGCGTTTGCAGAGCATCTAGCGAGGCAGAGAAGTTATCTAGTCCTTCTAGAGTAACGGCTGGTGTGGAGCTAGAGGCGATTCTGTTTACCGTGGAATCCGCGTAAGCCCACCGCTTTGTGGGGACATGGTACATCAGGATTCGGTAGGTCAGGTCTGTGCAGGAATATCCCCACATCACCAAGTTCTTGGACGGGTCTACCGCCACACTCATAAGGTCAAGTTCTGCCTCCCTGAGTGTTGTAAAAAAGTAACGGTTTACCTTCTCCGCGCCGATGTTGACGATTTGCTGCCCGTCACAGGCGTAAAAGCCGTCGTCGGAGAGGAAGTAAGTAATACCTTGCCATTGGATGACCGAGTTGGACTCGTAGCACCCAAGGTTTCTAGAGATGTTGTCGAACTGGAATATGAGGGGAGTCCCGACGTAGGACATCCGATAGATGCTCCTGTCCATCAGGACAATACCGAACTCGCCACCCGTAACTCCCTGAACCCTGCCGCCGTCAGGAATGTTCTGAAAGTCTGCCTGTGTGGTGGCAGATACAGCCCAGGTAGCCTCGTTGTTGATGCCAGACCATTGCACCCTAGTTGGGTTGTCTGTTTGATAACCAGTAACCACGAAGTCCCGCACCACGGTCACAAACTTGGCCTTGGGTGCGTCCGAGGACAGATTGGCAAAGTTTGCCGTTGTCGTTAAGTCGTAGGCTTGGAGGGTATGCGCCTCTGTTGCGCCGATTACCTTGTTGCCGAACTGGGTGAACTTCCACATTGTCGCGTTTGTGTAGGTCGTTGCCGACACGTCGTCTAGCGAGAAGTCAGAGGAATCTAAAATGTACAAGCGGGTTGTGCCAGAGGCAAAGACCTTGGTGGTTCCAGCCACATCCCTTGCGGCCACCACGTTAGTTAAACTTTGTGCAGCCGAGTCGGAATAATCTTCCTCGGTTGGGAACGGCCCGTAGCCAACGGCTCTCGGATAGCAGTTCTTAGCCGTGGTCAGCGCACCGATAACCCCTGGCTGGTCAGGTAGCCACTCTCCAAAGGTAACTCTTGTTATTGCCATGTGTTACTTCCCGAAGATTGTTGTGTCCAAACGTCGTTTTGGGCAGAAATAGGTGTCCATGTGTCCGAACTGGTCGATGCCTGTGTCCATGTGTCGCTTTGGAAATTAGCCGCAGTCCATGTATTTGGCTGGTCAGGGACTAAAGCCCACTCCTCGCCAAACTTGTAAAGCGTGCAGGTAAGCTGTCCGTTGCTTGCCACCTGCCCAGAAACCGAGTAAATAATCCCCGCTAGGGCGTTCAGAGTGCCAGTAGCCACAACATCGCCGTGGACATCGAACGAGAATCCAGCGTTTGCGGTTAGGAACCCTTCTGCCGTTATAGAACCGTCTACAAGGCGAAGTCTTACCGCGTCTGATACTAGGTTGCCAGAGGCATTTATAGCCCCTACAACGTCCCGTAAACGCGCCGCAAGCGCACTTACCGAACCTACCGCAGAGACGCTACC
>Ga0078894_10005071_pt1 | contig 10124 bp, 9 predicted proteins | sample LauGreSu1BDMLBSD_2_FD_67506 | JGI IMG/M metagenome (GOLD analysis project Ga0078894, IMG submission 67506) | Freshwater lake microbial communities from Lake Michigan, USA - Su13.BD.MLB.SD (version 4) (version 4) | ecosystem: Environmental > Aquatic > Freshwater > Lake | place: Lake Michigan, USA...
GGCCTCGTTCCTCGGCCGACCCGGGGCTATCGGCTGCAACGCCTCCGGCGTTGGGGGGCTCGACGGAGGGTCTCGCCCCACCTCCTGATGGCTCCGTTCTGGTGGGGCGAGTGTCCCCACGAGCCGTGCTGGATCTACAAACTTCGAACTCCCCCGCGGGCCGGGGGGCTGCTTGGATGGACGGATGCTTCCCCGGTTTGATGGCGTGCGCGCGGGCCTTTCGATCCTTCCATCGCTCCCGCTGTGGAGCGCCTTGTTGCTGTGCGTGACCGCAGCGGTTCGTGGTGCGGATTACTTCCCGCCGCCGGACAGCGAGGGGGGATGGCGGACCTTGTCGGGTGAGGCGGCGATCCGGCGCAAGGCTGGGATGGACCTCGCGCAACTGGAGCGGGCGTGGGAATTCACGCAGCGGTGCAGTCAGAACGGCGGGCTGCTGGTGGTGCGCAAGGGTTACCTCGTGTTCGAAAAGTACTACGGCCGGGCCCAGCGCAACGGGAACCCGGACATGGCCTCGACGGGCAAGGCTTACACGGCGATTGCCTGTGGGGTGATGCTGAGCGAATTCGCAAGCCGCTTCCCGGACGGGCTCAACCAGAAGGTGTTCACGACGGAGTATCTGCCTGAGGCATTTCCGCTCGATGACCCGAGGAAGTCCGAGATCACACTCGGACAGTTGCTGTGCATGACGGCCGGTTACCACGGCGAGGGCACGAGCCCGGGTGTGACGATGGGGCAGGTCGTGCCGTTGCAGCCGGTGCCGGGACAGAACATCCGCGACCTCGACGGTTCCTCGCTGCGTACCGTGCTCTGGACCAACGCGGGCGCGGGTTATTCGTATTCGTCCCCGGCGCCACACATCGCGTCGATGGTCCTGCGGCGGGTGACCGGCATGGACCTGCGCGAGTACATCGACCAACGGTTGGCGCGGCCGATGGGATGGGGCGCGTGGAGCTACTGCCTGCATCGCGGGGACTATACCATGCCGAATGCGAATGGCGCGGGGAGCATCGCGGTGCACGCGACCGACGCGTTGCGGTTCGGCTACTGCCTGTTGCATCGGGGCCGTTGGAAGGATCGGCAGTTGGTGCCGGCGTCGTTCGTTGACCTCTGCAACAAGCCGTCGCCCCACAACCCGCACACGCCGTACACGCTCATGTTCGAGCACAACGCCGACGGCCACGTCGCTGGGGCGCCGCGCGATGCCTTCTACAAGTCGGGTGCGGGCGGGTTCGGGATCTTTGCCGTGCCGTCGCTGGATCTCGTGATCTACAAGCTCGGCGGGAACAACGGGCAGTACGATCCCGCACTGACGGGGTTGCCGCAGCCGGCGCCGACGGACCTGTCGCGGGACAACTGGAAGCCGATTCCGCGGACGCCGTTCAACGAGGGGAGCCTCGGCGGGGACGATGGCCTGCGCCGGGTCCTGGAGATGGTCTGTGCCGCGGTGAGGTGAGGGCGGCAAGCCTCAGGGCTGTCCGGTGCCTTCGGTGCGCTCGACCTTGATCCGGAGGTCGACGTTGCCGTCGGGGGCTAGGTTCGGGACGACGGACAGATTCAAGTGGCCGCCGGTGTCGTTGCCGATGCTGACCTGGGCCTCGGTGCCACCGCCGGTGATGATTCGCGGGGCGGAGAGGACGTCGATGCCATCGGTTTTCCGGAGGCGTTCGAGGAGTGCCTTGGAATCTTCGGCGCCGAACGAGGCGAAGCCGGCAGCGCCGCCCGCCGGTGTACTCCCGATGCCCAGAGTGGCGAGGGCCTCCGGCGAGCCCTCGAAGATGTGTTGCTGGAGCAGAAGTGTCCCGCGGTCGGAATTGTTGTCTGCCTCCTGCGCTATCGACGGGATGGCGAGGACCCACGCCTGCTTGCCGTTGGCGCTGGTCCAGGCGGGAAAGAGCGCGCCGCCGTTGACGGGCACGCTGCTGGCCATCCAGCCCGGGCCGGTGCCGGGTGTGTGATCTGCGGCAGGGGCTGCTGCCGCGCCCGCGCTCGGCTGTGCCGTCCGGCGTCCGGTATTGGCGCCGGCCTGACCCTTGCGCAGTTGGCTGACCTCGCCGCGCAATCGGAGGACCTCGGCCTGAAGGGCATCCTGCGCGCGCTTGCTGGCCGCGGCGGCATCGGGATCCGGGCGGGACTTCGACAAGGCCTCTTCGCTGGCGGCCAGTCGGGCGGCGAGGTCGGCGCGTTCCAGTTGGAGACGCGTGTGGGAACGGTGCTCCAGCAACCAACCGACGCCGATCGCGGCGATGCAGACCACAGCGGCGGCGACCGGAATGCGGGAGGGACTCATGGCTGGGCGTACCAAACACCGGCCCCGGGGAATCAGCACAGGAAAATTTCAGTGCGTGGGTTCTGGAGACTGGAAACTCCCCCGAGTCCCGTTGCACATCTGGAGGACGGGGCGGATGATCCTGCGAAATGGGGGACGAGGCGAAACGGGGGCCGTGGGTGATGTCGATGCGCTGGCAGGACCTGCTGTTTGCGCATTGGCGGGTGGATCCGGCGGCATTGCGCCCGCTGGTTCCACCCGGCCTGGAGCTGGATCTGTGGAACGGCGAGGCGTGGCTGGGCGTGGTGCCGTTCCAGATGAGCGGCGTGCGGCCCCGGTGGACGCCGCCGATGCCCGGGTTGTCCGCGTTCCCGGAGTTGAACTTGCGCACCTATGTCCGTGGAGGCGGGCATTCGGGCGTGTGGTTCTTCAGTCTCGATGCCGCGAGCCGGGTTGCTGTCCGCGTGGCACGGGCGACGTTTCACCTGCCGTACTTCGACGCGGAAATGGCGTGTGAGGTGGGGGCGGATGGCGGAGTTCAGTACCGGAGCCGACGCGTGCATCGGGGCGTGGTCCCGGCGGAGTTGAAATGCCGGTACCGGCCGACGGGCGGGGTGTTCCGGTCGCAACCGGGCACGCTGGAGCATTGGTTGACCGAGCGGTACTGCCTGTTTGCTGCGGATGGTCGGGGACGGGTTTACCGCGGGGACATTGCACATGAGCCCTGGCCGCTGCAGCCGGCAGAGGCAGAGTGGGAGCGGTGCGAGATGACGGGCCTGGTCGGGTTCGGATTGAAGCCCGAGCCGGACCACCTGTTGTTCGCGCGATCGATTGACGTCCGGGCGTGGTGGCTCACCGGCGTTGGGTTGGGGTGATCCAACGAGCCGGCCTGATCCGGGTTCGTCTCGATCACGGGGTGCTGCGCCCTGGTCGAGCCTGGCCTGAGTCCGCTGCCGTTCAGATCTCGTTGGCTTCAAGGAATCGGCGACCGGGGCCGTTTGCGAGTCGTTCCAGGACAGCGTTGGCGGCCCGGCGATGGGGCGGAAGGTGCCGGTCGAAGAGGGCGTTGAACTCGAGGCAAGGACGGGCCCCGCGGCGGCGTTTGAATTCCCCGGCGCCCGAGCTGTAGTTGAGGACAAGGCCGCGCTCAGCGACATCCTTGATGAGCATGCTGACGAGCATCCGGTAGAGTCCGGGGTCGGGTGGAAGCGAGGTGTCGTATCCGATGAAGGGGGTCGAGGTGCAACCTCCCTGACGGAAGCATGCGTAGATGCCGTCGAGTCGACCGGAGGCGTGGCGGAGGCCGCGGAATTCGAGCCAGCGATGGCGGAGGGCTTCCGCGACGAACCCGACAGTGTACTGAGGGTTCAGCGGCGAATGCTTGGCGATGTAGAGTTGCCGGTAGAGTTCGGTGATCCGCGGGGCGTCGTCGGACTTGAGGTCGTCATGCTCGACCAGAACATAGTCCTTGAGAGCGCGGAGTTCCTTGAGGTCGCGTTTGACCGTGCTGCGGGTCAGGTAGTCGGGCTCGCGGCCGTCGAAGAAATAGACCTGGCGGCTGACAACGATCCGATATCCCGCACGGACGAAGGCGGAAGGGAGGTCTGGATCGAGGAATCCGTCGATGCTCCGGATGAGTATGGCGCGATCGGGGAAGGCGTCGGCGAGACGGTTGGTTACGTCGGGAATGGCATCCCGGAGGGTGGGATGGTGGAGGTTGGTGGAGAGGAGCCAGCTGCTCCACTGGACCCAGTGATCGACCGAGCCCGAGCGAAGCAGGACTCCGAGTCCCTTCAGACCGATTCCGGCACCGAATTGCTGGAGGCGTCCCGGGACCAGGTGCAGTTCGGATGCGGGATAGGCCGAGTACTGGGTGTGGAGCGAGGTGGGATACGAGGCCCCCTGGGGGGCGTCGGAGAGGAGGATGGGCCAGGGCACGCCACCGGATTCCAGGATGCCCGGCGTTCCGGTCAGGTTGGTGGCGACCGACGCGGTTCCGTGTTCGAGGACGTGGCGCCAGTAACCTGGGTGGGAATCCGGGGCGTACGAAATCTGCCGGAGTGCATCGGCCCCCAGAAGTGGGGCGGCATGCCCGGACGACGGTGGGAGGACTTGGGCGGTCACGCGGCGAGGTCGGCGATGTAGAAGCTTCCGTAGGTGTGGACGCGGTCGCGACGGTGGCAGTCCTGCGCGAGCGTGGTGCGGTACTCGAGGAGATCCCCGACGGTCTGAGTCTGCTGGGAGCGCTGCACGCGGATCGGGTCAACGAAGTCGACCTGGAAGCCGGCGCTGCGCCACAGGATGCGGGCGTTGGGGCGGGCACGGTCGACGATGGCCTGCCACTCGGACTGGAGGAGGTCGGGACGCGCGTGGCTGAGCCAATCCATGTGATCAAGGAGGACGAAATGGGAGAAGGATTCGCGGCTCTTGCGGAGGAAGTCGGTGAGGTTGTCGGTGTGGATGTGGATCCGCTCGGTGAGGCCGGCCTTGAGGCGTTCGAAGTTGGGACGGCGCAGGTATTCGGGGCAGCAATCGGTGGAGTAACGGCCGAAGAGGTAGAGCCGCCAGAAGTAGTTGTCGTGAGTGGATAGGCGGGTGAAGACGCTTTCGATGCAGTCCTCCATGAAGTCGGCGACGGTGCCGGAGGAGTTCCGTTCGAGGTGGGCCTTCTGCTCGGCGGGAACGCCGAGGAGGCTGAGCATGACGTCGGTGCGGAGGGCGCGTTTGACGGCGGGGCGCCAGAGTTTTTCGCGGATGGAGGATTGGTAGATCCGGCGCTGTTCGTCGAGGGATCCGGCGGAGAAGAGTTCCAGGGCATCGCGGTGGACGCCGGCCATCTGGAGGTACTTGACCATGACGCGGCCGAAGACGCCGGTGGTGCCGCGGTGATAGAAGGAAGACTCCGGCGTTGGGCGTTCGAGGTAATGCTGCCGGGTGTCCCAGTAGCGCCGGGCGCTTTCGGACAAATCCTGGCGGAGATGATTGCGGTACAGTTCCGGGAAGGAGGGGTGACCGCCGTCGCCGAAGAGGCTGAAGAATGCCTCAAATGGGAGACGGCGGATGCCCGCGATCTTGAGTTCGAGGAGGGCGTTCTGGCGGAAGTTCAGATCGACGGTGTGAACCTCGTTGGGCGAATCGAGGACGTAGTCGAGGGCGTTGCAACCGGCAGAGGTAATGAGGACGACGCGGCTTTCCGGGTTCAGGCGCATGACCTCGCGATCGATCCGTGGATCCTCCCAGCAGGTGTTATAGACGAGGTAGTTTCCGTGGACGTAGGAGAACAGCCGGTTGGAGGTCCAGCGGGTCAGGGTTTTCATCGGGACGAGTGAGGATCCAGAATCGGAATCAAACTTGGTTTGCGCCTGAACAATCGTTCGAACGTACCTCGTCGTGGAGCGCTGCGGCAAACCCGTCCGTCCTCCTCGCAGGAATTCTCCATTGTCGCCACCGCCTCTCCACATCCCGTCGGTGATGCTGTCACCGATGAGCGATCCTGTGACGGGCAGGCGAGGGGGTGGGCGGCGATGGCACCTGTTGGGGTGTGCATGGCGTACGGTCCGTTACGCGGGAGTGTTCGGAGGGTTGTGGGCGCTGGGATCGGAGTGGTGGTTTGACTTCCGCAGGGGCACGGAGACCTGGTGGCCTGCGGGCGGGACGCAGGAGGGGGACGGGGTTCCTTACCAAGGGGTGTCGCCGGCGGTATTCCGGGATGCGATGGGGGCGGTTCCGAAGAGCATTCAGGAAGGGGTTTTCGTGGATCTCGGTTGCGGCAAGGGGCGGGCGTTGATCCTGGCGGCGGAGGCAGGGTTCCGGCGATTGGTAGGAGTCGATCTGGATCCTGCATTGATCCGGGTGTGTCGGAGGAATATGCGGAAAGTCCGGGCACGCAACGGATGGCCGTCCGTGGAGGTCGAGGTCATGGATGCCCTCCAATTTCGGTGCTCCCCGGGCAAGAGCGTGGTGTTCCTCTACAATCCGTTCCGGGGAGAGACACTCCGGCAGGTCGCCATGAATCTTGCGGAACAGGGGGCGCGAGAGGGGAATCAGGTCTGGGTGGTCTATGTGAATCCGGTGGAGTTGGGCATGCACTTCAAGACGGGATTCCGTTTGGAGAAGGAGGGTTGGGTTCGGGGACGGCGGGTCTGGGCCGTGCTGCGATGCGGGGGATGACTGGGCCATTCGCATTATGAACGGGACAAGATCGTTTCCGAGATGTTCCAATGGCCTTCGGAGTGGATTGGTAAATCCTCTTCAGTGGATCCTCGTGTGGATGAAAGCGGAGTGACTTTCGGAGGCGCTATGGTTCGTCGTTGCTGGGTCGGCGCTGCGTTGGCGGTCTTGGTGATGTTCGCCTTTTCGGCCGATCCGATCGTCGACCGCTTTTTCCGGATGCCCGGCGAAGTCTGGGCGCAGTCCCTCGCAAAGTTTGCCAGCCGCTGGTGCGATTTTCCTCCGATGCTGGTGGTGGCCATCAGCTTTCTGGGGTTGGCGAGTGTCCGACGTTGGCGGGTTGCCCAGCGGATCTGTGTGGCCGTGCTGCTTTCCGGTGTGTTGACCGGCTTGGTGGGGTTGGCGGTCCGGTGCCTGACGGGACGGACCCGACCCTGCGCACTGGTCGAACAAGGGTGGTACGGACCTTGGCACGCGGGGCACTGGATCGTGGGGGTCCATGACCTCAATTCATTCCCCTCCGGACATACGATCTTTGCCGCGAGCATGGCCTTTGTCCCCGTTTTTGCGGTCGGATCGCGAGCGCGTGCCTTCGGGCTGATTCCGGTGTTGGTGGCTTGGTCGAGGCTTTGCCTGGGCAAACATCATCTGTCGGATGTCGTGGTGGCGCTTTGTCTGGGATTCATCGGTGCCTGGGTTCATTGGAACCACACCTTGCCCTTGTTGGAGCGGTGGTCCGGATGGTGGCGAACCCTCTCCGCGGGGGCGGAAATTCCGGTTGCAAAGGCCGGGGGCGGTGGGCCCACTGAGGATGTTCTTTGCATGGCCGCGCCGTTGGGTGCGGCCCCCTGTCAGACACCAACGGAGTAGCGGGAACCCCGTGAGATTCGGGGACGGTTGCGCCACGGTATCGGGTTACAGACTCCCAAGTCGCAAGACAGCCACTGCATCGGTTCGCCGGTGTGGGAAGGCGGGAGCGAGGATTGAAGCCCGGAGTCCGGATATCGCGCCGAAGGTGCTCGTCAGGATCCATGGATCGTCCCCTTGAAGGGAAAATTGAGGAGCGACCGTGGGTCCCACTTCGCCGGCAAAGCGAAGGATGAGGCCAGACCCAGGCATGTGTCGTGCCCGGGCATTCGAGATATTGCTGCCTTCATTCTCACACTGCCGGGAGTGAAGGCTTTTTTGTTGTCCTGATCCGGTGTGAACCGGGGGGGAGGGCAATTGCCGTCATTTCCGGACTGGTCTCCAGACTCTTGAAATGCGTTCCGCTTCTGACCGGGACGCCAGGGAACACATGGAGACCGTCGATGAAGATCCAGCAGTGGAATGGCGGCCGGACCCGGAATGGGATCGTGGCCGGTGTGTGTGGAATGATCGGCCTCTTGGCTTCGAGCGCTTCCGTTCTCGCCCAGTATGCGGTCGAGGTGAAGCGGTATGAGCCGGGCACGGGGTTCGCCACCGAGTTCGGGACGGGGGTGGGGTATACCACCGCAGCATCGATCCTGGGCGAACCGACCCGGTCGATCCCGGGACCGTTCGGCGGTCCGGTGGAACCGTTCAATCCGCCATGGCAGGTGGACCAACTGCTGTCGGTAGGAACGGGCGGTGTGGTGGAGATCCGGTTGGACACACCCGCGACGCGCAGTTCCCTGAATCCCTACGGCATCGACTTCCTCGTTTTCGGCGGTTCGGGATTCATCATCACGAACGGGGACTATTCGGGCGGCGGGATCACGGATGGATCGATCTTCGGAGATGATCGGGCCGAGGTGAAGGTTTCGGTGAGCGCCGATGGGCTCCAGTATTTCACTTTGGATGGCTCGCTCGCGCCGGTGCTGGACAGCCTGTTTCCGACGGATGGCAGCGGCGACTTCGGTGTCCCGGTGAATCCGGGCCTGACTTACTCGGACTTCAACGGCCTGGGACTGGTTGGCATCCGCGGTCTCTATGCCGGCAGTGGCGGGGGTGCGGGCTTCTCGCTGGCCTGGGCCCGCGATGGCGCGGGCCTGCCGGTGTCGATCGATTCGGCCTCGTACATCCGGATCGAGGTGCAGTCGGGCCGGGTGGAACTGGACGGTGTGTCGGTGGTGCGCCCGGTGCCGGAGCCGTCGACGTGGGTGCTGTTGCTGGCGGGTTCGATGGGGTTGGTCGGTGCAGCCCGTCGCGTTGGCCGCGATTCCTCGAATCGATGAGCGCCTGCGGATCCAACGGGACGGTCTGTGGGTGTTCGGCTTTGCCGCGCGAGGGGACGGTCTGTCCCCTGTGCGGCGGGCCGAACGGTTGTCCGTTGGCGTCGGATGCGCCCTTCAAGAGCAGCTGCTGGTGCATGCAACTCGACATGCCGGAAGAGCTGCTGAAGCGGTTGCCCGAGGAATCGCTCGGGCGATCGTGCATCTGCCATCGGTGCGTGGCCGAGGCGCGTCGGGCGGAGCGTTGGATCCCGCGGGCGAAGGCCGGGGAGTTCTACTTCACGGAGGACGGTCGGTTCGTGTTCACGCAAAGGTATCACCTTCGACGGGGCTACTGTTGTGGGAACGGTTGTCGGCATTGTCCATTTGATGAAGAGGGAAGGCCTCGGGCGGAGGTGCTGGAGTCGATGGCGGGAGGTGCTTCGTGAAGTGCGCGTGGACCGCGTTGTGGATGCTCGCTTTGTGGTCAGGCAACACGTCTGGCCAGGCGGCTGAAGCGTGGTCGGAGTCGTTTGACCGGGATCCGATGCAGTCCGGGTGGGAGGTCGTGGGGGACGCGTCGTTGTTTGCATGGAATCCGGAGGCGAAGGCGTTGGCGGTGGCGTGGGATTCGTCGCGGACGAACAGCTACTTCCTGAAGCGACTCGCGAGTCCGGTGACGGCGTCGGATGATTTCGGGTTTGGGTTCGGGTTGAAGTTGTCGGAGCACGCGGTGGGCACGACTCCGGGGAAGGTGGGAACGTTCCAGATCGCGCTCGGGTTGATCCGCGTGGCGGATGCGTCGGATCCGGGCTTCCAGCGCGGGGTGTTCCTGCGATCGAGGAATCTGGTGGAGTGGACGTGGTTCGGGGCGCAGCCCGACGGTGCGATCTCGGCGTCGCTTTCGCCCGCGGTGGTTCCGGCCGATGGCCGGTTGCCGTGGGGTTTCAGCGACAGCTACCTCGAGCTGGAGATGGGCGTGCAATATGGGTTCGACCTGACCTATACCGCGACGAACCGGACGCTGCGGATCTCGATGACGGCGGACGGAAATCCGCTTCCGACGCCCGCGCCGGTGGTGTTGCCGCGGAACTTCACCGGGTTCCGGGTCGATGCGCTGTCGATCAACAGCTATTCGGACGTCGGCCAGGATCCGTTGTATGCGGGATCGGTCCGTGCCGTGGGAACGGTGGATGACCTGCGGTGGAACGGTCCGGGAGCAGCGGTAGGTGTCGTGCGGTTCGAGGGGAATGATGTGGTGCGGCGGGTGGTGACGGGGACGCGGGTTGGGTGGCGGTATTGGTTGGAGTCGAGTGGGGATCTGAAGGCCTGGGAGAAGGTGTCGGAGGAGGTCGCGGGAACGGGTGGCGAAGTGGTGTTGCAGGATGCGACGAAGGGGTTACCGCCCGAGCGGTTCTATCGCGTGGGGGGGCGGTTGCCATGAGGGTTTTGGGGTTTGAGAAGGGGGGAGAGTTCCGCCTCCTGACGTCGTCGGCTACGGCGAGGGTGAGGGGTTT
>Ga0078894_10005073_pt1 | contig 10123 bp, 4 predicted proteins | sample LauGreSu1BDMLBSD_2_FD_67506 | JGI IMG/M metagenome (GOLD analysis project Ga0078894, IMG submission 67506) | Freshwater lake microbial communities from Lake Michigan, USA - Su13.BD.MLB.SD (version 4) (version 4) | ecosystem: Environmental > Aquatic > Freshwater > Lake | place: Lake Michigan, USA...
ATCCAATGAAACTACGAACAGTTGCTATTTTAATATTGATGGCGTGTGTCGTCGTCGCAACCTCCGCATTTGGCGCGTATCAGGACAGTCTCGGAAATGATGACGCAGCCGCCGTGACGAAGAAGGCCGCCGCGAAGAAGGCGGCGGCCGCAGCGCCTACGAAGGACGTTGTAGGCGCATCCGGTGCGGGAACCTCCTACAAGCAAAGCAGTGCTCATCTAGATATTTCCGAAAAGACAGACGGGCCTTATGTAAAAGACGGCACAAATACATATCGCGGAAAAGCGGGTGGATATGACCTGCGCGATACATACGACAGTGACGACGAGCGGGCCGACAGCGACGACAGCGACGACGGTGAACCTAAGTCCGAATTCCAGCGAAAACTGAAGTATATCACCAAGATGTTTAAAGAGATATTTAGTAAATGGACGTCGCAGGAGACGATTATGGCGCCGATCAGTATAGAAGAAGACCCAGACAACCCGATGGGTCCAGAAGGGTTCAAAATACGCGAGAAGTTCAAGAAGACTGCGCGTCAGGGAATGCGTAAACTGAGAAACGCGTTTCGGGGGCGATTCAGTTCGTAGCGTAGCGTAGCGTAGCGCGCGATAAATAATCTATCGTAATAATAGTATTCGTATTATTCGCGTATTATTCGTATATATTACGATAAATGTCAAAGAAAAATCGTAGTATGCGTCGTAATGCGTCAGGTGCGGCAACGGCGCCGAAAATGCCAGTGGGCGCCGCCGCCGCCCCGAAACAAATCGGCGGCGCACCCGCCCCCCCTGGGTCCGGCCCCGGTTCCATCGCGTCATCCTCTATCAACCTGAAAACATTTACGGATTTATTTTCCGGTAAAACGAACTTTTTCACACTTCAATCTCCCGCAACCAATATTATGAACTCGCGGGTTCTCACCACGATGCATAACTTCTTTCATAACCTGAATACAAGCACATTTTTCGCCGGGTTTGTTATGCTTGTTCTGAATATCGGCGCGCGATATATCAATCTAGATCTGAATTCATCCACCGAATCCTGGATTAAATACTTGATGAGTAAAGAGGTCCTCGTGTTCGCGGTGAGTTGGATGGGAACACGCAGTATTTACTATGCGCTCGTTATTACCGCGTGCTTTACCGTTGTCGTGGACCACTTGATGAATATGGATAGCAAGTATTGCGTGATTCCGACGAAATTTAGAGACTTACATACAATGACGGAGGAGAAACACGGGCCTGAGAAGAAAGTCACAGATTTAGAAATAAGCAACGCGCTTCATACACTTGAGAAGGCGAAGAAAGAGAAAGAGGAGACTGACCATTTAGAACTCGTAAAGTATCACCAGTTATTCAAAGATGACACGTTTGAACCATCACAACCGGCGAAAGTCGGTGGCGCGAAGTAATGTAAAGAAAAATAGAATGAGTATATAGTTATTATACGCATTCTGTCGCAGGAATAAAAAAAGATGTCGGCGTCGTCACCGCCTCCGCCTCCATTGCCGTTAATACCGCCGATAAGTATCGCTCATGTGTCTGGTTCTGCTTCGGCCTCTCCTGCGTCTGTTCCGGGTGCGTCTGTTCCGGGTGCGCCTGTTCCTGTGCCTGCTTCGCCGGATCCGGCTGCTTCGCCTGATCCGGCTGCTGCGTCTGCGCCTCTACCTTTCATCACCCTAACAGACATTATGACAACCATTGATTCAAATATAGACTCATATGTAGATGAGCTGGCAGACCGGGTTTCATTAACACAAATCCCAGTAAATGGAATCGCTACAAATTCAGAGAAACCAAAATATATTCCCGCGAAAGACACATCTACACGGAAAATAAAGTTATATGAACAGATGGTCTATCATCGCGCAGGTTCAGCAAATAAAAATCCACTTGAAGTCTTTATTCCTACGCAATATAAAATCAACCATCAGAAAATCTCGGATTATTTCAGGACGAATGCCGGAAATAATGAAACGAAGACGCTTATGACAGATGTTGTTAGCGCTTACGGGAACAATTACAACAGCCTGTTTTATAAACATACAATTCAAGGCAAATCCGCCACGACTGGTAAAAGCACAGGCACAAGCACAGGCACAGGCACAGGCACGACCGACCTAGACCCAAAATCTGTCACAGCCATTCAAAGTAAAATAGATAAATGGCACAAGGATTACACAGAATGGATATTTTATGACAGCGCAAGCACCTTTTTCATTCAAGAGCGTGAACTCCCGCGTGATGAAATGTTGACACTGAAAATAAGTGTGGATGATATATTCTCTAGCGAAAGCACGGGCGCGAGCGCAGGCGCAGTTGCGGGTGGCGTAATAAAACTGGTGGGTGAAATCGCCGGAAAATACAAAGAACTTGAAAATTTATATGTAACAAATGGGAATATTGTTGTTAATGAGTTTTTAAAGGATATAGTTTCACCGTATATTGTTCTATTCCAAAAGGTATATGCGGATATTGAACTTCACCTTTCAGACCCGCTTGATTATACTCGGGAACGCACAACATCTATGGGATATCGTTATGATTTTGAGGAAAAAATGAAAAATTCAACATTTCAAGAATACACGGAAATAAAATCAATGTTAGACCGAATTGGTGATGTAGATAAGATTCCTTATTTACAAATGACCGAACTGATGAATAAATTTACAACGACTATCTCCAAAATAAAGTTGTCATTTGATTCTGTTGGGCAGGTAATGGATGATTATATAGGGAAAAATATGAAATTGAGAACGAATCGTGATAGAGACGACGACCGCTATCGTAATAGAGACAGCGACCAACCGCTTTATTACAAGACGTATAGAGTCATTCAGTATATTTATTGGCTTCTAGGTAATAAAGACGACACGAAATTACCAAACCCATTTGTTAACGATAACGCATTAGATAAAAAGACTGAACCAGAACCAAAACCTAGTGACGATAATAATCAAAATTTTATAAAGAATATAATTAATGAATATAAAGTAAATATACCTGAAAATGTGCGCCCTTTCATAGACCGTTTTATGAAGTTTGATGTAAAATTACACAATTATTACGAAATATATCCAAGGAGGGGAGTCGATTCGCGTGCGAAAGATCTACCTTTCGGGATTGACCTTCTTTATTACGTATTATACGATATAACTTACGAAATTATAAATGAAATCAAACGAAATTACCAAGTTAAATTTGACAAAATCAACGAAGCAAATAACCCCGAAATCCAGAAATTGCGCCAAGATATTCAATTGAAAGAACGCAAACTGAAAAATATATGTAATCTCATCGCGCAAAAGGGGCGACTTCAACCCAGTGAAGTCATACCGGATAGTGCCGAGTATTATTATCGCGACGCGGGCGGTGCGGGCGGTATTGACGCACACAAAACCGGTCTTGTCAACCACGATACCTACAGCGCGAAATGGTCGAAGAAGTTGACCTCCAATAAAAAGGTCGAATTCACGATTTCCGATATGAAGAAGAAGTTGGACCAATCTATCGGGCTATCAGGTGCTGCGGGTGCGCCTACGGCGAAAGACCAGGCGATTTTGAAAGAAAGTATCACGAAGTTAATCAAATACAATACGATTCAAGTGGTCGGGATGTTATTCGCAAAACCGCGGCATATCTGGTATTCACCAAGTATTCGGCAGAGTTTTTTATCACCTACATCCAAGTGGGCATTTTTTCAGTTGGCCGCGCCTGAAATCATATCAGGGAGAGGGATGAAAGAATTCATTGCGAAACTCAATGAACCGGCTGCGGCGGCGGCGGCGGCTGCGGGGGGCGGAAGTGCTAGTAGTTCCCCAATGGATTTGATACTCACAAAAAAACCAGTGTCCCGGATTTCTCTCGCGGAGGGCGGCGCGCCATTATGCGTATTCAATATTGACGCCGAGAATGGACCTCAAATGTTGCCAAAAGGCGCGAGAGGGGAGGTGGATGGCGACGCGACGACCGACGCGCGGTTTCATAATCCCGCGTTTACAGATACGACGAGGGCGGCGGGTGCGGCGGGTGCGGGAACGACAGAAGCGACAGGAAGCGACGGAACAATACCAGATGGCGCATCATTTACAGAAGCGTTGACGCACCAAGCCAAAAAATTGTTCCCATTCCAAAAACCCGATGCTGCCAAATGCGCTACGGCACGAGGACAACTCGGTGAAGCATTTAATGAAATGTCGGAATTGGCCGCGAATTCATTGAAAGATATCGGCCTGGATATCCGAATGAAAATGGCACCGGATGCGCCGGTGGTTGCGCCGGTGGTTGCGCCGGTGGTTGCGCCGCTAATCCCGCCTCCATTGCCTCCTCCACCTCCTTCGGCGGCAGCACAAGCGGCGGCAGCACAAGCGGCGGCAGCACAGGCAGCGGCAGTACAAGCGGCGGCACTTGTTGTACCCCCGCAACATGTTCCGCCATTGCCGCCACCTCCGGCGGTGCCTCCACCGCCACCGCCACAATTGAATAATACTGCCGCAATGATTGCTGCTGCGGCGGCGGCTGCGGCTGCGGCTGCGGCTGCTGCTGTGGCGGCGGCGGAGGCGGCGGCGGTATCAGGCCAAGCGACCAATGCGGCTGCTAATCACAATAGTGTTCCCGCAGTCCAGGCGGTTGTTGCTGCCGTCGCCGCTGCCTCTGCGGCTGCTGCTACTGCTGCCGACGATGCAACTGTTGCTTCCCGAAATGCTAAGGCGGCAACGAATCCGAAAGACGCACAAAGATATCAACAAGAGGCCGAAAGACTAAAGAATGAGGCTGAAAGTAAAAGAGATGAAGCAAATGATGCGATGGCTGCTGTTACCGCCACTGTTGCTGCGGCAGTTGCCGCCGCCGCTGCTGCTGCTGCTGTTGCCGCCGCAGCACTGCAAGCAGCCGCCGAGTATACGCAACATCTCACAAACGCAGTAGATGCGTTTGGTGATATAATAGACCAAGTATCGCTACCGGCCGCCATCCCCGATTTTATGATTGACACACAAGCAAACACCGCGAAATTCAAAGAGGTCGCACATGATGTAGTAAACGCGCTGTTCACAGGAATTCAACCTAAAATAGATGATTATAACACCGACACCGCCCGATATAATGAGAATATCGTCGGTGCGGGGAAACAAATTGATGAGGGTGAATTAGAGAAATTGGAGAGTGCTGCCGCGGTTTGTCAGCCCAATATTGATGTCAGTAGTGTGCGCGCGTCGTTTCAGGAAATAGGAAACAAACTAGCAGAGATGGCGCCCCGGATGGATCCTTTGCTCGACCCGCTTAAACGAGAGGCACAAGAGATAATAGACAGTATAACTGATGTTACTACAGATAATGACAATTTAACGAGATTCTCCAACTTAAAAAACAAATGCGTTGAAATCGCAAACACGTATAAACAGGCCAAAGAAGATAGCGTCCGTATAAAGTCTTACGTGGATAATCTCGTGGGCCAGTATCGTGCGTTATTTAATACGAAACAACAAGAAGTCCTGGACAACATTAGAACTCAAATTACCGAGTTGGCCGTATCAGAACTACCCGCTGGGATAGACGAGGGACAAAGATTGCTAGGTGAAATAGAGGATTTACTCGCATCGGGCAATTAGCGAGACGAATCCGATCCGTTCCGTTCCGATTCATTTAGGTCGCGCGTCAAGCGTCGTATAAATTTCTTATATTTATATCGTTTGTAAATATAAGTAGAAAATGTCGGCGACTGTGACATTAACAATACCGAATAAGGCGAAACATATAGCAGACCGTCGCGTATTAGAAAAGAACCATGGATTATACATGACGTCTATTGCTGAATTAACAAATATACGCAGTGATTTACTAACACAACAACAACCGACGGCTGTCGCCAACATTACTCTCGATGATGCGGTGGACGTTTTGAATCAATTAAAACAGAATGTTCAAATGTTCAATCAAAAATGTCAAAGTACGCAAAATCGTATTTATATTAACAATGGTGAACTTCAGCAATTGCTGGATCGTATAACCACCGAAATAGCGCAAGCACAGGCGACAAAAGCGGCGGCTGATGCTGCTGCCGCTGTGGCGGCCGCAAAAACCGCAGCGGAAGAGGCTGCCGCATTACAACAAGCAAAAGAAGCATTACAAGCATACATCACGTCGTTACAAAGTCAACTACAAGGCATCAATGATAACAACACCTTAAACGATATCGGTCAACAGATACAAAACAGCGCGAATACTATCAATCAATACGACGCCGTTTTAGATGCTTCTGTGTCTGGCGCAGGTGAAGCCATATCGCAGGCGACGAGAGATTTGATTGCCGCATTTAAGAAGGAGATAGAGGAAGAAGTGTTAAAAAATACTCAGGATTTTAATGCTTTGAATGGTGAGTTTGACCTGGCTAAGAATACGATTGTAACGGGTTTGAATGCGAAAATCCAGGTGCTTCAAGGTATTGCCAATGGTGCGAATGTAACAGCCGACGCAATTCAAGCCGCATTGGATACCGATAAACAGAACCCGATTGATGATAAAAATCTCGGCGAAATAAAGGACCGCGCCGCCGAACTTGCGGCCACAATTGGAACGAAGGTGACGGCCGAATTTGCGACGAGAAAGGCGGAGATTGAAGGGAAGATAGAGGAGGATATGGCGTCGTTTCAAGAAAAACAGAAAATAACCGAGGAATTTAAGAAAATAACAGATATATTTGATTCTGTTGACTTCAAGGCTAAAGAAGCGACGATTCAAGCGAATATTGTCATTGCGAGTAATGCGCAGAAAGCGGCGGTAAACGATAAAGGAGCGCCTCTTGCCAAATCTCTGGCAAACGCGCAATTCGGAACAACAATAACAGAATTGGGCACAAGTATATTTTCACTTGAAACAAAACTTGCTCCAATACAGAACCTGGAAGAAAAACTAGGGTATTTACAAGCCAGGTCTGCGAAAATAAAAACACCCCCTATAGATGTAGCCCCGATTCAAACCCGTTTAGTCGCAATTAACGAAGCCAAAGCAGAGTATAAACGTCTTAGTGAAGCCCACCAAGCGCGAGCAGCGGAATTGAGTGCTGAACGGAAACCAGCCCCACCGACGGAACCACGGCCAGATGGATTGCCACGGCAATCTCAACAACTCGCCAAACTCGCCAAATCCGCCACATCTGAAGAAGAAGACATTAATGCCGACTCTACGTCAGCTCCAATAGAACCAAAACGAACCCCCGGACGCCGGTATTCCATCTTTATACCTACTCCGGTTCAAAGAAAACCACCTACTTCTAGAGCCGGCGCTGCTGCCGCTCATAACACTGACAATACAGAGGATACCATTGACCCGAATGTATTGGAAATATTTGTATACGAACACGAGAAAGAATCAGAAGCATCTGCTACGGGTGCTGGAGCTGTAGCTGGAGCTGGAGGTGGAGCTGGAGCTGGAGCTGGAGTCGGAGGCGGATTCATTCAACGCGGTGGAGAACCACCCAAGGTTGCGAAAATCATCAAAGTCAAAAAAATCACCCCAGAAATAAAAAAACTGTTTTTGTCGTTTGAAAGCCCAAATAAAACCCTTACACCTGAATTTTTAGATAGCATAGAGAAAAACAAAGAGTTGATTGTTGTAGTTGACAAACCTACGGTTATAGACGCTGAAATGAAGGAAATGGAAAAAAAAAAGAAGGAATTCATTCAAAGCGATGATACTACCGATTTTTTTCAAAGTCTCGGTAAGAAAGTAGACCATAAAAGCACAATTATGAAATTGATGAATTGGATGACTACTGAACTACATAGTGTTAAAAAATACGAAAACTTATATGAAGAATTATGGAGGTTTATGGATTACGCAGATTGTGTAATTATATTAAAGAAAGTTATTAGTGACTATGACAATAAAATGAGATCCGGCGCAATAAAACAAACAGACACGCAAACAAAAAAGGAAACAGAACAAAAAGGATTACAACAAATTTTAGGATGGACCTCTCAGTCGACAAACACTTTATATGATAATCTTTTAATGGAGATTTCAAAATGCGAAGAACGAGTAACAACTTTTGGTAGCAGCAAACAAGAATTAAGAGATACAGGAAAGTATTCTAAATTTATTCATAAACGTTTTCAAGGCAGAGGTTATCGCTTTATGTTAAATTGGCTTATTTTAATCGCATTACACGTTTATAACGCAGAATCAGGTACTACACAAAAAACGAGTTTACTTGAGCGTTGTGGAGAATTTATAGAAAAACTTCATAATGTATTCATTCAATGGATGTTAGAAATAAAAAAAAATAATCAGGGTGATTTGGATAATATGTTTGTCAATAACAAACCCATAATAGTATATACTGAAAAGGTTACGCGATTAATAAATAAAGATATATTTGGTGATTCAACGGTTATGCATATTATTCAAAAGATGCGTGAATATATGTGTATAATTGACAGCAGTGGGGAACGCGACTCCGTTCACAAATTTAACATAACAAAAGAGAGTAGTTCTAATCAAACACAAAAAAAAGCTGTCGCTCCTAGTTCTCAGAATAAAACTATCTTTTCATCGGAAACAGGCCCTGAAACCAAACAGGACGAGCCACAGGACGAGACACAGGACAAGACAAAAGAACTATTTATACGAACTGGAAGACCGGTTGTTCCTCCGTTGAAAGTTACGGGTCTTACCTCCCAATCAGGGTCACTAACCGACCGTCCGACAAAAAATTTTAGTTCGCAATTTGATTTAAGGCAAGCCATGGCATATGGTCGTAATAGTTCCGTTGGAACAGGCTCAATGGGACCATTGCCATCAATAAATGATAAACCGCCGTTCAAACGTTCGGTATCTGGTTCAGTAATACAAACTCCGTCTCCACTTCCGACTCAGAGTCCGACACCTCCTAATGTAAAACCGAATAATTTTACAGCGCTATCCGAATCACGAAGAAACCAAATACGTGAGAAAATCAAAGACTATTCAACAGGCGGTCACAAACGCACCCGCAAGCACCGCACTCCCGCCTCGTCTACTCCCACCCCCGCGACCCGGCGGCATCGCGACTATTCGTCTTCCTCTCATAAACGCACAAGACGACGACGACCGCAGCGACGCGAACACTAGAACATAACCACCAGCCGTCGTTTATCGTGGCGTGTATCCCCATAATTCGTCTGGTAATAATCTTCAATGACTTTGGTGTAGTCTACCTCGCGAGTCTCGTTCCCGTCGCCGTCGCCGTCGCCGTCGCATTCGCTATCAAATCCTTCGGTTCCGCTCTCGCTCTCGCTGTCGCCGTCACAGGTGTCCGCGCGCCTCTGTTTTACGACATACAGTGTCATTTGTTCGTGGCTATTCCACAAATCAATGACCCGCATCACCTCGCACATTGTAATATAAGAGTCTGCGCCCATTTGGGGCGTGTAATAGCATTCATCAACGCGTGGAAAGAATAGTGGTGCGCTTGGATTGGTGTGGTATTGGACGAGAAGGTTCTTGTGTGTTGTTTGCGATACACCGATACCACCCCCGCTACTGCGGGAGACCTGGATTACGACGTTATTCTTCGCGAGGTTGTCGCGGATGACATCCGTGAGATACGCCGATGCCGACGCCGACACCGATGCGGTCGTTGCCTCTGTGTCCGAGAACACCACCACGACTTTTGAAGCCGGTGTCGGTAGTGGGATTGTCGTGCGCCATACATCACGAGACCAGTCGCGTTCAGGGCGGTCAACGGTATCATTCCGCGCGAGGATTGCGGGGTAGATGTGCGGTGTGATGCCGTGCGCGTTCATCTGGCAGTATAAACTGTGCGTATCTTTTGGGAAACATGTCCCACCGAACCCGCGCCGACCATCCGGCCCCGGAACCTGGAAATGCGACGTACCCATCCGCGCGTCTCGTTTCGCCAGTGTCGTCACGCGATTATAATCCGTCCCGGTGGCGGCGCAAAAGTCGTAGAATTCATTCATTAGGGACACCTTTGCGGAAAGAAAGCAGTTCTTCATCAGTTTAAGCATTTCGGCTTCATTGGTCGTTGTAAATGTAACCTGGTCCGAATCAATGGCGCGGTTATCGCGACTCGTTGTGATGAGTGTTTGGATTCGTTTCTTGAATTCGTCGGTGAGCGCGGT
>Ga0078894_10005074_pt1 | contig 10122 bp, 10 predicted proteins | sample LauGreSu1BDMLBSD_2_FD_67506 | JGI IMG/M metagenome (GOLD analysis project Ga0078894, IMG submission 67506) | Freshwater lake microbial communities from Lake Michigan, USA - Su13.BD.MLB.SD (version 4) (version 4) | ecosystem: Environmental > Aquatic > Freshwater > Lake | place: Lake Michigan...
TTCCAGTATATGGTAGTACAAATGCTATAAATACTTCTCCTGTTGGACCCTATACAATTACTGCTAATAATACTGGATTATCTGCAACAAATTACACACTAACTGATCTTGTAAATGGTACCCTAACGATTCAAAATGCACCTGCCTATATTATTATTACTGCAGGTCAATCCAGTAATTATGGTTCTATACCAGTAATCAATTATACATGTAATACCAGTCAAGACGGAACTGGAACAGATGTTACCACAACTGGGTCAGAAGTTCATTATACTACAGATTTAACTGCAACTAGTACTACAGGGACTTATCCATTAAAATATGTTAGTGGTTTATCGAATCTTAACTATACCATAACACCCACCACAAATGCTGTCAATTATATTATTAATAAAGTGCAATTAACAGTTAATGCGAATAATCAAACCATGAATTATGGTTCTGCTGTGCCAACCTTAACTGAAACCATTACGGGATTTGTCAATAATGAAAATACTGATGTTGTCAACAATTTATCAAGTGCAATTGGCACTTGTCCAGCTACAAGTAGCTCTGATGTAGCAACATACCCCATTACAGCTTCTATTGGTACATTAAGTGCAACCAATTATACATTTGTAGCCGGAACAAATGGTGATCTAACTATTAATAAGGCAAATGCCTATGTTATTATTACAAGCGGACAATCTAGCGTATATGGTACGACCCCGGTCATTAATTATACATTTAATGCTAATGCGGCTGGTACAGGAAGCACGATTACCACAACTACAACTGGAGATGCGAGTATTACCGGTGCGCCAAACTCTAGTTCTCCAGTAGCTAATTATCTATTAACGTATGATAGTGGATTAACTAGCACAAATTATATTATGTTCCCTGCTTCTAATGCAGTTACATACCAAGTTGTTAGGGCAAATGCCTATGTTATTATTACAAGCGGACAATCTAGTACATATGGCACAACTCCAGTTATTAATTATACATGCAATACGGCAGCGGATGGCTCTGGAACAACAATTATAGCGACGGGTAATGCATCTTTTACGAATGCCCCAACTTCCAGTTCTAATGTAAGAACGTATCTATTAACGTATGAAAGTGGATTAAGTAATACAGAATATACATTGGTCGGTGTTACTCCACCTGTTAGTTATCAGGTTACTCAAGCAAACGCCTATGTCATCATTAATACGGGTCAATCTAACATTTATGGACAAACTCCTATTATCAATTACACATTTAAACCAAATGCAGATGGTTCAGGAACTACCATTATACCTAATCAAAGTGGTAATGCTGTTATTACGAATGCACCAACCATCAGTTCTCCAGTAGCTAGTTATCAATTAACCTATCAGAGTGGATTAACTAGCACAAATTATATTATGTCCCCTGCTTCTAGTGCAGTTACATACCAAGTTGTTAGGGCAAATGCCTATGTCATTATAACTTCTGGTCAATATAGCTTTTATGGTACAACTCCTGTCATCAATTATACATTAAATGCTAATGCAGCTGGTACAGGAAGCACGATTACCACAACTACAACTGGAAATGCGAATATTACAAATGCACCAACCTCGAGTTCTCCAGTGGGTAATTACCTATTAACCTATTATAGTGGCTTAGAAAGCACAAATTATAACATCTTACCAGCTTCTAGTGAAGTTACGTACCAAGTTGTAGATAGACCAGCATATGTGATTATTGAAGCAGGTCAATCGAGTGTTTATGGTGCAACTCCAGTGATTAATTATACATTTAGAGATGGAAATGGAAATACCATTACACCTACTGTATCGGGTACAGCCGTATTTACGAATCAGCCAACATCTAGTTCACATGCTGGGAACTATTTATTAACCTATGCTAGCGGATTAACCATTGTGGGTTATACAGTACTTGGTGTTAGCCCACCTGTTAGCTATGAGGTTACTCAAACAAATGCCTATGTTGTCATTACACCGGGACAAACCTCGATTTATGGAACAGTTCCTGTGATCCAATATACTATTCAAGATCGTAATGGAACCAACATTCCTATCAATACAATTTTTGGATTTCAAGGCACAGCACAATTCAATGGAGTTCCTACGGCAACATCTCCTCCTGGTGTATATACAATTACCTATGCAGGAGGATTAACTAGTACGGATTATATCTTTGGCACCATGCCTGCTCCAGCATTACGTACAAGCCGTTCTTCTATTGCAATCAGTTTTACCGTTAAAGAAATAGCATTTAATTGGAAGGCATATTTAATCAAGTATCCTGATTTAACAAAAGCAGGAATTATTACAAGAAAACAAGCATGGGAACATTGGATCACATTTGGTCAGAAAGAAGGAAGAACCATGTAATAAATAATTAACTATGCGTTCATTATTATTTTCTTTTGTCTTATCATAATAACCATGTCCCAATTACCAAATCCTGATCTTGATGTAGAACATGTCACACCTTTAGAGGAACCGGTTGCTGAAGTTGTTGAAGCTGTAGAGGAAGTTGTTGAAGCAGTTGTTGAAGCCGTTGTCGAAGCTGTTGAAGCCGCTGTTGAAGTTGCGGAAGTCGCTGAAGCTGTTGAAGCCGTTGAACCGGTTGCCGAAGCTGTTGAAGCTGTTGAAGCCGCTGTTGAAGCCGTAGAGGAAGTCGCTGTTGAAGCTGTAGCTGAACCGGTAACAGAAGCTGTTGAAGCCGTAGCTGAACCGGTAACAGAAGCTGTTGAAGCCGTAGAGGAAGTTGTTGAAGCCGTTGAAGCCGTAGAGGAAGTTGTTGAAGCCGTTGTTGAAGCTGTTGAATCTGTTGAAGCCACTGTTGAAGCCGCTGTTGAAGCCTTAGAGGAAGTCGCTGTTGAAGCCACTGTTGAGGAAGTTGTGGAAGCTGTTGAACCGGTTGCCGAAGCTGTTGCCGAAGCCGTAGAGGAAGTTGTTGCCGAAGCTGTTGAGGAAGTCGCTGTTGAAGCCACTGTTGAGGAAGTTGTGGAAGCTGTTGAACCGGTTGCCGAAGCTGTTGCCGAAGCCGTAGAGGAAGTTGTTGCCGAAGCTGTTGAGGTAGTTGAAGCTGTAGCTGAACCGGTAACGGGAGCTGTTGAAGCCGTTGAAGCCTTAGAGCAAGTCGCCGAACCGGTAACGGAGGTAGTTGAAGAAGCTGTATTAGAAGTTGCTGAAGTTGTTGTTGAAGCTGTAGCTGAAGTTGCTGAAATTGTTGAAGCCGTAGCTGAACCGGTAGCTGAACAAGAAGCAGATTCATTGGATGAAATGATTACTAAGTTAACAAATAAAATGGACACGATTGGATCAACATTTGAATCAAAAATGCACAATAATATTGGTACCATTGCGGATAAAGTTGAAACTAAGATTGGATCGTTACCTAAAAAAATAGAGAAAAAGGTTGATGTTTTAGTACAAAACTTAATTAATCAAATCGTTGCAAAGGTAGATCAAGTTGTGACGGGCATGAATGATAAACTAGATGATGTAACAAATAACATCGCTAAAACAATTGACACCAAAGTAGATACCGTAGTAGATGGTGTAGAGGACAAGTTAAACACGGTTGTAGAGAACACCCAAAAAACAGTTTCCGATAAAATGGCTAAGGTTGACTCTAGTATCAAGAATTGCTGTGTGATTGCTTAAAAAGGATTGATTCATATTTATGTAGGAATCTATCGTTTAAAACTAAAAAATATAACATATACACGAGTATAACATGGAAACGCTAGAACGTGTAATAAATACATTTGTTGATTCTCTTTATCGAGATCCACCAAAACGAAATCCAAGTAATTATCGTGATATGGTACATTATTACCAAGAACAACGATCTTTAGAAGATTTAAAAGATTTATATCCATTGTTATTTCGACTAGATGAGCAGTATCATTTTATTCGTAATGATGAACTCTATATTCATTTGGAATATGGTATTATCAAAGAAATGATACCAGATCTACCCAATGAGCTCCTATCTGGTGATGAATTTAATGAAGTCATGTATGAATATGACCGTATTGCAGAACATAAAAAACAAAGAAGACGTTTTGAAAGAACATTACGTTTCGTTTGTCGTATTTTTCAAAGTTTTTGTACCGGAAACCAAGAATTCAATAGTAAATTTGTCCAAATTCCCATTGCTTTATGTGTTGGAATCGGAAAACCTAATATTAATCGAAACATCCGAAGAATGATTTATGAATATTTAAATCACGCATTAATTGTTAGTTCTACGATTGAAACACCAATTCAGGCAACTATGTTAAAAGTATACTGTCGTTTTATGAATTTTTGCGGAGTAAAACCAAATGAGGATCTTGTCGAATCATTGCGCAGAATAGAATACAAAGAAAAACCAAATACGAAAGAAGAAAATCACCGAAATTATAATAAAATCGTGAGATTATTCCATTTTGTCAATATGGATGTACGTTGCAAAGAAATAAATCACATTGATTATCATGAACGTCATTTTTATATGAAATCAGGTTGGTTATATAAAAAACAGAATCGTATTCTATCTCTAGATGATGAGACCGATGAAACCCAAAAAGAACTAATTGAAAAGCTAAATAATAATTACCAAACCGTGGTTATCTATCTATATGCACATCGTGATCAAATCATGATTGAACTAAATGGGCGAAGTGTTTTGAAACGATTCTGGAATTCTTCCAAAAAACAGTTAGAAACTACCATAACCATATAAACAGGAAAACCAACTAGGAGGATGAATGCTCATTAAATATTGGAACTGTCTTGAATTCAATGCACCGTTTCGTTTACTTCGCAATAGTTCAATGGCATCGATTTTATCCATACCGGCTCGGATTAAGCTATCTCCAACCATAAGTGGAGCTCTCCCTAATCCAGAAAGACAATGAACTGAAAGTACTCTATTTTTATGCTGTGAAACAAGTGATCTCCATTGTTCAAAAATAGAGAGTTCTGGAACGCTACCATCTTCAAATGGTAAATCTACATGTACTATTCCATTCTCATTTAGTAAAAGGGGATCATATAGTGGTGTACATAAACGAACAATAGTAGTAACGTTGTATTCTCGGTATAATTCGAGATAAAGTGGCAGTGTCTCTTTCGTAGGGGAATCAGTTATCATAAATGTATAATTATGATAGTTGATTATGGCAAATTGCACCATATTAGATTAAATTAGGGACTTAGATTTATATCAATTTTTAGGCTACAAAGTTATCCTAAAGTAAACATAAATTATTTTAGTATTCGTTTTCATGTTGAAGATAATGAACATGGAGTGCTCCTACTCGCCCAAATCGTTGTGCTCGCCCAATGACTTGTGTTTCTAGTTCCTTTGTCAACTTATGATAGATAATGATATCGGTTGCTTCCGGAATGTTCAATCCGCTACCGTAATTCAGGGCATTCAATAGGATACAATTAAAATTGGAAGCCGGATCTTTAAAGCGGCTCAATAGTTTATTAACAACCAGATTATTTCCAGCTAGTTTTGTACCAGAAATATTTTCAATCATTAGTTTTTCACGCAGATCGTTCAAACTATTCTCATAGAGAGATACTACCAAAAACTTTCCATCTGGCTTAGCTTTCATCATAGAGATTAATGTTTCCATTTTAGTCGGCAATGTTGGAACTGGATTGGGTTCAGTTGGCTGAATATCTTTTTCTTTTGGAACTTGAGCTTGAATGACAATATCATTTGCTCCTAGATTAGAACGACAAAATGGGCAGATTGGATTCAGCTTATGTGATTCCTGGATACAGGCGAGACAGAAAACATTTTTACAACACATGGTGATGGTTGGAATTTCTGCATCGGAGTTGCATACATTGCAATATCGATTTTGAACACGATTCTCGATCAGTTTAATCTTTTTCTGAATTTCATCGATTTTTGTTTGAATGTTCTTCAATGCAGCTGCTTTAGAATCCTCTGAATAGTAACTAATACTTGATTTATATACATACTCCTTTTGACGATTATCAAGATCCTTCAATAGCATATTTGTTGATATCTTGATAATATCATCTGCTGATTTCAATAGGTTCATAGAACCTACATGTTCCATTGCACCTTTTACATCATCACCTTGAATCATTTGAATAATTTTATCATCAAGGATACCTTTTAGGACAGTTACAGCTTTCGGTGTAAAACAATCGATACGGTGAAGAATCGGTTTTGGTAGTCCAAAACTATCTTGAATGTATGTATCTTTATTCTTGAAAAAAATCATGTCGTAAAAAGGAAAATAGTTTTCTTCAAGCTCCGTAAAGACATTTTTAATAAATCCACTGCATTTTACACCATCTAGGTATTTACCTTCCCAATATCGCGATTGAGGTCGCAACAAATTTGTAACAGAGCTTGTAATAAACCAATAGAAGATTGCTTTTAGTTTATAACAATTTGGCAGATTGATGCTATCCGCTTCATCATAAATGACACGATCATAATTCATCTGACTCATATATGTTTGGTTTTGATTAGTAGAAAGAGTAATGAATGAACTATAGAAGGTAGAGCTAATGATTACAAGTGGAACATTCAAGAATTGTTGAGGCGATTCGTACAAGGGCTTGTTCTTGTCGTCATACATGGTCAAATGTTCTTTCTTATTGATAATCTTATATTTAAGGTCTGGTACATAATTATCAATATAAGATCGCCATTGTCTTACCAGAGTATGTGGTAAAACCAAAATAGTAGTGTGAATACGGTTATTAACTGCCGCAACTGGTCCACTATATCCTTTCTCGATGACAGAAACGGTGCATGTTTTATTGTAACTAAAGTACTTATCTCTTTGGACACTCGACAGTTTATTGTTATGAATCATGAGGAGGACCGGAAGTGACTTTCCAGCACCAACTACGTCTCCCACTACTCCCATATTTGTATTCATGATAAATTTTGGATCAGGATGAATCGATTTATTTTCAAGCTCAATCATTCGATACAATAGAGTTTTTTGATGGTTACGAAGAACAGTATTTTCTAGTCCTTGGAAATCCTGTTGTTTAGGCTGCTTTTCATCTAGATTTCCATTCAATACATTCATGATTGATTTTTTTATAGTTGAACCAACAGAATTATCATCTTGTAATTGATAAACATAATGATGATGACTTGAAGAATCACTTAGATTGAGTTTGCTATAGTCCATTTTCTAATCTTTACTTTTCTTCGGTTGTTTTCCTTCAATTTTAATGTGAGATCTCCATAATGAAGATTCGACAATTAGAAGAAGGCGATTATGACCTAGGTTATTTAGATTTATTAAATGATTTAACTACCATTGGTATGGTGAACAAAGAACAATGGTTAGAAAGATTCAGAGAAATAAAAAGTTCTAATATGATTGAAATTTGGGTGATTCACGACTTATCAACTAATAAGATTATTGGAACCGCGACATTATTAGTGGAACCAAAGTTTATTCATAAATGTGGATTAGTAGGTCATATAGAAGATGTAGTCATCCGTAAACATATTCACGGTGGTGGACTTGGTAAAAAGTTGATCCAAATTCTAATCGAACGATCTCTTCTAAGAGGGTGTTATAAAACCATTTTGGATTGTGGTGAACATAATGTTGGATTCTATCAAAAATGTGGATTTTCTATTAAAGGCAGAGAAATGGCGCGTTATTCTAAATTATAAGGTTAAAATAGGCTTTTTATTTATACATTTTTATAATGAACATTCGTCAATTAGAAGAGGGTGATTATCACTTAGGTTATTTAGATTTATTAAAGGGATTAACTAAAGTTGGAAAAATTACAAAACATAAATGGTTAGATCAGTTTAAACAGATTAAAAACCAATCCATGATACAAATATGGGTGATTCATGATTCCCTTACAAATCAAATCATTGGAACCGGTACGTTGCTATTAGAACCTAAATTTATCCACGAATGTGGATTAGTAGGTCATATTGAAGATATCGTGGTATCAAAAAAAATTCCTCGGTCCGGATTAGGGAAAACAATGGTAACTTTCCTACTAGGAAAGGCAAAAGAGGAAGGTTGCTATAAAACAATTTTAGATTGTACCGAGGAAACCGTTGGATTTTACCAAAAATGTGGAATGTTGGTAAAAGGTACACAAATGGCTCTTTATTATTCAGAATAATCATGACGCATTGCATATAATGCAATATGGGAAATTCGGTTATTATCTATCTGTATATTCAATATATCTGCTAGATTTTGTATTTTATTTTTCTTATTGAATTCAGAGATTGTGGTTGGAGTTAACATAATCATAGCATATACTGTTTCTCCTTCAAGTTCATGGTGACTTGGACTGGTATGAAATAAGTCATATATTACCTTATCTACAATCGGATATACTACTTCTGGATCTAAATGAATCAAATCTGTACTAGTAAAAGAAAATGCCATCATAACAGGAGTTTTTGCATGAGTTTTTGAGTTAACCTTAGTTACGTTTTTCATATTTGCTTTTGTATTGATACGTCTTCGACAATACGATTCTCCAATCCATTGACATGCTGTTTTAGATTTAATACAATCTTCTTTTTTCATATCTACACAAAATGAATCAGATCCTTTTCTGGCAAATGGTAATTTATGACGCATGGTGTCCATTTATAAACTTAGGTTAGATATTTACATGATAGTACATAAATCAGAACATTTTGTTATTTTTTCTACCTTTGGCTCTTCTTCTATCTTGAGTTCTTCTTTTACCTCTGGTTCTTCTTCTATCTTAAGTTCTTCTTTTACCTCCGGTTCTTCTTCTATCTTTGGTTCTTCTTCTATCTTAAGTTCTTCTTCTATCTTGAGTTCTTCTTTTACCTCTGGTTCTTCTTTTACCTCTGGTTCCCCTTGTATAGATTCTGGTACTGAAAAAGTTGGGGTTGGTGTACAATCGATAGGATGATTAGGAGAAGTGGGTGGCGTAGGTGGAACTATTTTTTGGGTTACTTTATCTTTACCTAATGTTTTTAGACCATATGTAGATAATGTAGAATAAATGTTTTTTTTTAGGATTGGCATTGTTATTCTAGTAAAAGAAAAGGATTCAATCATTTTTAAATTTTGATTGTATCATTTATGATTTAGTGCTTATTGAATTTAATGTCGAGCGGGTTCAACGATTTGACTTTTCCAACGGTCTCGAATTCTGTGCCAACCATTCTGTAGACTTCGCTTCCGACACGTTTCTTGTCTAAGAATAATTCCTCGCCATCGTAGTTAACTTTGACATAGGCATCTTCGTTTTCGAGTTCTTGATCAAGCTCGGCATCCGTGTACATTTCCGGATCGGCGCCGCCCGCCATGACCTTGTCTCTGCCGCAGTGAGCCTTAGAGCCGTCCTTACCTTGCTTGGTCCAATGGCAGTGAGCCATTTTGCCGGGTTTGCCACCGCACTCCTCTTCCGACATGCCCGTGCAAAGGGATTCACCCATGGCAAACGGTAATTTGGGTGCCTTTCCTAAGACACGTCTGCCAACACCGCGACGAGCGACTTCTTTGGCACCAAGAAACGAATCGGCGGGGGCTTCCCATTGCTTTCCAACACGACGAATGGAAGGAGAACGAGCAACTGGCGAAGGGGCACGAGCGGCAACTGGGGCTTTCGCGGCTTTGGCGTACATACCCTTGACGTGACCAACGGCTTGTCCGGGCTTAGAGGCGCATTTGTTGTTCTTTCCAGAACGTCTGCAACGTTCAGGGCAAGGTTCGGATAGGGTTTTGCATTCAGGTTCCATGTTTATATCTTTACATAAGAATAAAAATTTCTGTTTTTTAATAAAAAATTTATGAAAAAACAAAATCAATACATTTTAATTACCAGTGGCGATAATGAAACAACTTTTCCTACTTCTGCAAATTCATAGGTCATGTCATTCATTCGATACACTACGCTTCCTATTTTCTTTTTATCTAAAAATAGTTCTTCTCCTTTATATTGAACTCTTATATAGGCACCTGTTTCTTCTAATTCGCTATTTAATTCTTCATCTGAATAAACATCTTCTTCTTCTTTTTTCTTTTTAGAACCCTTTCTTTTCATTTTATTAGTAGTTAAGAAATTTTATAACAGTTTTTCTGCTACATTAAAAGCAACCTCTTTAGGTTCCATTTGA
>Ga0078894_10005075_pt1 | contig 10120 bp, 7 predicted proteins | sample LauGreSu1BDMLBSD_2_FD_67506 | JGI IMG/M metagenome (GOLD analysis project Ga0078894, IMG submission 67506) | Freshwater lake microbial communities from Lake Michigan, USA - Su13.BD.MLB.SD (version 4) (version 4) | ecosystem: Environmental > Aquatic > Freshwater > Lake | place: Lake Michigan, USA...
CCAACACCAACTGCCCCATGATGTTCACGCCAGTGAGTTAGGCTTTGGGCATGGCCTCGTTAGTGCCTTCCTCCGCTACGCTGCAACCCGCTGACAAGTCACACGGTGGCCATGCGGCCACTATGCTAGGCAGAAAACGCCGATATCAAAAATTTTTTAATTCCAATGATTTCATGGTGTTATAAAAAGCACGTGGTACACGGGCTAAACTTTGCCCGGCAACCGACGATGAGCACTAAGGAGCACATGATGTCGCTCTAATAGATTAATGACAGGAGGTCACGGTTATGGGTATGCGAATCCGCACGAACATTGCTTCTTTGAATGCGCAGCGCCGACTCGGCACATCGACAGATAGTCTGTCGAACTCAGCAGCCAAGTTGTCTTCAGGTGAGCGCATCAACAAGGCTGCCGACGATGCAGCCGGCCTGGCAATCTCAGAGAACTTGCGCGCTGATGTGCGCTCTCTGAATCAGGCAAAACGAAACGCCCTCGACGGCGTCTCGGTCCTCCAGACCGCTGAAGGCGGACTGATGGAAACCACGAACATGCTGGTCCGCCTGCGTGAACTCGCGGTTCAATCAGCCTCCGACACGATCGGAACCCGTGAGAGAGGATTCCTCGACAAGGAATACCAAGCTCTCAAGGCGGAGATTGACCGGATTGCAAACTCGACGGAGTTCAACGGAACTCGCCTGCTTGTCGGTAAGACATCAATCGCTGACGACATGCATGAAGGTGAGAACTCCTTCCCACTCGAGATCCAGATCGGCAAGGATTACTACCGCCAATCTGACTCACTTGATGCAGGGAACCCGGTCAACATCATCAGGCTCGACTTACAGGCCCTGAATGCGTTCTCGACCGGTGAGAACTCGCTCAACATCAACAAGACCATGGCAGGTGAAGACCTAACTGGTATCTCCGAAAAGCGTGATGCTCAATTGAGTATCGGGCGCCTTGACGAGGCCATCACCACGGTCAACGAATATCGGTCCTACCTTGGTGCTGTGCAGAACCGGATGACGTCTGCAATCACCAACTTGGGTGTGACTGTCGAGAACTTGGATACCGCGCGCAGCCGGATCCGCGATACAGACTTCGCGGCCGAAACCGCCGAGTACACCAAGGCCAAGATCCTGCAACAAGCAGGTACCTCGGTCCTGGCTCAGGCGAACCAGCAGCCGCAAATTGCTCTTGGCTTACTGCAGAATATGTAAGCTGGGACTATGTACCCAAACTTGTATCCAGTGTCTTGATTACTCAGTCATTAATCTAACGCAGGGGGAGGATCCCTCCCCCTGCGCTCCTCGGGAGAGTTTTGCCTACCACTAATTAAGTGGCAGTAGCACGACTTCGCCAGCGGTGCCAGCGCGCCCGCGCGCCCTCGACAACACTGAAGGCGCAAGGAACAACGACTAGAGTGAGCAAGGTCGACATCAAGAGACCACCTATTACAGCGACACCCATAGGGGAGCGGGCTTCACCCCCGGTACCGTGGCCGATGGCAATTGGGATCATCCCACCGCCGGCGGCAAAAGTGGTCATTAGAATAGGACGTAAACGTATCGGACCTGCCTCTAACAATGCCGATTTTACATCGAGCCCTTCACCAATTTTCTGCATCGTAAAGTCGATCAGCAAAATGCCGTTCTTAGTTACAATTCCCATAAGCAAAATGATACCGATCATCGTGTATACCGACATGACCTGCCCCGTGAGCAGAAGCGATCCAAATGCTCCTGTGAGAGACAGTGGCAGTGCCGCCATAATCACTAGTGGAGCTAGGTAGCGCTCGTACTGTGCACAGAGAATCATGAACACTAGGAGCACAGCTAAACCAAGAGCCTTTAGCATCGCTGAGATCGACGACTTCATAATATCAGCCTGACCAGAAAGCGTGTAGCTGATGGTCGGCGGCATGTTGGCTTTAAGGTAGTCGTTAAGTTTACTGACGGCACCGTTGAGATCTTTACCCGTAAAGTTCGATAGCACCGTGATTTGCCTTAAACCATCAAATCGAGAGATCGCCGAGGGAGCCACCGACGGTATGATCCGTGCAATGGAACCCAGTGTGAGCTGCTGTCCTTGCCGGCTAATCATGGTCACGCTGCCTAAGTCCTCGCCAGTTAGCCTGTCCTGGTCGGCAATTCGTAGACGCACATCGAAAGAGTTACCTTTATCATCGATCTCGGAGATCTTATCTCCTTCAAAGAGTGATCTTACGATCATGCCTATTTGTGCGGCCGAAACACCCACGTCGGCTGCTCGCGCAGGATCCACTTCGATCCGAAACTCCCGCTGATCTTTCGCTTTAGAGGTAGTCACATCAACTGTCCCGGGAACTTCTCGGCGCAAGAAGTCGGCAACTTTGTCGGTAAATACGGCGAGCTCATCATAGCGATCAGATTTAAAAATATACTGAATCGGCTGCGCTTTACCGCCGCCAGCGCCACCGGTTTCACTGACGTCGAGTTCGGCGCCTTTGATCGCATAACGGGGTAGCAGCTCTTCCCGCATGCGGCCCATAAATTCAAACTGCGAGAAGTTCCGCTCATCCTTCGGCACAAGCTGAACATTAAGCACTGCCTTATTCGGTTTCTTCTCCGACCCGGCAGCAATAGCCGTAACCACTCGAGCTACCCCTGGGTACACTTTTACTGCATCAACAAGCTCAAGGGATTTAGCTTTCGTTTCACCGATCGTGGTGCCCTCAGCCAAGGTGTAGTTGATACTGAACTCACCTTTGTCCTCGATAGGAAAGAATGCGACTGGAACAAACCTTAGCAGAACCATACTAAGTACAAAGGTGGCAAAACCCGCCGCCAACGTAACGCCGCGGTGTTCTAAACACCAGGTAAGTGCAGATCGGTACGAGCGATCAATAGCAGCTAAGCCGAGCTCTATGGTTTCCCAGGCTTTGAGCGCTAGGCCGCCCTCGGGCTTATGATGTTCACCGCCACCTTCCTTCAGAAATCGGGAAGCCAACATTGGCGTCAGCGTGAATGCCACGAATAACGAAATCGCTACGGCAAAAGTAATCGTTAATCCGAATTGGAAGAAGAACCGACCGATAATCCCTTCCATAAAGGCCACGGGAACGAATACGGCACAAATGGTCAAGGTGGTTGCGAGTACGGCAAGCCCGATCTCGGACGTTGCATCACTCGCTGCCTGCGGCCCGCTCTTACCCATAGATAAGTGACGCGCAATGTTTTCAATCACAATAATTGCGTCATCAATCAAGAGACCGATTGAGAGCGAAAGAGCGAGAGTCGACATGGTGTTGAGGGTAAACTTCATGTAGTCAAGGAACGCAAAAGTCGCGATGACCGCCGTTGGCAGAGCCAGCGCACTGATGATTGTTATCCGCAAATCGCGGAGGAAGATAAGAACAATCACTGTTGCTAAAAGCGCACCAAGCACTAAGTCCAACTTAACGGCATCAATAGATCCTTTGATGTACTTGGAGTTATCGGTGACCACCTCTAACTTCACGCCAGCAGGAATTTGCGTCGCAATTTTAGCTAATACTAATCGTGTTTCGTCCGCCACCGTGTTGGTACTGGTGCCTGCCTGTTTTTGGATACTTAGGAGGATCGTCGGGTTCCTATCGACAAAGCTCGCAGTATCCTCTTCTGCAATGGTGTCTTTTATCTCAGCAACGTCGCTGATCGTAAGCCCGCGTTGCGTCGAGCCGATAACCGGGAGAGAAGCCAGTTCGGCTCCATTAGCCACACGATTCTTGACTCGAAGCGACAAGTAGTTTTTGGGGTCCTGTACCTTGCCGGCCGGTACATCAGCGTTTTCCTGCTGAATAGACTGAATGATGTCGGCCGGAGTAAGACCAAAACTCGCTAGTTTTTCCCGGTTAACGTAGACCTGAACCTCTCTAGGTCTAATGCCCGCGGTCTGCACCTGCGCCACACCAGGAACACGCTGCAATGCAGGTAGCACTGTGTCCTTAGCCACTTGCGAAAGCTTGCCGTAGTCGACATTATCGCCGGTCATAGCAATATTCAGAATCGGCGCTCCACCGATGTCTAGCTTCTGCACCACGGGTGTCTTCGCCTCTGGCGGCAGCTTAGAAGTCGCTGCAAACACCTTATCACGCACCTCCTGCGCAGCTTGGTCGACCTTTTTCTCGAGCTTGAACTGGAGTACAACAGTACCCAAGCTCGGGTAGGCGACTGACGACAGCTTTTCGAGACCAGAAAGCCCGTTCACTGCATCCTCAAGTGGCTTTAGCACCCGCTGTTCGACTGAGGTCGGATCGGCTCCTGGGTAAACGACAGACACCGTGACGACTGGAAAATCCACTTCGGGAAATTGATCCACCGGCAAACGGGGCAGCGAAAAAAGACCGAATACCACCAACACCAGGTTGAGCATGGTGGCAAACACCGGTCGGCGTATAGACACTTCCGAGAGGACCATAGGACACCTCTATAGGGCTAAGTTTTTCCCAAAGTTTTTGGACTGTAATCCTGATTATTATTCAACTGATGCCTCGGCATAGGAGCCGGGCGCGACCTTCGCATCGTAGGACGAGAACTTTGCAATCACCTGAAAGGTTCGTGAACGCTCATTGATCACGGGAACAATACGCACGACCTCACCGGCACCCGAGAATCCTGCTGCTGGTATCGTCAGCTTCAATTTGGTTCCGCTTTGAATTTGACCCATGAGTCGCTCGGGAGCAGACAGCGTGACCTCGGGCTCGGCAGTGTCGTACACTTCGACCACCGGTGACGGAGGGGCCATCTGCACAGACTCACCGTCGTACTTGAACTGAGTCGAAACTACGCAGTCATAGGGCGCAGTTAATTTAGTGTCCTTGAATGCCAATTCAGCTTGTTCAAGATCCAATTGGGCGAGACGCAACGCGACACGTGCGACGTCGTAGCTAGACTTAATGCGATCAAAATTACTGGCTGTGGAGGCGTTGGCTTTCTTCAGCTCCTGCTCACGCTGAAATTCCTTCTCGGCTGTTGCGACTTGCACCGCAGCACTGTCGCGACGGGCCTTAGCTAATTCTAGCCGTAGCTGAAAATCGCGGTCGTCCAAAGTGGCAATAACTTCACCTTGCTTTGCCTTAGTTCCTGGCTTTAACAGTACAGAGCTGATGAAACCTGAGACCCGGAACGTGAGCTGAGATCTTCGCGGTGCCGAAACTTGACCGGTTAAACGGTAGTCAATGGCAACATTGCTGCCTTGAGGTGCGACTGAACCCGGCGCAGATTTGGCTACGGTCGTGCCGGGTTCCTCTTGCGGAGCTGCTGCCGCTGGCTCCGCTGCGGCTGGCTCTGCCGCTGGCTCCGCTGTTGCTGGAGGAGCAGGCGGAGGTGGAGGAGGGACAACGGCTGCCACCTCGCCCTTGGGGGGTAGAGAGGCCTTGCCACCACCTGACTTGGTACAGGCCTGCATCAGTATCGCCGACGTTGTGAGAGTAAAAATTACAAAAAGTTGCCTCATGACCAGCCCTTTCTATATTTGTGGCAACTCGAATCCGAGTGCCTTCTGTGTTTTCAAATTTGATAGGACGAGATCTGTCTCTGCATTGGCCAGACGAACTTGCGCTGCATCTCGAGCGTTCTGCGCCAGTAAGAGGTCGGAGCTAAGGATGGCACCAGTCTTAAACCGCACTGCCTGAATGCGATAGACCTCCTCAGCCTGAGTCACTGCTTGGCTCGCCGCAGAGAGCGATTCTTCGGCCGCGGATAAAGATGCGACCGCCTGCTGCACGTCGAGGCGAATCATGTTATCGATGCTGCGCCGGCCTTCCTCCGCGGCAGCCGCATTTTGCGCTGCCTCACGAACGGCGAAGGTCGAAGATCCATTGGACCACAAATCCCAACTCGCAGTGATGCCGTAGGTGTGCTGAAAAGCCTGAGCTCCGAGTGGTAACTGACCAATGGTTCGTTCAGATTTAGCGAAAGCATTAACACTCGGCACAAACTGGGTGTAGGCAAACTTCTTACCGTACTCAGCCAAGACAACTCCCAGTGCTGCCTGTTTACGCTCAAGGCGATTTTCAAGTGCTGTGGTTAGCGCTTTATCCAAAGCAGGTGGATTGGGAAGCTTAGGTAGACCACCCTTCAGCTCAATTTTGACCTCAGGTCTTAAACCCAAAACTTCACGTAGTGCCGCAAATGACATGTCACTGCCGGCCTTAGCTCGCGCCAACCCGCTACGCGCTTCGGAAACTGCTAGCTGCAGGCGCAGACTGTCTGCATGGTTTAATCTACCTGCACGCTCCAAAGCTTGAGCGTCACTGGCCTGGCTGCTGGCTACTCGCACGGCAAATTCGGCAATTTCTAGTTGCCGTTTCATTTCGAACGCCTTGAGCCACAGCTCGCTTGCTTGAAACGCTACGTCAGACCGAGTTTGTCTCAGCTTTAGATCCTTGAGATCTTCTTGTTTACCTTCAAATCGAGCCTTTGTTACGAGTGCCAATGCTCCAGTGATTGGCTGCGCTACCGTGAGCGATGCACTGCGAGTTAGCTCTGGGCGAATCGTAATTGATTGCGGCCCAAAGGACGCCTTTACCGGCTCTCGCAAATGAACTTCGTTATATTCACCCTTCACACGCGGCCCAACCTCGGCCCAAGATCCGCGCCGCTTTTCGACCTGCGCATTGCGTTCTGCCTCAGACTGACGAATCCTAAAAGATCTACCGACTGCAAGCTGAGTCGCATCTTGCAGACTCACCGTCACCAGGTCAGGCTGTACAGCCGGCAACTCGCTCGCCTTTGCCGACATGGCACTAAATAAAAGTACCCCAATTAAAGTTGTGAATTGCGTAGTCATGAATGAGTACCCTCGCTCTCAGCTGTATTATCTCTAATAAGGTTGAGCCACATCTGCGTTTGATCGTGCAGGGAGGCAAAATTGCAATACTTAGAAATAGCGGCCTCGGTCAGCCCAATGCCGCGAAGCATGTAGAGCATGATCTGCTCCAGCAGTTGCTCCTCGGTGACTTGGTAAGCGACCACTGGCTCTGGCGTCAGTCGATACATAAGCACGGTGACTAATAGGTGGTGACAAAACCAAAATCGCAATTCATCCGACATACCATCGCCGACAATATCCCCGCTGACCTTAGCTGCAGCAACACTGCGCTGCATGGTAGCTGACATACGAGACACAGCGCGTTTTAGGTAAAGACGCGCAAACTCACCGTCCTCGAGCACGCTATGCATCATCAGCCGAGGGAAGATTTGGTTCCCCCCATTACCACCCATCACGACCTTGTCGATCACCATCTTGGTTTGAAAGTAGAGAAGCCCGACCAAGGTAGAGGTTGAAGGCTCAAGCCCTGACAATATGGCTTTGAGCTCTTCACGGGGCTGGCAACAATGATCCTGCACCGCACTGTAGAGCTCCTCTTTGCTCGGAAAGTGCTGGTAAAGGAGGGCCTCAGACACCCCCGCCGTGGTGGCTAACTGACGCGTAGTCACCCCTCGAAAACCAACCTGGGCGAACAGAGGCAAAGCCGCCTCAATCAGCTGTCGGCGCCGCTCGTTAGAGCTAATTCGCTGTTTTCTTTTGATATTTTCGGATGCTTTAGGCAAGCAACGCGGCTCCGATATAAGTAAGTGAGTGCTTACTTAGTAAATATAAATGATTTAGGCAATAGAAGTCCACACAGGACCCACCAATTTCTGCCAAGCAAAAATCCTCGTACCTCAGGTAAGAGTCGTGAGATAGGATCTAGCCAAGTGCACCAGACGATCCTTGCGAGGCTTAAATATGGCGACCAAATCCGTCCAAATAATCGGTGTTCCCTTAGACTTAGGCGCTAACATGCGCGGCGCCAATATGGGACCATCGGCGATCAGAATTGCCGATCTCCACCAGAAGATCTCAGTACTAGGCTACCAGCCTCACGACATCGGTGATCTACCCGTCCCGGTTCGGGACACGTTGCCGGCCTCAGCGACACAGGAGCGCTTTCGCAGTCAGATAGTCGCGGCATGTAGAGATCTGGAGCGGGAGGTTCATACCGCGCTGAGTGCTGACCACATTCCTATTGTCCTTGGCGGCGACCACTCGATCGCCATTGGAACTATTGCCGGCGTAAGTCGTTATTTTCGCGAGAGAGAGCAATCGATTGGGCTGATTTGGATCGATGCTCACGCCGATTGCAACACCCCTGACTCATCGCCATCGGGCAATATCCACGGCATGCCACTTTCGATCGCACTAGGGCACGGTCATCCTGATCTAGTTGCTATCGGTGGCCAAGGCCCTAAAGTTAGGCCGGAAAACGTTGCCCTAATCGGGATAAGGACCCTCGACGGAGCGGAAAAAGATATCCTGCGTCGCAGCGGCATCCGTTACTTTACTATGCGTGAGATCGATGAACGTGGTATGCACGCGGTCATGAAGGATGCCGTGGCGGCCGCCAGTCGTGGCACATCGGCCATCCATCTATCATTCGACATCGATGGTATCGATCCGGCCTCTGCGCCTGGCGTCAGCACGCCGGTTACGGGCGGGCTCAGTTACCGCGAAGCTCACCTGGCACTTGAGATGATTGCCGACACGGGGATGCTACGATCGATGGAGTTTGTAGAACTAAACCCGATGACGGATCACGCTCATAAAACTGCCCAGCTAACCGTCGAGCTGGTGCAATCAGCCCTCGGCAAAGCCATTGTCTAGCACGCAAAATACCCAGCAAGAAGAAGCACAGAATCCACCACGTATCTGCTACACCCGCCTCGGTGAGTCGGGTGGAGCGCGGCGTGGTCGCCTAACCCTAGCTCATGGGACTGTCGAAACGCCGATCTTCATGCCTGTCGGTACTGTTGGTGCTGTAAAAAGCCTGACACCCGAGGATCTGAAAACCATCGGTGCAAGTATCATCCTAGGCAACACCTATCACCTCTACCTAAGACCCGGCATGGAGGTGATCGAGGCTTTTGGGGGACTCCATAAATTTATTGGATGGGACCGCCCGATACTCACCGATAGCGGTGGTTTTCAAATATTTAGTTTAGGTCAGCTGAATAAGCTCGATGAAACCGGAGCTCATTTTCAGAGTCACCTAGACGGCTCAAAAATAGTTTTGACGCCAGAGTTAGCGGTCAAAATTCAAGAGACCATTGGCAGCGATATTCACATGGTCCTTGATGAATGCACGCCGTATCCCGCGACGCGGCAGCAGGCCGAGACCTCGATGCAACGTTCCATGCGTTGGGCTGCCAGATGCCGCCGCGCCAAGACACGCCCAGAGCTCTGCCAATTTGGTATCGTTCAGGGCGGTGTTTATCCTGATTTACGCCAGGCGAGTGCACGCGCTCTCATGGATATAGGTTTCGAGGGCTACGCGATTGGCGGCCTTTCCGTTGGTGAGACTAAGCACGAGATGGCCGACATGACGGCAGCTAGCACCGAGGTTTTACCTAAAGATAAACCTCGCTATCTCATGGGCGTAGGCACTCCGCTCGATCTTTTGGAAGGGGTCAACCTAGGCGTCGATATGTTTGACTGCGTGATGCCAACGCGTAATGGACGCAATGGCTCCCTCTTCACGTCGCAAGGGCGCGTCAATATCAAGAATCAGCGCTACCGATTTGACGAGAGCCCTCTTGATCCGGCTTGTCGTTGCTACACTTGCCAGAATTTTTCGCGGGCTTATCTGCGGCATCTTTTTATCGCAGGTGAACTCACCTGCCTCCGGCTTTTCACCATCCACAATTTGACCTATTACTTAGACCTGATGGCTCGCGTTCGCGATGCAATTGAAGCGGACACCTTTGCCTCACTCCTTACCGAGCAGAGAGAGCTTTGGACCAGCTCTGTGCCGGAGACAAAAGTCAAAACGGATAATTAAGCCTCTAGTTTAAACGACTCGACGGAGTCCTCTGACTGGTTCCGCTGGAGCAAGTGAGCGAAGTGTCTTAGTCACTGCCGCTTGCTGGATGAAAGCGCACATGGAGTAAAGGAATCCCATGGCTGTCGACGCGCTCATGTGCTTGTGTTTGGTTCCTAGAGTCACAACGGAAAGCACGAGGGCAGCTTTCAGCGCCTTGAGGTAAACGAGCTCGGGCAAATTTCCGCGGTACTCGGGTACACCTGTACGGATATAGCCCACACCCTGGGACGCCAGCCG
>Ga0078894_10005076_pt1 | contig 10120 bp, 8 predicted proteins | sample LauGreSu1BDMLBSD_2_FD_67506 | JGI IMG/M metagenome (GOLD analysis project Ga0078894, IMG submission 67506) | Freshwater lake microbial communities from Lake Michigan, USA - Su13.BD.MLB.SD (version 4) (version 4) | ecosystem: Environmental > Aquatic > Freshwater > Lake | place: Lake Michigan, USA...
GCCAGCCGTAAGCGTGGCGAGGAAGTTCTTGCTCAGGCTCGTGCAGAGTATGCAAAAAAGCAAGCCGCTAAGACAAACGAAGAAGTCGAGCAGATTGATGAAATTTCACCAGGACTAGCGCGTAAAGCAGCTGCCGCAAGTCAAGTTAAAGCAATTGAATTTAGTGACTATTCTGGTCTTTCAAATCTTCACAACAAAGAAGGTAAAAAGGAAGCAAATCGCCTAAATCGCAAATCAGACAAAGCGATGGATTATATTGGGAAACGCCAAGGACAAAAAGGCGTCGATAAAGTTAATCGTATGGTGACTAGAGCCGTAGGTGAAGAAGCCGAGCAGGTTGATGAAGCCAACATGCGTTTTGATCCAGAGGCTGCTGCTCGTCCAAAGTCATCTGATGTCAAGAACTTTTTGAATCGAGATAAGAATGCTCGTGCTGGTGCTGCTTCTAAAAAGTATATTCGTCGCATGACAAAACTCGGTGGTCTTGGTCCAAATCAGACCAAAAAAGACACTGAAAAACATATGAAGGATTATTTCGAAGAAGTTGAAATCTCAGAAGCATCAAAAGAAGGTAAATCTGTAATGTACGGTATGCGCGCTTCAATGAAAGCAATGGATCTGCGCCACGGCGTTGATTCAGACAAGCGTGATTCTGGCTACAAGATGTCACCCGCTGTTCGTGCTGCTCAAGCAAAGTCTGATGCTCTTTCTAAGGTTGAAAAACCAGTGCAGGCAGGAACTCTTGCTGCTCTAAAACGAAGAGAGATGAAGAAAGAAGCAGTGGATCCAGGCTCTATGAGAGTGGTAAATAAGAAAGTAAAGGCTGCTGACAAAATGATCAAAGCAGCAAAAGGTAAAGTGAATAAAATTGATCTAAAACCAACTCTTGATCTAGACAGTTATAAGGATTGATCAATGCTGAAGTTCAAACAATTTATAAACGAAAGTGTTGACGATACTATTGATACCGATAGTCGCAGACTCTCAGAAAATATGGAAGCATTCAATGATGAGCTCGATAATCTCACATTGAAGCCATATCAAAATGCTCCTGTGTTTTTAGCGCAGTTGCGTGGTGTTTGCGAGCGTTATGGAATTCAGATTCCTCAATCAGCAACACCTGAATTCATGAATCTTGGCGCTGAGTTAGTATACTCTCTTGGCACTAGTGGGTTTCATCTTTACATTGTGTACGATACGCATGAAGAAGATGGATTTGTTGATGGTTACGCGCAAGTCGTTTCAAGTGATGAATTGCAAGATTTGATGGGCATGTCCGTTGAGGACTTGGCTGGTGAGAGAGAAGCAATGCTTATTCCACCAAATACCTATCGCAAGAGAGATGATGACGCAGGCAATAGCGACGAATACTAATATATGTTTTTTGATGAATTGAATGAATCGAATATTTTATTATATGCAGCCAAGTGCTATGATAAGCCAAACTGCATTGATAGTGAGTTCGATGAAGATTATAAAAAACTTCGTTATATAAAGCGATTACTGCATCGATATAGAATTACAGGAGAGTTGAAGGAAAGACTTATTCTCAATCATCTTGTAGTTGCTCAAAATGTTTTTGGTGTTGAGGCTTGCACAAGAATGCTGTTTTTGTGCATTGATTCTAAAGACTATAGCGCATTGAAAACATTTTTGTTATATACTTCTGCAATGCCACCACTAGTGAAAGGAATTCGAGGTAGAGATATTATTTCTAGTGACATTGAACTAGACAATAGAATTGTAAGTGTTCTAAGAGATCTTTAGTTCATAGCGGACATACTGATTATAATAGAAAATAAAGACAAAATCAAGTAATGAAAAAGTTCAACGAATTCAACGAATCAATTGCAATGAGTGTCGGTAGTGGCGCTGTAGCAGGAATGCCAACAGCAACTCCAGCAGAACAAACTCCAGTTGGTTTAGGTAAAAAGAAAAAGATGCTTCGTCGCATCACACCACATGATATGTTTGGTGGAATTCCAGTATTCAAAGTTCGTTCTGAAGACTATCAAAAGGCAGTCTTGGGAAAGAAAAAGTTCAAGCACTATACATCCTATGTCTCTGGTTCGTTGGGTGAGGATGTTCGTGATTTCGCCGCGCAAAATCCATCTTCTGGAATAATTGTTCAAGATGAGATCACTGGCGCAATGTTTTTTCTGAAGCACGGGAAGAAATGAAATGAAAAAGATCGCTTTCTTACTTGCTTTGTCATTTACCCTACTTGGGTGTGAAGATACATATAGATATCCATGCCAAGATCCAGCAAACAAGGATAAAGAAGAATGTAATCGTCCTGCTTGCGAAGGGGATGGTATGTGTTATGATACGCTAAATGGTTTGCCACCAAAAAAGGCTGCTGAACCACAAGTTGAGGAAACCGCTGCCCCAGAAGCAGTAATTGAAAATACAGGAGAATGATTATGTTTAAAGGTCCACGTTATACAGAAAGTGAATTGATGGCACGACTCAAGTTTACAGTCGGTCTCTCTCTTGCTTTTACACTTACAGGAATTGTGTTTGTAGTTCTCTACTCACTCATTTTTGTCACTCAGCCAATGCAACAATCACCAAACGATGCAAAATTCTTTGAGTTGATTACTCCGATCGCAACTTTCTTGACGGGTATCTTATCAGGTATCATGTTAGGTAAGAACGAAAAGCAAGAAATTCCAGAAGCACCAAAGGCACCAGAACCTCCATCATTGGGTGAATTGTCACCATCTGATCTAGTTCCAGAGCCAGTTGCTGAGGTCGCACCACTCGTTGTTGCTGCCGCTGCTGGTGCAGCAGTTGTTGCTGCCGCTGATGAAGATGAAGACCACATCGCTTGAGGTGATTTATGAGTTTAGTGTCATTACAAAAGAAGATCGGCGTAACAGCTGATGGCGCATGGGGTTCAGGAACACTCAAAGCTGCTGCAGCATATTATAAACTGTCTCCAGCAAGAGCTGCACACTTTTTTGGACAAACTGCCCACGAAACTGGTGGATTCAAAGCATTTACTGAAAATCTAAACTATGGAGCAAAGGGTCTTCGTGGGATTTTTGGGAAATACTTCAAGACTGACGCAGAAGCATTGAAATATGAGCGAAAGCCAGAAGCAATTGCCAATCGTGTTTATGCTGGAAGAATGGGCAACGGTCCAGAAATGTCAGGTGATGGTTGGAAGTATCGCGGTCGTGGTGCATTACAATTGACAGGTCGCGATAACTATCTCGCTTTCTCAAAATATTGCAATCGCCCAGACGTAATGACAAATCCAGATCTCGTTGCTACTGAGTTAGCATTCGAGTCTGCAATGTTTTTCTTCGAACGAAACAAACTATGGAGCATTTGTGATCAGGGAGTGAACGATGCTACGATATTATCCGTTAGTAAAAAAGTTAATGGTGGTACTCACGGCTTGGAAGATCGCAAGACTAAGACGAAAACGTACTATGCACAGTTGAGTGCTCCAGGTGCTGCTGTTACTGCGGCACCAAAACCAACGGTTGCTCCACCACCTGCACCTGCTGCCTCTGCATCAAAGGTAACTCCTGAGATGCAGTTGTCAGAACATTTCAATCTAAAAGAATTTACAAAATCTGAAACTGCGATTCGTAAAAGAATTGATAATACACCTAACTCTGAACATGCACAAAATCTCAAAAATGTCTGTGAAAAAATTCTTGAACCTGTTCGTAACCACTTTCAAAAACCAGTTCGTATTAATAGTGGTTATCGCGGTCCTGCTCTTAATTCCGCTGTTGGCGGATCCAGCAAATCACAACATTGCAATGGAGAGGCAGTCGACTTTGAAATTGACGGACTTGCCAATCCTGAACTAGCAAAGTGGGTTGCTGAGAATTGTGAGTTCGATCAGATTATTCTAGAATTTTACGATCCAAAAGAGGGTCCAAACTCAGGTTGGGTACATGCATCATATACATCAAAGGGTGCAAATCGTAAACAAAAATTGACTGCAGTTACTGAAAAGGGTAAGACAGTTTACAAGCCAGGATTTGTAGTGTAAGGAAGAATGACAACATCACTAACAGATATTCTTGGCAGTGAGATGCCGCCAGGACCGCAAGGTCCTCAAGGTGCAGTCGGTCCACAAGGTCCGCAAGGTGTGCAAGGCTCTCAGGGTGTTGCTGGTCCACAAGGACCGCAAGGTGCTCAAGGTAATATCGGTCTCCAAGGACCATCAGGTCCATCTGGACCTCAGGGTCCAACATTCAATCTCACTGTTCAAGAAGTTTATTCTTCCAATAACGTTGTTGGAAATACAGTAACTAATGTAAGCCGCATTCAGTTTGACTTAGAATCTGCACTCAATACAATTGATCAGACCTCTGGTACAGTTCGTGTAACTAGTTCTAATTTCAAATATTGGGAAGTCGACGATGTTCTAAAACTGACCGCAATAGGCTTTGACACAGTCAACTTCAAGTCTGGAAACAACGTTGTAATCGAAGCAAATGCGCAAACGATTCCTCAGAGTATTCGCTTTAGCGTTCCAAATGTTGATCTGAAGGTTGCCAAATCAGGTGATACACTTACTGGCAATCTAAACACAACAAATCTTGTTGCTGTTACTGATAATACCTTCTCGATTGGCGATTCTACTCATCGATATAAGAAAATTCATATCGGAGAAAGCGGTCTTCAGGTCGGATCAGCCAATATCTATTTCGACGGACATTTACACAGCACGGTGCCATTTGCATCGAATGTTTCGTATATTGGTCCATCTGTCACCCTAGCAAATACTGTAACGACGACTTCAGACTCTGAAGTTGTTATCGACTCATTCCCTGCCGCTGATTATATTACTGTAAAATATGTTATTCAAGCAAAAAGTGTTGAAGGAATACACTCCACGGAATTGTTTTGTATGCACGATGGTATAACTGTCCATACCACAGAATATGCTGTTTTGATTACAAACTATACACTCGGAGTGTTCTCTGTTGTTATTGAAAGCGGGATCTGCAAACTCAAATTCTTCCCTGACAATCCTAACAATAACCTCATCACAATTCGATACTTGAGACAAGCATTGTCGAGCTAGAAGGGCAAATTTTACTAAATATAAAGACTGATTTATTCATAGTCAGTCTCAGGAGATTATAAATGGCGACAATGAATAGAACATTTAGCGTTAAAACTGGTATTGACGTAGCAAATACCATTGTTGTCGACTCAAACCGACACCTGTCGAATGTTCCTACTGCGAACATCGGAACAGTAAACGCAACTTCTTTCGTTACGACCGCTGGATTAGATGTAACTCTCCAAGCCAATACTGCTCGCACTACTGCAAACGACGCCTATGCTCAGGCGAATACCGCTCGAGATACTGCCAACGACGCTTACGGTCAGGCGAATACTGCCAGAACGACAGCAAATGACGCTTACGCTCAAGCAAATTCTGGTTACGCTCAAGCCAATGCAGCGTATGCCCAAGCCAATAATGGATATGCACAGGCAAATGCTGCCTATGGTCAAGCAAATGCAGCCTATGGTCAAGCCAACGCTGCATATAGTCAAGCAAATACCGCTGCTAATACAGTTTCTGTTACGGTCGGTGGTTTAACACTTAATAATAAGAAACTTCTCTTACAAAATACAAGTTCAGTAACTGTAGAGTTGTTGGATGATGGTGTAAGTGCAAATCTTGTTATTCGTAGCAGCGGCGGTGTTGCATATGATCAAGCAAATGCTGCTTATGGTCAAGCCAATACTGCACGCGACACAGCCAATGACGCATATGGTCAAGCGAATACTGCTCGTACAACAGGCAACAATGCGTATGGTCAAGCCAACGCAGCTTATGCTCAGGCAAATACTGCACGCGGAACTGCGAATGACGCATATGCTGCAGCAAATACTTCTGGAACTAATGCTCTAAATGCTTATGGACAAGCGAACGCCGCATATGGTCAAGCGAATGCAGCCTACGGTCAAGCAAATGCTGCGTATGGTGAAGCAAATTTAAAACTTAATCTAACTGGTGGTACAGTTTCTGGCGACTTGACTGTCTCTGGTAACTTGTATCTAACAGGTAATGCAACGTACATCAACGTTGCAACGTTGAAAGTAAACGATTCTATTATTCAGCTATCAACAAACTCAACTTCTGATGCTGTTGATATTGGTTTCATGGGTCACTACAGTCCAGACGGTGGCACGACAAATCTACATGCTGGATTTATTCGTCATGCTGCTGATGATATTTTCTACTTGATTGATGGCTATGGACCCGAACCAAGTAACAATGTCATTGACGTTGCTTCTGCAAATCTTGCAACGTTGCGCGCAAATGTAAACGCTGCATCGCTCTTGTTAAATGGTAGTGTTGTTGCAACGCAAGCCAACTTAACTCTCGCTCATGATTCTGCAAATAATGCAAGCAATACTGCGAATGGTGCATATTCTCAAGCGAATGGCGCTTATGCTCAAGCCAACGGTGCATATTCTCAAGCAAATGGTGCCTTTGCACAGGCAAATGGTGCTTATGCTCAAGCGAATGGGGCATACTCTCAGGCTAATGGTGCATATGCTCAAGCCAACGTTGCTGGAAATACCGTTAGAGTTTCTGCTAATGCAGGATCAACCCTATCGAATAAGCAGTTAAACTTTAATAATACTGCAAGTATTCAAGTAACTGTTTCTGATTCTGGCGATGGTAATGCAAATATCACATTCATTACCACTGGTGCTGCAGTCGCTGACTCTTATGCGCAAGCAAATGCCGCTTACGGTCAGGCTAATGCTGCTTACGGGCAAGCCAATGCCGCTTTTGGACAAGCGAATGCTGCTTATGGACAGGCGAATGCCGCATACGGACAAGCAAATGCTGCTTATAGTCAAGCCAATGCTGCATATAATACTGCAAACGTTAAAGTCGAAACAATTGCAACTGGTCTAGGACTATCAAATACAGTATCAACTACTGCGAATGTCAAGACGGTTACGATTACTCCAAACCTTGCATCTACGACAGTAATTGGTGTCACAAAACTCATTGACTCTATTACTTCTACCGATACTGCAAATGCTGCGACTGCAAACTCAGTCAAGTGGATAAACGACGTCAAGGTCGATCGCGCTGGCGATACGATGACTGGCAAGTTGACGATCAACGTAGCAGGTGAAGGTCTTGAAGTTGCAAATGCGAATGTAACGAATACTCTAACAGTTGAAACGTTACAAGTCACAACAAATACTGTAACAACAGCTGCTTCGGGTCAAGTTGTTCTTGATGTGTTTCCTACAACGCTTCTTGCTTCTGCAAAATACTTTGTTCAAGCCAATAGTGGATCAGCATACCACACCACTGAAATTATCCTCGTCCATGAAGGTACGAATGTTTGGATTACTGAATATGGTTCAATTCAAACTGGTATTTCCTTGGGTACTTTCAACGCGGACATTGATAGCGGAAATGTAAGATTGTTGTTCAATGCTACACAATCAATCAATACAATTCGTGCTGTACGTTATGGCATAGTCCCATAAATATAGTCGGAAAGTAAAAACCATTGGAGGATAGTGAATCCGATGAGGTCTGATTTACGCATGTAATGCATTTACATGCGTCCATTCTCGCCTATCGTATTCTGAATCAATATGGCGACGAGTAATAAAACATTCAGCGTTAAACATGGTATTGATGTAGCCAATACTGTTGTTATTGACTCAAGTCGTAATCTCTCCAACATTCAATCTGCGAATATTACTGGTAACTTAAATGTCGGCGCCACCACATTCGCCCAGAACATTATTCCATCATCGAATAATGCATATAGTCTTGGATCAAACACGGCTATCTGGAAAGATCTTCACATTGCCAGCAATACCGTTTACATTTATTATGGCAATAATCTAACAAATATTGCGACTCTTGGTGCCGATAATGCAGGCATGCTTGTTTGGGATTCTGTTCCAATTACAGATCTAACAGGTAATGTATTTGCTCAAGCGAATAGTGGAACTGCAATTCGCGCAAATACGTTCAACTTTGTCAATACAGCCAACGTAACTGTTTCTGTTACAACAACAGCAAATGGTGTTGTAAACGTCGCGTTTGAATCATTGGCTGGTGGCGGTGGTGGTGGAACTGGACCACAAGGACCGCAAGGTCCTTCAGGTGCTACTGGTCCAACAGGTCCATCTGGAACAGGTACTGGCAATCCTGGTGCATTTAAAGACTCATTTGTTGGTGATGGTAGCAGCAACACATTCACGCTTACAATACCACCAACAAGCGAAGCGCATACTCTTGTCTTTGTTGACAGCATTCTTCAAACAAATTTAGATTATAATGTTTCTTCGTCAAACATTGTATTCACTTCTGCGCCAGCATCGAACGCCGCAATTGAAGTTATTATCATTGGCGACTCTGGTCCACAAGGTCCACAGGGACCAGCTGGTACTACTGGTTCTTCTGGTGCTACTGGACCACAGGGTCCAAGTGGTCCTGCTGGTCCAACAGGTCCATCTGGAACTGGCACTGGTAATCCTGGATCGACAAGAAATGAATTTACTGGTGATGGTAATACAACCAATTTCACACTTACAGTTCCACCAACGAGTGAAGCGCATACTCTTATTTTTGTTGATACAGTTCTACAAAGAAATTCTTCTTATAACATTTCTGGTGCAAATGTGGTCTTTACTGCAGCGCCAGATAGTAATGCAGAAATTATTGTTTATACAATCGGTGACTCTGGTCCTCAAGGTCCTACTGGTCCATCAGGTCCAGGTGGAACAGGACCACAAGGTCCACAAGGACCACAGGGTCCGCAAGGTCCACAAGGACCACAGGGTCTACAAGGCGTTCAAGGTGATGTTGGTCCACAAGGTCCACAAGGACCACAGGGTGTTGCTGGTCCACAAGGACCAATTGGTCCTTCAGGTGTAAAGGGTGACACTGGTGATTTCGGTGGAGCGTCATTTGAGTTCGTATACTTAACGAACACAGCAAACAGCGATCCTGGCACAGCAAACGTTAAATTCAATAATACAAATCTTGCCAGCGCCACAACTCTTTATATTGATTTCATTGATTCAAATGCTGCGAACTGCTTCAACTATTTGCAAACGATTGATGATTCAACATCAACAATCAAAGGCACATTTAAAATTGCAAATACTGCAAATACCTTGGATTATGCATACTTCAATATCAATGGTCTTCATGATCATGTCTCAAGTTACTTCTATGTTCCTGTTGCACACTTAAATGGTGCAACAAGTTTCCCAGACACAACAAATGTATCAATCACTTTTGTTCGCACTGGTGACAAGGGTGATACAGGTCCTCAAGGTCCACAAGGTGCCGTTGGTCCTCAAGGACCGCAGGGTCCACAAGGTGTTGCTGGTCCACAGGGTCCACAAGGTAACGTTGGACCACAAGGTCCTCAAGGACCGCAAGGTGTTGCAGGTTCTGCTGGACCGCAAGGACCACAAGGTGTAACAGGTCCTCAAGGTCCATCTGGTCCATCTGGTCCAACAAGTAATGCATTTACTGTGACAATAGCACCAACATTTGTTGGTGCGTTGATGAATTTGTCCGCAAATCAAACGTTTACTGTTCCAACAGAAATACGAGTAAATGCAAATAATGTTGTTTATGATACAAGTCCAAATAACGGATTCACAGCAAATTCAGCAAATGCTACATTCGTCATACCAGCAGGTATCACAAAAGTAAAATTGTCTGCCTCTGTTGTTGCAAGCAGTGGAACTGGACAGGTATATGCATATATTCAACATAATGAAGCGACAGTTTCATCATTCACAACATCTACTGACACAGATACTCCTGGTGGAGATGGTGTTGTTGCGTTCACCCCAGTATTAAATGTAAGCGCCAATGATCGATTTGTTATTAAATTTGCTTCAGATACTAATAGAACTATAATAACTCGATCAACAGACATACCAACCTGGTTTGCTATTGAGGCTGTTGAAGGATCAGCGTTAAGCAACACTGCAATTGTTGCTCCAGCTGGTCCGCAGGGTCCACAAGGACCACAAGGTCCAGCAGGTTCAAATGGTTCCGCTGGACCACAAGGACCGCAAGGTCCTTCAGGTGCTACTGGTCCAACAGGTCCATCTGGAACAGGTA
>Ga0078894_10005077_pt1 | contig 10120 bp, 4 predicted proteins | sample LauGreSu1BDMLBSD_2_FD_67506 | JGI IMG/M metagenome (GOLD analysis project Ga0078894, IMG submission 67506) | Freshwater lake microbial communities from Lake Michigan, USA - Su13.BD.MLB.SD (version 4) (version 4) | ecosystem: Environmental > Aquatic > Freshwater > Lake | place: Lake Michigan, USA...
GGCGAATCGCCGCGCGACCCACCGCGTGCATCGCGGCGGTCGTTGCGTCCTCCGCCGTTTCCACGGCCACGATCGTCGCGGCGTCGGTCGCCACGACTTTGTTCACCGCGGCTTTGCTCGCTCCGGCCTTGATCACTTCGGCTTTGATCACTGCGGCTTTGATCACTGCGGCTTTGATCACTGCGGCTTTGATCACTCCGACCACCGCCACGATCGGCGCGCGGTCCGCCACCACCACCACCACCGCCTTCGCCGCCGCCACGCTTGCGGCCTCGACCGCCGCGCCTGCGCCGTCGCTTGCGTCGACCATCGCGTTCGCCAGCGCGGTCGCCCTCGCTGTCGGAGCTCTCCGAGGTGTCCGTGTCATCCTCAGATTCATCAGCATCGGAAGCGTCGTCTTCGGCGTCGCCGTCCTCGCTGTCCGAGTCACCGGCATCGCCTGAAGGCTCAAGTCCGCGTCCATCGGACGCATCCGCATCGCCTGCTTCGGAGCTGCGATCCTCGTCGACGTCCTCGGAATCAGCGTCGGCGCCATCGGCAGGCACTGCAGCGTCCTCCGCACCTTCGCCACCGCGATCACGGCGACCACCGCGGCGGCGCCGGCGGCGTCGCTTGCGGCGACCGCCCTCCGACCCGCCCTCGCCCGTGCCACCGTCGGTTGCATCGGCGTCCGACGCGCTCGGCTCGGGCTCAGGCTCGGGCTCCGGCACATCGAACGGCGGCTTGCCGTACGCCTTGCGGAGCGCGTCGCCTTGCTCGCCGGCGAGGAGCGACTGATGGCCCTTGACCTCGATGCCGAGCTCCGCGCACTTCGCCAGCACTTCCTTGCTCGTCAGCTCCATCTCCTTTGCGATCGCGTGCACGCGGATCGCGGGACTCGGCTCTCGCGGCGGCGGCGGGGGCGCCACCGGCTTGGCAGCAGCTGGCTTCGCGGTGACCGGCTTGGCCGACGGCTGCGAAACCGAGGCATCTCCGTCCTCGCCATCGGACGGACTCTCGGCGTCGCCCTCACGATCACCCTCGCGATCACCCTCGCGTCCGCCACGGCCACGACCGCGGCGACGACGACGGCGCCGACGGCGGCCACCATCGCCTTCCTCGCGGCGTTCGCCTGCTTCGGCACCGGACTCGTCGTCCGTCGAGTCGTCTCCGTCCTCGGCCGCTGCGTCTTCCGCCGCCGACCGAGCCGCCGCGCGTGCGCGGTCCTCGCGTGCGCGGTTCTCGCGTGCCTTCGCATCGCGATCCCTCGCCTCTTGCGCGTCCAGCGCATCGGAGATGCTCGGCTCGTCCTCGTCGATGTCGGGCAGATCCTCGAATCCTCCCGAGAGGATCATCGACGTCGCATCGGCCGCGGCCGGCTTCCTGCGACGGCGACGACGGCGCCGCCCGCCGCCCGACTGTCCGTCACCGCGTGCGTCCGTCCGACTGTCGGCGCGCGACTCGGTCTCCTCATCCTCGCCGATCTCCGTCGGCAGGCTTGCCAGCGACGGCATCGGCAGGCGCTGCGGCCGCTCGAGGTCGACATCGGCGCCACGCTCGTCGTATGCGTAGAGATCCACGCGGTCGACCGCGATCGCCTCGCTGATGCGCACCTCGATCTTCTTGGCGAAGAGATCCTCGAGCTCGACGAGCGTGCGGCGCTTCTTCGAGAGGAGCACGGCCGCGACCTTCGAGGAGCACACCACCTCGATGCGCGCGACCTGCGCCATGTCGAGGATGAACTGGATGCGGCGGATCGAATCGGCCGCGACCGTGTCGGGCATGCGGATCTCGCCGAGGCCCTGGCAGTGCGGGCACTCCATGTAGTGCGTCTTCCGCAGGCTCGGGCGCATGCGCTGGCGCGTCATCTCGACGATGCCGAACTCGCTGATCTGCGAGACGGTCGTCTTGGCGCGGTCCTTCTGGAAGTGCTTGCGCAGCCGGTCCTCGATCTCGCGGCGATGCTTGATCGACCGCATGTCGATGAGGTCATTCACGATCACGCCGCCGAGGTCGCGCAGGCGCAGCTGCCGGGCGATCTCGTCGACCGCCTCCTGGTTGGTCTGGAACGCGTTCGTCTCGCTGTCGCGCGCGCTGCGCGAGCGCCCCGAGTTCACGTCGATGGCCACGAGCGCCTCGGCCTGGTCGATCACCAGCGCGCCGCCCGAGGGGAGCGGGACCTCGCGGGCGTGGATCAGGTCGACCTGCCGCTCCACGTCGAACGCGTGGAAGATCGGCATGCGGCGATCCCAGAACAGGACCTTGGTGGCCGTGCGCGGGCTGACGACCTCGAGGAACGCCTTCGCGCGGTGGAATGCGCTCTCGCTGTCGCACACGATGCCGTCGACGGTCACGTCGATCGAGTCGCGGATGGTGCGGAGAAGGATGTCGCCCTCCGCGTACAGCTGGCAGGGTGCGCCCACCGCGTGCATGCGCTTGTCCATCACCTGCCACAGGCGGGTGAGGTACTGCGCATCGCGCGCGAGCTCGGTGCGCGTGGCGTCGAAGCCGGCGGTGCGCAGGATGAAGCCGAAGCCCTCGGGCAGGTTGAGCGAGTCGAGGATCTTCCGCATCTTGCGGCGGCCCTCCTCGTCGTCGACCTTGCGCGAGACGCCGACGTTGTCCATGTCGGGCATCATCACGAGCAGGCGGCCCGGGATCGACAGGTAGCTCGTGACGGTCGGACCCTTGGAGCCGAGGCCCTCCTTGAGGACCTGCACCGTGATCTCCATGCCGCGCTTGAGCGCATCCTGGATGAGCGGGCGCGCGCGGCGCGGGATCTTCTTGCCGACCTTCTCGACCGACTTCTCGCTGTCGCCGCGGTTGCCGGGGAAGTACTTCGGGTGCAGGTCGGAGATGTGGAGGAAGCCGTTGGCGCCCTCGCCGAAGTCGACGAACGCGGCCTGGATCGCGGGCTCGACGTTGACGACGCGCGCCTTGTAGATCGAGCCGACGTTGGTCGAGGTCGCGGCGCGCTCGGAGAAGAACTGGACGAGCTTGCCCTGCTCGAGGATCGCGATGCGCGTCTCGTCGCCCGGCACGTCGTTGACGACGACGAGCTGCTTGGGCTTCTCACCGCGGTGGGCGACGAGCGGGTCGTCGGCATCGGCCTCGGGCTCGATGGGCTCGACCGGTGCGTCGAAGGCGGCCATCGATGCGCGCGCATAGGCCGCGGCGGCCTCGTCGGCATCGGCGCGCGCCTCGGCGGCCTCTGCCTCAAGCTCCGCCTGTTCCTCGGGCGAGAGCTCGAGTGTGGCCTCGTTCGCGGCGTCGGTCACGGCGTCACGCTCGGCCGCGAGCTCGTCGGCGTCGGCAAAGCCGAAGCCCGCCCCGGGGTCGTCGAGGAACTCCACCTCGGTCGCAGCGTCGGCATCGCTTGAGACCGCATTGCTTGAGACCGTATTGCTCGGGGTGCCGCCCACGCCGTCGCTCGTCTGCGCCTGGTCGCGGGGAAACCCGCTGTTCACGTCGAGCTCGTCGTTCGGCACGCTCTGGTTGTCACTGTCCATCTGTCCTTCGCATCTCTCTGGCAGAACGCCAGCTTGCGAAGCCGTTGCGTGAGCGGGGGCGCAGGATGGTGGCTGGGGACCGCGCCGCGGGTGCGGCGGAGGCCGAGAGGGCGAGTGTGCAGCCGAAACGATCGGCGCACGTTTGCTCGCCTCGCATGTCCGCTGCGCTTCCGCTCGCACCGGTCGCGGCACACGAAATCGTGGTGTGCGGCGTGGCACGTGAGTCGTGCGCAGCGGCGCACGCGATGTTCCTTTCAACCACGCATCGCGCGGTCGCGCGGCTGACGTGGTTGCCCAGCCGACCGGAAGGGCGTGGCTCGCGTCGTCGCGCTTGAGCGCGGGTCGTGCGGCACGGCAGTTGGACTGCGGACCTTCCTGCGGGGGAGCGCCAGAGGCGCCCACTCCCGTGCCCTTTGGATCGGGCAACAGCTTCGAGTTTCGTATGTGCGACCCAGTTTCGTACGAGGCTGGTACGAGGCTAGTACAAGGCTGGTCCGAGTCTGGTCCGAGTCTGGTCCTACTCGGCTATCCAGCCACCGAACGAATCCGGGTCGATTTTCCTAAGTTCGTCGCGGAGGGTGTTGAGCACCTGCCGCTCGGAATCGAACGAACCAACCCGGCGGGCCAGCTGTTCGCAGTGTTCGATGTCGACCGACCGGATGACCCGCTTGATGAGCGGGATCTGACTCGGGACGAGCGACAGTGTACGCAGTCCGAGTCCGATCAGCAACATGGTGTAGATCGCCTCTCCGGCGACCTCACCGCAGAGGGAAACGTCAATTCCCGCCCTTCTGCCCGATCGGATGACCTGCTTCACGAGATACAGGACCGCCGGCGAGGCGCCCGTGTAGAGATTCGCCACCCGCTCGTTGCCCCGGTCGACCGCCAGCGTGTACTGGATCAGGTCGTTGGTCCCGATCGAGAAGAACGCGCACTCGTCGGCGAAGGCGCGCGAGAGCAGCGCCGCGCTCGGTACCTCGATCATGATGCCGATCTGGATGCCGCGGTCGAAGGGAATGCCCTCCTCGTCGAGCTCCTCGCAGACGTCGTTCAGGATCATCTTCGCCTGGCGGAGCTCCATGAGCGTCGACACCAGCGGGAACATCACCTTCATCGGTCCGTAGGCCGACGCCCGCAGGATCGCGCGCAGCTGCGTCTTGAAGAGCTCGCGGTTCTGCAGGCAGTAGCGGATCGAGCGGAGGCCGAGGAACGGATTGCGCTCGGGCTCGTGGGCGCGCTGCTGCGTGTACTTGTCGGCGCCGAGGTCGAGCGTGCGGATCGTGCAGGGCCGTCCCGCGAGCAGCTCGAGCGTGCGCTTGTAGGCGTTGAACTGCTCGTCCTCGCTCGGCTCGTGGTCGTTGGTGAGGTAGAGGAACTCGGTGCGGTAGAGACCGACGCCGTCGCCGCCGTTGGCAAGCACGCTCTCGACCTCGTGCGGGAACTCGATGTTGCCGAGGAGCTGGATGCGCGTGCCGCAGGTGGTCACGGCCTCGAGCGGCGCTGTCTCGCGCAGCACGCGGCGGTAGGTGCTGAAGCGCTCCTGCTGCGTGCGGTACTCCTGCAGCGTGCGCTCGTCGGGGCGGATCACGACCACGCCCGTGTCGCCGTCGACGATGACCATGTCGCCGTCCTCGGCGCGCTCCATGATGCGCTGGCAGCCGACGACGCAGGGGATCTCGACGGCGCGCGCCACGATCGAGGTGTGGCTCGTCCGTCCGCCGAGGTCGGTCGCGATCCCGAGGACCTTGCTGCGGTCCATGCCCGCCGTCTGCGACGGCGTGAGCTCGTGCGCGACCACGATCACGCTCTCGGAGAGCTTGGAGAGGCGCGACTCGTTCTCGCCCATGAGCTTGCCGAGCACGCGGCGCTCGAGGTCGAGCACGTCGTTGGCCTTCTGGCGGAAGACCTCGTTGCCGATGGCCTTGAACTGCTCGGTGACCTTCTTGAAGCTCTCGGCGACCGCCATCTCGGCGTTGCTCAGCTCGCCGCGCACGCGCTCGCGCATGGGCCCGAGGAGCGACGGGTCCTGGACGAGCCCGAGGTGGAAGCCGAAGATCTTCGCCGCCTCGCGGCCGAGCTGCTGCTCGGTGCGGTCGCGCAGCAGGACGAGGTCCGCGACGGTGTCGCGCAGCGCCGCCTCGAGCCGGCCGAGCTCTGCATCGACGTCCGCCGCATCGATCGCGTGGTGCGGGACATGCGTCTCGGCCTCGCCCAGCACGAACACCCGGCCGATGACGATGCCGGGCGAGACGGGAATGCCCTTCACCGTCTGCATGGGCTTGGGTTGTGGCGCGGTGTGCGGCATGGTCGGCCTGCAGTCTAGCGAATCGTGCAATGCAAGCCGCCCGCGCGGGTCACGCGCGGGCGGCTTCGAAAGTCCTGCATCGTGGCGGGCGTTCAGCGGTCGTCCTTGACCTCGTACTCGGCGTCGATGACGTCGTCCTTCGGCTTCGCGCCATCGGCGGCACCGGCGGTCCCGCCTTCGCTCTTCGCGGCCTCGTACGAGATCTTGCCGAGCTCCTGCGCGGCCTGGTTGAGCGCGTCGAGCGCCTTCTGGATCGCGGCGGGATCCTCGCCCTTCACGCGGTCCTCGACGGCCGAGATCGCGCTCTCGACGGCGCTGCGCGTGGCCGCGGGCACCTTGTCGCCGAGATCGGTCATCGCCTTCTTGGTGCCGAAGACGATCTGCTCGGCCTGGTTGCGGAGATCGACGAGCTCGCGGCGCTTCTTGTCGGCCTCGGCGTTGGCCTCGGCCTCGCGCTTCATCTTCTCGATCTCGTCCTTCGAGATTCCCGACGAGCCGGTGATCTTGATCTCCTGCTTCTTGCCCGTCGCCTTGTCGGTGGCGGACACGTTCAGGATGCCGTTGGCGTCGATGTTGAACTCGACCTCGATCTGCGGCGTGCCGCGCGGCGCGGGCGGGATGCCCGTGAGGTCGAACTTGCCGAGGCTGCGGTTGTCGCCGGCCATCGGGCGCTCGCCCTGGAGCACGTGGATGGTGACCGAGCTCTGGCTGTCGGCCGCGGTCGAGAAGACTTCCTTCTTCGAGGTCGGCACCGTGGTGTTGCGGGGGATGAGCGTGGTCATCACGCCACCGAGCGTCTCGACGCCGAGCGAGAGCGGGGTGACGTCGAGGAGGAGCACGTCCTTGACGTCGCCCACGAGCACGCCGCCCTGGATGGCCGCGCCGATGGCGACCACCTCGTCGGGGTTGATCGAGCGGTCGAGGGTCTCGGTCTTGAAGATCTCCTTGGCGATCTGCTGGACCTTGGGGATGCGGATCGAGCCGCCGACCATCACGACCTCCTGCACGTCGGAGGCGTTGAGCTTGGCGTCCTTGAGCGCCTGCTCGCACGGACCGCGGAGGCGGGTGAAGAGGTCGCCGCACATGTCCTCGAACTTGGCGCGGGTGACCGTGACCTGCAGGTGCTTCGGCCCGGTCTGGTCGGCCGTGATGAACGGCAGGTTGACCGTGGTCTCCATCTGCGTGGAGAGCTCGATCTTCGCCTTCTCGGCCGCTTCCTTCAGGCGCTGGAGGGCCATCGCGTCCTTGGTGATGTCGATGCCTTCCTTCTTGCGGAACTCGTCGGCGAGGAAGGTGATGATGCGGTCGTCGAAGTCGTCGCCGCCGAGGTGGCCGTCGCCGTTGGTCGAGAGCACCTCGAAGACGCCGTCGCCGACGTCGAGGATCGACACGTCGAAGGTGCCGCCGCCGAGGTCGAAGACCGCGATGCGGGCGTTCTTCTTCTTCTCAAGGCCGTAGGCGAGCGCCGCGGCGGTCGGCTCGTTGATGATGCGCTCGACCTTGAGGCCGGCGATCTCGCCCGCGTCCTTGGTGGCCTGGCGCTGCGCGTCGTTGAAGTAGGCGGGCACGGTGATGACCGCGCGCTCGACCTTCTCGCCGAGGTAGTCCTCGGCCACCTTCTTGAGCTCCTGCAGGACGATGGCGCTGATCTCGGGCGGCGTGTACTGCTTGCCGCGGATGTTCACCTTGACGAGGTCGTCGCCCGAGCCGAGCACCTCGTAGGGGACCATCTTCTGCTCCTTGGCGACCTCGGCCGTGCGGCGGCCCATGAAGCGCTTGATGGAGTAGATGGTGTTGCGGGGGTTGGTGACCTGCTGGTGCTTGGCGGGCTGACCGACGAGGCGCTCGCCCTTCTCGGTGAAGGCGACCACGGAGGGGGTGGTGCGGGCGCCCTGTGCGTTGATGAGCACCTTGGGCTGGCCGCCCTCCATGATGGCCACGCACGAGTTGGTGGTGCCGAGGTCGATGCCGATGATCTTGCCGGTGGAGTTGGACATGGGATTCGTTTCCTTCTGCCCGGACGGGTTGCGTCGGGGTCGCCCGTCAACGCAACGAGCGTGCCAGCCCAAGTGGGTTCGTTTGGGAGGCTGCGTGCGCCGAATGGGTGCGCAGGCGCCACGGGGTCTGCCAAGTTGGCACCGAGGGCCTGGACGGCGTGCGGGCCCCGTCTGGCGCCGTGCTACCCTTGCGGAATGCCCTCAGGGTGCACCGACGACGCCAACCGAAGTCCCGAGCACGAGTTCGACCTCGACGACCTCGACCTCGCCTGCGAGGTCATGCAGGACGCCACCAACCACGCCGTGGCGGCGCGGCGCGAGCTTCCCCCCGAGGCGATCGTGGGCAAGGCCGACGGCTCAGTGGTGACCGCGGTCGATGTCGCGCTGCAGGTCTACATCCTCACACGGCTGCGCGAGGTCTTCGGCGCGCTCCCGACCATCGCCGAGGAGGACCTCTCGTCGATCGGTGGCAAGCCTGCCGCCGAGGCGCACTGCCGCGCGCTCCTGCGCTCGTGGGGCTTCGACGGGGGCGAGGACGGCATCCGGTGGGCGCTTGCTTCGGGGGGTCTCGACGCCCCGACCCGCGACGTGCCCTTCGCATGGGTGCTCGATCCGATCGACGGTACGCAGGGCTTCATCGACGGCGACCATTGGTGCCCGTGCCTGGCGCTGCTGCGTCGCGGGGCCGTCGTGTTCGCTGCGAATGGACATCCCACGGTGCGGGACGGCGCGCTGCTGACGGCGGTCGAGGATGGCGGGTCGTGGTGGTTCCCCCTCGCGGGCGGCGAGTTCACCCGCGCCGAGGTGTCGCAGGCACCGCTCGCGATCGGTGAGCCTGTGCGCGTGGTGGCGCCGGCGCGTGCGACGGACGCGCAGGCGCGCATGAGGCGGCAGATCGGCGAGGCGACCGGGCATCGCTGCGAGCTCGTTCACTCGGACAGCCAGGCGAAGTACGCACATGTGATCGCCGGGCTTGCGGATGTCGCGTACAGCCGCCGCGGCGGTGGCCCCGGCAAGTACGTGTGGGACCACGCTGGCGCGATCCTTCTCGCGCGCGAGGCCGGGGCGTGGGTCGGCGACACCGACGGCCGCGACATCGATCTCTCGCTCGGCCGGCGCCTGGGCGGCAATCGCGCCGTCATCTGCGCGGCGCGCGGCGTGGGGCCCGCGATCGCGCGCGAGCTCGCCGAGCGTGACGTGGCGGAGGGATTCGTGCGGGGAGCGAACGGGACGCCATGAGCGGGAGGCACTGGCTGCAGGTCCCGCTCTTCCTGCTGCTCGCGCTGCTGCTGCTTTCGCAGTTGCTGACCGATCGGCTTGGCCCGCTGCAATTCCTGTGGTGGGTGCCGCGCTTTGTCTACGCGGTGCCGGCGGTGCTCGGCTTTGCAGTCCTGCTTGCTTGGGGATTGTCTCGTCGCTGGCCGCCGCGCCAGTGTCGCGCGCTCGCGCTGTGGCTTGCCGTTGCCGTCGGGCTTGGTGCGTTCAGCATGCGCGACGACTGGGGCCTGGGCCGCGCCCGCGATCCCGATGCCTTTCGCTTCGCCCATTGGAACGCGTGCTGGGTGGAGAAGTCGCAGAGCGAGTGGGCCGTGGAGGCGCTGCTTTCGTTCAACGCCGATGCGACGCTCGTCACCGACCCTGGCGCGGCCTTCGCCGAGGGTGGTGCGCAGCGGCTCGAGGACGCGGGCTTTCGCATCGTGCGCGCGGGCAGCTTTGCGATGGTGTCGCGCGTGCCCATCACCGAGGCCCGGCCCGTCTACAACGCGCGCGGGCGCGCGCTCTCGCGTTTCACGCTCGAGACGCCGCTCGGGCCGCTTCGCATCGACGCGGTCGATCTTCCGAGCGAGACGACGCTTCCGCGCTTCATGTCGATGCGCACCTTCGTCGGCGCCATCGAGGGACTGCGCGGCGAGCCTGCCGACATCATCTCGGGCGACTTCAACATCACGCGCGGGAGTGCGTCGCTCGAGCTGCTCGTGGGCGATGCGCGCGACGCGTTCGCGACGGCGGGGGTGGGATGGGGCGGGACCTATCCGCGGCGGCTGCCGCTCTTCCCGATCGACCTGACGCAGGTCCGCGCACCGTGGCGCGCCGTCTGGGCGGATGTGGTCGATCCCGGCTTCGAGCGTCACTGCGCACAGCGCGTGGACCTCGTGCGCGACGCAAGCCCGTCGTTCAATGCACAGTGAACTTCGTCACCGTCCGTCGGGGGTTCCTTCGACGAGGTCCCACAGGTTGCGGTAGACGTTGGGCGACTCGAAGAAGCCGACGCCGAGCGGGATCTGATCGAGGATCTCGCGACCGACATCGGCACGCCAGTCGACGTGCGT
>Ga0078894_10005078_pt1 | contig 10120 bp, 13 predicted proteins | sample LauGreSu1BDMLBSD_2_FD_67506 | JGI IMG/M metagenome (GOLD analysis project Ga0078894, IMG submission 67506) | Freshwater lake microbial communities from Lake Michigan, USA - Su13.BD.MLB.SD (version 4) (version 4) | ecosystem: Environmental > Aquatic > Freshwater > Lake | place: Lake Michigan...
GGAGAGAAGTTAGCGAAAGGGGGATTAGGTCTCCGAAAAGATTGTCATAATATTACAAAAATCGTTAATTTCAAGAAAATAAAAGATAAAAGCGCCACCCAATATGAGTCATTTATTGATGAAATTACAGCACAACAAATTGCCTATCGTCATGGCATTGCCCCTGCCATACAAAAAGCGTATGTCTCAGATGAGAACGGTGTAGTTATTATGGATAAAATGGCAATGACATTTGACCAGTATGTTGATGAATGGGTTGATGATTATATTGATTACATACAAGATGAAAATGATAGTGGTTATTTTGATGAGTATAATCATAATAAGCTTGTTAAGAAAGCGGTAGAGTTAGCTGGTGTGATTGATGATTTTCATCGTCGTTTGCATGATCTTGGAATTTATCATCGTGATATGAAAGGAGACAACGTAATGATCGATCGGAATGGTCACTGGAAAGTGATTGATTTTGGTGTAGCAGCGATTGTCTCTGACAAGTTTTATGCCAACGTGGACGGACATTTATTTCGAGATGAATATCGAATGATTAAAGATTCTAAACATATGTTTATCAATGGACAACCCGACTCGCCTGAAAAAGAATTTTATAAAGAATTTGTAAAAGAATTGACCCGTCTTCGTGCGATTGAATCGGATCGTTTGAAGAAGTTGAACAAAAAAGGTGTCAAGCCTAATCTGTATTTGTAGAAAATAAAATTGATTTTTTTTTTCAATAAACGTCACTCAAATTATTCACTCGGCCCCTCGCTCTTAGAATATGTCTCTGCCCGTTATCACCGACGCCAACTCGCCGACCCCCTCCAACCACGTCAAGCTCTACATTAGCTGCTCCGACCAGTATCGATACGGAGACAAGGTGGTTCTCATCGACCTGTCGCACGACTTTCAAGTGATGGGCCATCTTCACGACGTTCTCGCTCAGTCGTTGGGTGGGCTTGTTAAGGCCCATGATGTGAAGTTGAGCATCACCAATGAGAGTCAGCCGAAATCGGCTGCCGATCGCATTTCTGATGTGATCGATCGAATTACACCAGTCGATGGACTTCACCATCTGACGATGGTGGTCGAAGAGTGGACTCCTCGTGTCTACTCTTCGAATCCGTTTGAGATGCGAAAGGAGTTTGACATGTACCGCCCGATTTACAAGACCTGGTAAACCTTTTTCAAATTATAAATTATTGTAAAAAACAATAATTTCAACATAAAAATGATTTTTTTACGATATTTTTAGTACATAACATTCCAACATTCCATTCCAGAATATAACTATAACGATGACTTCTCTCACGATCGGTATTGAAAACTCCGGTGGTGGATGTGGATGGGTGAAAATGATCGCCGATCGTCTTACTCGCATCAACATTGAAGAGTTGGTTGATATCTTGTCCGAGTACGGAAAAAACATGAACGACTTCTTACACGGAGAAAACCCCTTCCCCGTCTTTTCAGAATTTCGTCAAATCATTTCAAGACGTTTGGATGTGGAGGTTCAACCCGATCTCAATCTTGAACATTTCTCAGACAAGGATGTGGAAGACATTTTTTGTCGTTTTTTTAAGAAACAGGAAGGTCCCATTCGTGTTTTTATTTTTGTAGGAAAAGGTGAAGGCATTGATATCTCGTCCGAAGGGTCCGTCGAAAAGATCTATCAAGAGATTCGAGACGTTAGAACCATTAAAACCATTAGAACCATTAGAATGACCCGATGAGGATATATTATAATATTTTTATTATAATATTATAAATGATCGATCTATTTATCACTACTATCGTGGTCATGATCATTCTTTATTATGCGATTGTGAAGGAACGAGAAGAACTTGGATGTTTTAGAGTATCGATTGAGAAACAATGTGAGGAGGGAAATAGTGTTTTTCTAAAAAATACGAAACTGGAAAAAACGGATACCTGCGATGATGGTTTACAACGACTTCGAAGTATTCTAAGTTATCACGAAAAAGGAGCCATTTGGAGGCGGTGTGTAGTGATGTCATTTGTCAGTGTACTGTGTCTTTATGTTCTTCATCGAGCATCCAATCACCCAGCCTCCATGTATACGTACGTACTCTTTCTAATCATTAATTTTGCGATCATTTATTTTTACCACCATTACATTGAATATCACCATTTTCGTAACTTGAAGTACAATGGAGAAGAAATCATTCAGTTTTTAAAAATAAAATGTTTTTCTCAAAAAAATTAATAATGAATTTATAGATTCGTGTATCATTATTACATTATTAATGATTAATTATTAATTTTAGTACTGAGATGCCTCCATCAAAATTTCTTCAAGTCTTCAAAGACGCTACTCAGAGTAATGATTTTAACGAAGTCATCCATCTACTCAACGATAAAAAGACAAATCCAACAGTTGGTGATAACTATGCTTTGATTTGGTGTTGTAAAAATGGTAATCTTTCCATTCTTGACCTTTTATTACGACATCATCGAATTAATCTTTATTATCATGGGGATAGGGCCCTTAGTAACGCAATTGGTAATGAGTGCTGTCATCTTCATATCGTCGACCGGTTGTTACATGATTATAATACTAATCATATTCATATAGACTCTTGCATATTACAACATGCCTACTGCGTCGATCACTTTGAGGCGGCTGAGCTCATTATAAAACATCCTTTTTTTGTACCTTCTCATCATAATATCATTGAAGCATCCGAGAAAGGCCATTTCAATGGCGTCGAATGGTTATTGAAAGATTCACGTGTCGATCCTACGTTTGAAAATAATCATGCGATCTCAAACGCATGTAAAAATGGTCATCTTTCCATCGTTGAACTATTATTGAATGATCCACGTGTCGATCCGAGCGACAACAACAATTGGTGCATTCAAACGGCATCGTTGAATAATCATCTTTCCATTGTAGAACGATTGGTGAAGGATCCACGTGTCGATCCGACCGTAAATAAGAATAAAGTGATTCGACAAGCGTGTTATTATGGACATCTCTCTATCGTCGAATTTTTATTGAAAGATCCTAGAGTGGCGAAATTGATAGACGAACGAGTAGAGTATTTAGAGAAAAAAACAGTCAATGAATTGAAGGAAATATGTAAACAGTACACCATAGCATTTTCAGGTCTAAGTAAAGAAGACTTAATCGACCGATTGAAATTCGTAGATGAAACGGAAGATTCAGATGATACAAAATCGTTTTTTTCTATTTACAAACGCGATAGAAAATGGTAGAAATGGTTAAAAATGGTAGAAATAAGTAAAAATAGTAAAAATAATATTTTCATAAAATTATGAAAATATTTAAACGTTAATATGCATTTCCATCTTCGTTTTCTACAAAACGAGTTTCAGACGGCGAGTCACACCTTTCACCATCATCCTCATCGTCTTCCGATTATGTTTGAGTACTACTGTGCAATGGTGATGTCGAAAGAATATAACACTCCGTTTTATGTGTGGAAAAATCTTTCCGCCGCTCATATCAAAAAAGCGAAGGAGGATGGATTCCCTCTTCTAGAGAAAGGGATTGACTTGTTCAATGATTCATTTTGTCATATTGGGCAAGCGAAGTTTTATGGTAAAAACACGACCATTACGTACGGAAAACTTGCGACATTTTTGGCATCTGACAAACTTGTTGGAAAATCTCTTCGTATGACTCTTTTGCGTACAGACCATTCACGTTTATCGAACGATATCGTAAAGATGGTGGATCGAGGTGTGATTGACGATGTACGTGTTTGTACAGATGAATTTCTGGATAGATGTAAGATATTGTAACGTTTACGTTTTGTCTTTTATTTCCGTTTCCATTCCCGTTCCTATTTCCATCTCTTTTGGTTCGGTAAGATCAAAGACAATTTTCTTCATTGTATCGAAATTGTTGATGAGAAGATGATTCCATCTCTTTTCGCTTTCTTTCAAAGACACATACATCTTCGTCATTTGTTCAGAATGTTCAGACGTGAGTTTATCAATATGATTATTAAACTTGTGTTTTAACTCGGTGATCGCACGCTCATGGTCAGACTGTAAACGATCGATCGTATCCTGAAAGCATCTTATCGTGTGAGAAGCGAGGGCATTTTTACTAATCAACGATTTACGACAACACTTGCATAAAAAAGGGGTACGAGTAGGCGAAAAAGTATCATTATCGATAGAAGATGTGATAGATGACGCTGAGGATATAGATGATATAGACGAAATTCGATTCATATTTATTTCTTGTTATTTTCTAAAATAATATTATTTTAATAATATAAAAAATGCCTCAACGTAAATCGGTTACGCGTTCGCGAAAGTCTCCTAAAAAGAGCGCCCGACGTCAACGAAAGTCTCCTAAAAAGAGCGCCCGACGTCAACGAAAGTCTCGTTCATGTAAATCCCCTAAAAAGAGTGTCTCACGTATATCACCAAAAAATCGATCATATCGTTTCTCGGAAACGCCGGAAACATATAAGTGTGTTAAACCTTATAATAAGGGCACCGCAACGGCTAAACAGCGTGTTGCCTCTTGTGATACAAAAGGACCTTCTGTGAAAGGCCATCCTGAATATAAAAATCTTCAGCTATGTACACAAGAATGTTTTTTAAGTGGTGTAGATGAAGAGAACGTAATACGCCAAGACAAAGAAAACCAAATGAAAGAATGGAAGGCCCAATATGAGGCATCTAAAGCAGAGACTGAGAAGAGGCGTGAAGAACATATCCGAAACTATAACAGAGAGAGGGCTGAGGAAGAATCACGAAAGAAGGCTGAGGAAGAAGCACGAGCACGAAAGAAGGCTGATGAAGGAGCACGAGAGAATGAATTCTTGGATAAACTTTCGGACCAACTTATAAAAAAAATAGAGGAGATTAAAATATCGTTAGTTAATACTACTGAAATTAATAATCTTATCAAAGACATTCCAACGTTTCTTCATGCACACTCCAAACCACGACAAGACGCTCTTGCACGCATAGCCGTACGTGTGAAAGACCGTTTATCGAGTTATGAATTATTAAAAATAAATAGTCATATTACTGATAAGGTTGCGAGTTATTGCATAGCTTATCTTGAAAAGATGGAAGACAAAAAAGAAGAAAGGGGTGAAAAACGAACATTTCCAAAAAATGGTTTGTCTGTGTATCATCTTTCGACTCAATCAACCCGTTTAAAATTAAATGATTTGATTGAGTCGAAAGATAGTGTCTGGACCAGCCTTTTGAATCAGTCTCGCCACTTTAACCTAGAACAAGATCTTAATATTTTATTAAAAGATTATCGAGAGCTAGTGCTATATGATAATCTAGAAAGCCTTCATAACATTATAATTAAATGCGCAGCTGAAAAAGGAATGGAATGTTTAGAAAAGGAAGCATCTAAAAATTGCTCAATCATGTGATCCTTTTATCCTTTTATATCATCTATTTTATAAAATAGATGAATTAGAACATTAGAACATTAATTACACATAGATTTACGATCTTCATTACCATTCGATAAATAATCCTCGTCAAATTCAAATTGACAGACAGTCCATGGAGAAATCTTCCTTTCGTCGCGGTGGTTGGAATCATTATCGTCATTGTCATCATTGTCATCATCATAATCATAATAATGATTGATCTTTTCATTCTTTTCATTTGCTTCGATATCTCGCCATCGCTTTTTTGGAATGCGACACTCGATGCAAGATGTTTGAGATTCTCGAGAATTCACATAAGGATTCGCATATGAAAACGTCATGGATGAGGAAGGATTAATGAGGGGATATAATAAAATCATAAAAATGATGATAGTGTATCATTTTTATTTTTAGCGTCTTTAAAACCTATTAGAAGATATAATCGTCCCGGTGATAAGCAAGCACATAGGCACTTTCGAAGTATTGACAAGCCTTCTCAAATCCAGGTCGATCGCGAAGAACGATCCACATACACTGATTCTGGATACGGCTGTCATTCCACCAATCATATGCATGAAGGCGTCGAGACATCTCTGCCTCCCACTCAATCAGGCCATTGCGATCATCGCTTTCTCGTGTACGAAGAGATGCGATAACCTCTCCGACTTTCTCGATTTCGGAATGCGTGAGATCAAACGTCAAATCAACCTCCTTTTTGCAAAGAGGGCAAGGATGAGGTTCGTCAATCAGCTCGACAAAGTGCTTGTCGCATTCCTTGCAGTAAAGCTTTGCAATGCTGATATCTTTTTCCACCTGATACCAGGTAGTGTGTCCGTTCAATTGCGCCGTCGTCATCGTCGTGTAATGTGCCGTTGTTTATATAAAACCATTCTTTCTAGACGAATATATCAATTTTATTTTTACAAAAATTACACATTAACACACATACACACTTCGAAGTTTGTTATATAAAATTGATTTTTCAAATTAAATTATATTTATAAATTATTAGATTATACACACGCCTTCAACTCATCAATGATGTCAACGCCTTCAACGCCGTCAACGCCCACGATATCAACTCCGTCAACTACCAAGATTCCTGCGATGAAATACAAGCCCACCTTTGCTTCCCGAAAGCCTTCTCATGAGACTGAGAAGAATCATGAGACTGAGAAGAACGATAAGAATGACGACATCATTCTTTATCACCAATCTCAACCACGCAATCATACCAACACTCCGTTACAGGGAGCTTTATCTGGCACGAATATTTTGTTTTCAACATCAGGGGGAAGACCTTGTTCAGTCAAAAGACGTCTTTAACCATATCATTTACATATTTACATATATGAAAGGGTTACCCTTACATATGCGTGCTTGAATAGTCCTTGAATAATAATTTTACTTTATTCTTTATAAAAAATATTATAAATAAAGAATGTCTCGACAAGCGCCTGAAGCTCCTAAAAAGAGAAGGCCGATGTCATCACCTAAGAAGCCATCCCCCAAAAAAGAAGCCAGACAAGAAGAATCAGGATGTCGTCCTTACAAAGTAGTTGATTATTCAGATGTTGTCGCCGAAAACGAACGAATTCATAGTTTTCTGCGAATGAATGATTTTCTAAACTCTCTCCCGTCCGACGAAGTTGGTTCCATGGGAAAGGTATTCAATAATCCAATTCAGTTTTCAGGGGGGGCTTCGGCGAAGGCATTTCGTATCATTGTCGATCCTTCTCTTGGGATTGGATCGAAAGTCATGGTCGATGATGAAAGAGCTCGGAGAGAAATTGCCTATTATCGCATGTTTACCGATAATCTTCTTCGACGAAACGGTTGTCCCAATTTTCCGTTAGTTTCTCGATGTGAGAGATGTGATGTGTGCAGTATTACGCAAACACGAAGAGTCGGTGATGATTATGTCACTGTCAAAAAACCTATTGAAAGGAATTGTTTTACCCTTTTTTCTGAATTAGCAGATGGTGATTTAGAGTCTGTCATTCGTGGATTGTCTTCTGAAGAAGTTCTTGGAATGATTTTTCAGGTATGGATGGCGTGTGCGTCTTTAGAAAGGAAAGGTTTGGTCCATAACGATCTTCACTTTGGTAACATTCTTTATCATTCTGAGGAACCTGAACGAAAAAATAAGGGGAAATGGTTGTGGTATCGTGACGGGAGCGACGAAATATACGTTAAACATACAGGAAGATTATGGGTCCTATGGGATTTTGGGATGATGGTAGAAAACGGTGAGAGAGAAAGTCGTGACGGAGAACCATTCATTGTTCATAACACATTCAAGAACGACATCAAGCTTACATTTTTTCCACTATTGAAAAAAAGATTTCGTCAAGGATCGGGTTCTGATGTGAGCGTTGTGAAGTACTCCCATCCATTTATTGAAGTGTTTGATGATTTATTGGATGAAAACGAGTCGATCATAGACGTGTTGAAATTACTTGCTTATAATGACTATTATACTGATGATACTGGTAATACTCGCATGATGATGATTACCAACAAACGAACGGATGATATGGATATCATCAATAGTCGCCCGTATATCGTGTAAAGAAAGAATGATAAGAATAATAAGAATGATAATAAAATTGATAATTTTTTGTAAGAGTCTTACAAAAAATATAAACCTGACGAATATTATAATATTGAAAATATTGAGAATGTCTACGAAGATCACGAAGAAAAAGACGGTGAAGCCGAAGTTTCCCTCCGACAAAATCCTTCTGAAAGACGCGAGTCTTCGTGCATTGCGCGACGAGGGGTGCATCCATATTGATCCGGCTACACGGATGGATCCTTATGGAGGAAAGATCGTTCCGTTTATTCCAGTACATCTTCGCAATATTCGATGCAAAGAGCCGTGTGTGGCGAACTCTTTCTATTGTCCGGCCCACAAAAAGTACTACAACATTCGAAAGAAAGGATGTCCGTGGACGAATGTGATGGGCGAAAAATGTGGAGAGGCGTGTACCGACAAGTCTTTCTACTGTGATGACCATGAATTTTTTATGCCTCAACCCTAATTTTTTCGTGAACGACTCTTTCGCATACTCTTTTTCACACGGCTACTTTTCTTAGCTCGACTACTTTTCGTCGCGCTTTTGGCCGGTCGTCGTTTAGAACGAAGTGATTTCTTACACGAAGGTGATTTTTTCAAGACTTGTGAGTAGGATACGGCGATGGCTTGTTGAGGAGATACCCAACGACCCTTCTGATACTCTCGCATATTAATGCGTATCTTTTCAGATAACTTTTCTTTGCATGATAAACGTGGCGAACGTGATTTACGGGGCATTTAATTATAATATTATTATTATAATTTTAAACATTTTATGATTTTATGATAGAATCAGAAACCATTTTCAAATGTTTTTGTAAGGGTGAGTCCAATCGATTAAATGTTGCGCGATGTTTGACCGGAATCATTGCCATTTTTTCTTGAATACGTAAGATAGCATCGTTGGTTTGACGGAATCCTCCGTAAGGAGATGCTAAAAGATCGCGCATCTCCTCGTAAAGGGTTTCACAAATCGTGTTTACACTCTCAACGACGCCATCCGTGTCGATAAACCCGTCACCGTTTTGGGAAAGAAGATGAATGTATGTTTTGATAAAAAGATCATTTTTCCGGTCGAGTACAAATGTTGGAATTTTTTGATAAAAATCAACGAGATAACAATCACGAAAGATGAGTTTCGATGGATATCTCTCGGTGAATGTATTCAATAATGCATTCACAACATCACCATTATGAAGACTGTATAAGGATGGTATCATCTCATTAAGATGCTGAATCTTTGATATCGCGGGTAAAATCGCGTACCGTATAGACATGTACGATCTAATAATAGGGTCGATGACTCCTATCACCGCCATCTTCTTATCATCTCCGTATAATATCTTTCCTATCTTTGGATATTGAAAAAAAAGTTTTATCCAGTCTCGAATAGGAATACAATATTTTTTATTCAAATCATAGACTGAAAAATCTTGGTCCATCACAACCTTTCCCTTCTCATCTATGACTTGCGACAATCCGTAGTCAATAATGGTAGGGAAATATTTTGTTTTGACACGAAACGTTTTATTGATTAAACGAACGGGATAGTCCACCCATCGTTCTTCGGGAAAAGTAGTGATGATAATATTACCAGAATGTAAATCGTTATGAACAAATCCAAAACGACCAAACGCGATATGAAGGGCAAGAAATACTTGTAAAAAAATCGAATGATATTTTTCACGTTTATCATCATTATCATCATTAAAATGATCATCGTGTATATTGTCCCTTACCATTTCATCATAAAGAGTTGATCCATCAATATGTTCAATGAGAAATGTTTTTTTAGGAGTGTTTGTTTGAAACGTGTAACAAAAATTATTAATTTCTCCTCGAAGATTGTTTAATGTTTGTCCAATCAAATATTCAAAATGACCAGATAAATCAGGACCGAATGTCTTTTTAATAACTTTATATGAAAAAACAAAACCTTCTTCTACATTTTCTTTATATGATTTTGTGATATGAATCGGTTGATCTTTTAGGGCGTCATTCGCTCCATCTAAAAATAATGGGTTATTTTTATTGAGATCGATACACGCCTTATTTTCCATGCATCTCTTGACATGTAGTTTTATCTTTGACTTACATTTTTTATCACTCATTTTATATTTTAGAATATAAAATTTAATCGTTATTC
>Ga0078894_10005079_pt1 | contig 10119 bp, 11 predicted proteins | sample LauGreSu1BDMLBSD_2_FD_67506 | JGI IMG/M metagenome (GOLD analysis project Ga0078894, IMG submission 67506) | Freshwater lake microbial communities from Lake Michigan, USA - Su13.BD.MLB.SD (version 4) (version 4) | ecosystem: Environmental > Aquatic > Freshwater > Lake | place: Lake Michigan...
CCACGGAAATTTTTCTGCTTGTCAATAAGGTCTCGTAGCTGTTTCATTAAACGATCAAATGTCACAGGATTTTCCATGTACTTGAGGAATTCTTCCTGACGACCAGCTTTTAAGAATGCCTTGTACTTGCCTGCTAGGAAACGAGCTTCGGGGTATTCTAATGTGATGGGTTCACCGGCAATGTCAAAGGTTGCATCTTGTCCAGCGTCTACAGCTTTCATTACAGCCAACATGCTGTCATAGCCAGCATTGCCTGTTTTGCCTTCGGCTACAGCTTGCTCATCTAATCCAAGTTCATCTGCCAGTCGTTGAGTGAGCCACTCAGAGGCATCAGCATCATAATTGCGAATGTCGCCCTGAGAGAAATAGTAGTCCCATAGGTCTGATTCCAAATCATAACCCATGTCGCCACCTTTCTTGAATTCCTCTACTGCATCAGCATGCCTTGCTAAAATACTATTTAAATTGTCATTGCTGGCTTCTGTTACACTTTCGGCTGGCATGTCGGCCATGGGTTCTGCGGCCTGTGCAGACAAATAGTTGACCACAGTTGACAAATAGTCTTCGGCCACAGTTAATTTTGACTGTACCCATTCTGGCAAGTTGTCGCTGTCTCTCAGCATGTCATGCAAGCGACCAGCATTTAACATAATGGAACGCAGGTCTGACTTGGCCATGTCGCCTTCTCGATCATACTCGCCCACGTCCTCAGGATTGATATCTTCTTTGACGCCAAAGGCTTCTGGTGGATTTTCTTCGAGCATACGCTCAACCTGTTTAACCCAACCGCTGACATCGCTGGAGCCAATTTCCTCTACATCACCAACCCAATCGGCAACATCTTCGGCTGCTGACAAAATTGACTGTGGGCCATATTTGGCCAATAAATCTGTGCGGCCAACCATGATACGATGTATAATGGCGCCTAGTACTGGAGAGTCGTTGTCTGTCATTTTTGTTCACTCACTTGTGCATAGGCTGCATTTATAATGCTACGAGCCCGATTCTTTGCCTGCTTTGCCATTTCCAAGATTGGCTTCATGCCATTGGCAATTTGGTCAACTTCGGCTAGACTTTCTTTGATTTCTTGTTCATTGATGTGACCAATGATCTTGGCAAAGCCTTCCTTTGTGTTTAGCATGTTTTGCATGAGCTCTTTGCTTTGTGGCTTGAGCCCATCAAAGAAACCTAGAATTTTCTTGGCCAGCAAGGCATCAATTTTCTGTGTGCTGCCATCACCTAGACTCAGTGCCATTGGCTTTTCATAGTCTGCGGCTTTTCTAATCTGCATGACGATGTTTTTATCAGCAGTGGCTTGGTCAACAGCCGTAGCAGCCTCAGGATCTGCTTCATCGTCATCACTGCGGGCTTCCATAGGCTGATGCAAATCGAGCTCATCTTGCAAGCGATCTGAAATCCAATTGATTGGATCGCCGTCTCGGGCCTTGGCAACACCATAGGGCATTTCGTCAAAGTAGTATTCATAGAGTGCGTCATAGAAATCTGGAAAGTCTGAAAGGTCTCCGCCTTCTTTAAATGCTTTGACTGCTTCAGGATAAGTGTCAAAGATGGCAGCAAGATCTGAACCATTGGCTTCTTTGATTTCAACTCCGGCCTTTTTCAACGCCGCAATAGCATCATCATCTAGCTCTGCTGAATCTAATTCCAGTTGTCCTTTGTTGTTGAACTTGACATCAGTGGTAGTACCTGTCTTGGCAAATTGTGTCTTGCCGGCAGTACCAGCTGCTGGAATAGTTCCTACAGTACCAATGTCTTCACTGAATTGACTTTGGCGCAAGGGCTGTGCCTGTGCCGCATGTCGCACATAATAAACTGAGCCGTTGCGTGTAATATAGTGAGGTAAACGCTGACTGTCACCATTCATAAATTCTGTGCCCTGTACTGGAATACGAGTTACACGATTTTCCATGTCGTACAAAATATAAGACTTGCCGTCTTGACTGATTCTTGCTTGGTCATAAATCTTAACACTACTGGCACCTACCTGCTGACGAGCACCTTGACGAGCTGCATCAACTCTGGCTTGACGATCTACTTGTGCTTGAGCATTCCACTCTTTGCGCTGTGTTTCTCTTTCAAAATCACGCTGACGAACACGCTCACGATAGTTGGGACTAAAAATGTCACTGAGTACTTGCCCAGGTGTGCGATTGAGACCGGGATAGTGTGGATTTGCTCCGCCCTGTGCCTGTGCTGACCCTGCACCAAGAGCAATACCAGCTGCCATTGCGGCTGGAATAATCTTCTTGGCCACATGTTTTAAAACGCCTTTGGCGTCTTCGCTGAGTTGACCTTCCACAATAACAATTGTGTCAACGGGGTCTTGGTAGCGTTTTACCTGTTCAAGAATAACGCTTTCATGCAGGCGACTGCTAATTTGCTTAACTACTCGGCCTTCATGTATTAATTGAATTCGAATCATGATTTCTTTTCCTGTTTTGAAAATTCTTTCTTGCTCTCTGGCTCATCGATATCGTGTACATCAAAGCCTAGTCGCTTAAATTGTTTAAGATAGGGTTGCTCCGTTTCGTCGCTGGCAAAAGTAATCACAGTCTGAGGCGGCCCTTGATTAAAATCACCGGGCTCTGCGTCATCAAGGTCACTGATTTCCAGACCCAATCTATACCAATCTGTAGTGTCACTTACATCAACCTTGGTTGTACCAGCCGGATAAGGAATTGGCTCACCAGGATCTCGTCCGTTTTCAGCAATGTAACGCTGTGTCCATTGTTCAGCAATGCCCAAGCATTCTCTTATGAAATTTGCATCTTCGTCGGTGATGCCTCTGCTGCCGCGTCCGCCACGGCTACGAATACGACCAAGTTCGTTGTAGGCAGCAACGATAGTATTTAAGGTATTGGTTAATTGTTTGATATTATAGGCAGCACCACGGAAACTGCTGCCGTGATTGCCTTCTAAGTCAGCTGCCAGTGCTCGTGCTTCTCTACGAGCCTTGTCTCTGAGGCCAGCAAAACTATAACGACCTGCACCGCCAATGATTAGTATTTCAGATGCGTTCATTGGATCTTCACGATCCAAGCGATAGATTACATTGTCGCTGTTTAATGTATGTGCTTCAGCAGTGGCCTGCTCATATACACCTTTGCCGATGTAGCTTGGTGCTGAATCTGCAGCCTGGCCAACAGCTCTACGAGCATTGCGTCTGCGCTGTCTGCGTGTGCGCCCGGCAACAAACAAGGGGTAAGAAACGGACGCAATGTCTCCAGATGTAGTGGAGGTAGCGTCGGCTTCTTCGGTGGTAATAATTTGTCTAAATCGCATCGAGTATTTATTCTTTTGGTAACACTAACTGACTACTTTACTTATCATAATCACTAGTGTTAATATTCAGGGCCAATGGTTTTAAATATGTGTATATTATCAACAGGAGACCCAAGATGGGAGAATTTCTAAAATTAGTGGCCGAAGTCGGCTTCCCAATTGCGGCTGCTATTGCCGCAGGCTATTTTGTATTTTTAACGCTGAAATTTATTCTAGCTGGTGTTACCAGTACTGTTAATGGCATCAAGGGCATCATTGGAGCCCTAGACAACCGTGTTAAAACCATGAATCATGATGTGATTCGCATTGACACAGTGGTCAGCAATGCACTAGGACTCAAACCTGATGTAGACCGTATTGCAAGAGCAGACGGTAAAAATGACGCTCGTCGCGACTGATATGAACACCAGTTTGCTCTTTGAAGCATTCATGGTTTTTTATCTCATTGAGTGTGCTGTATTGATTTCAGTTGCTTACTGGTATTATCGAGAGCCCCGGGTCCTTGAAAAGAAAGTATGGGATCCTTGGGGCATTTGGAAAGAAATAAAATGAAAATATTTCAAGAAAGCAAATATGATAAGTGGTGGGACAGTTTGCCCAAACACACCCAGGAATATCTGAAGTCACAGCCAATTTGGTATGACAGCGACTTATATAAAACTGCGTTCATTGCTTTTGCTTTTGGATTTTTACTTGGAGCACTGATTTTCTAATGTTATATGTTGACTACAATTGGGATTTAACACCCACAGCAATGATACCCGATGCTGAATTAAATACCGATCGACTGCATTGGAAAACCGGTGACTTTTGGAAAGTGGTAGATATTAACGAAAATCGCAAGGCCTTGGTAAAAGTTGATTCACTTACAGCAATGGTCACTGAACATGCCACTGAAATAAAAGAAAATAACAATAAACTCTATCAATTTGCTGTGTACACCCGCAGTGACGAGTTTGTTGAAGTAATTAATTGGCTCAGACGAAATAATATTCGTGCTGAAGTGCATTTAAATCGCACAAGATTCTGGATTCCATATAGTCCAGAATTATTAGAATTTTTATTAACCTGGGGATCTGTTTGTCCACGAGTCGACGATGAAACTGATCATGTGCTGGGTACCAAGGATTAAGGAGCAATAAAATGGATGTAGGCAATATCGCTGAAATGATTAACAAATACGGATTTCCTGTGATCGCCGCCGGCGGCATGGGTTATTTGGTATACTATGTGTGGATTTGGGCTACTAAGGAAATCAAGCCCGTGTTAGGAGAAGCCAACACTACCTTGATTGCTCTCATTGACCGTATTCGCATGTTAGACAACGATCTTATTCGTTTACAACAAAAGGTCAACACTACACTACACCTTCGTGGTAAGATCATTGAAAGTGAGCGTGTGCTAGAAGCCCAAAAAGTTGACAGCGAAGCCGAAGCCAAATTTAAAAAGGCCGTTGACAACGAAGATAAAAAGACCGCAGCCGCTGGCGAAAGTTAACTAATTATATTCAATGGCGCCATTAATCTACACCCTCGTAGTCACGCATCTTACTATAATTTGTGTTACTTTATATCTACATCGTAGTCAAGCACACCGCGGGGTTGAATTCCACGCTGCGGTAAGTCATTTGATGCGGTTCTGGTTATGGATGACAACCGGACAAATTACCCGTCAATGGGTAGCTGTACACCGCAAACACCACAGATTTACCGAACAAGACGGTGATCCGCATAGTCCACATGTGTTTGGCTTTTGGCGTGTGTTGTTCAAGGGTGCGTTCTTATACCACTCAGCCAGCAAAGACTCTGCCATGGTCACACAATATGGGGCGGGTACCCCTGATGATTGGGTAGAACAAAATTTATATTCTAAGCACAGTCGTTTAGGCATCATGCTTATGCTTCTAATAGACATTGTGTTATTTGGCTGGTGGGGTTTTGTAGTATGGGGCATCCAAATGATATGGATTCCATTCTGGGCCGCTGGTGTCGTTAACGGTCTAGGTCACTGGTGGGGGTACCGCAATGGCGAAACCAAAGATCAAAGCAGGAACATTAGTCCTTGGGGCATTCTTATTGGCGGTGAATGTCTGCACAATAATCATCATCTGGAACCCGGCAATCCTCGTCTCAGTCGCCATTGGTTTGAATTTGATATAGGCTGGCTTTATATACGCCTGCTATGCATTCTAAGATTGGCTCGGCTGCGAGTCCAATAATTGAAAATTGTCCACAATGTGTTGCCATACACCCTGTGGACTTTTTGTGTGTGACCACACCAGCTGAGCACTCACTGTAATTCGACGACCGGGTCCTTGTAGCACCAGATGCGGTCTGTTTGTTCTCAATAACGCACTAGGTACATTACTGGCAGTTTCAAAGTCAAAATCTGGACAGTCTGCCCAGGTTTTACGCCCTTCCGCTAGATCTTGATACCAAGGCACATTCCAATGATTGTGATAAACACTGGCTGTTTCTTTTTCGTAAGGCACAAGATCTGAGACCGGCACATTCCACCAACGAATAATGCCCGGGCTTGATGCCAACTCGTAGTAGCTTAGACGAGCTTCCAGCATGACACTTTCGCCTGAGGGCAAGCGGGTGCCATCCACATGCGGATTTAGATTTTCACCATTGGCGCCGCTGACAAATAAGGTAAAATTACGACATTCAATGCCCAATGGCTTTAAAAATTCATTGGTATTTTGATGTGTGAGAGGAAAGAATTTTTTTACATCAGCGGCTGGACTTACTAATTCTTGTCCCTGCGCTGTTTGTTTTTGAAAGGTTTGATCCACATATTGAACGAATTTTTGTTTTTCACTGACTTCCATGCGTAAAGTCAGTGGATAGAAATACTCAGGATTGGCCACAGCATCGCTGTAAGGATCCATCCTGAGTAAATTCTTTTTGCCCATTTTAATTTTGAATTTTACTTGTCAATACTTTATAAGCCCGTTCCATGTTAGTGATATATTCAGCTTCGTCATCGGTGATTTCAATTCCAAATGATTCTTCCCAGGCCATGATTAATTCCACTGCATCCAGGCTGTCAATGTCTAAATCTCTAAATTCAGTGTGAATATTGTCAACTTCGATACCAAAGCATTCATGTACTATTTTATTGATACGAATTTCTACATCAGTAAACTGTTGCGGCATTGATTTATCTCACTTGCTTGTGGCTCTATAGGTACCATCCCAGTTAGGCGGTAAACCTTCATTCATGCGCTCCAACATATTTTCATAATAGTGGCGCAATTCATTGTCTTCTTTGATTAGCTTTTCACAGGCTCGAATGGCTCGTGTCCAATCACCCCTGTAGTATGCTGTCAAATATATATCGTGCTGTGTGGGGTTAGTCTTGCCCAAGGTGTAGATTTTTACGCCCTGTGTCTTACCTTTTACAGCGATACAATCCAGTTCAACCACAGGATACTCATCTTTGACAAGTTCGGCTGTGCGTTGTCCTAAAACAATTTTGACTCCATACGGCTTAGACTGGCCCTCAAGTCTTGACGCCAAATTAACACCGTCGCCAAGGCAAGTGTAATCAAAACGCTGATCGCTACCCATGTTACCCACAACAACGGAGGCAGTATTAATACCAAGACCCATACCAAATGCTGGTATGCCTTCTGCTGTAATTTCTTGATTAAATGCATCTAAACTTTCCATCATTGACAAGGCAGTTCTAACTGCCTGGTGTGCATGTTGCGGTTCATCTAACGGCGCATTCCAAAATGCCATCTGAGCATCACCAATGTACTTGTCAAGGGTGCCGTTGTTCTCAATGATCTTGGCAGTCATGGCAGTCATGTAGCGGTTCATGATCTTGGTCAATCCCTGCACATCCCGGCCATAGTGCTCGCTGATTGTAGTAAACCCACGCACATCAGTGAACATAATTGATAGTTCACGCTCATCGCCGCCTAACTGTAACAGTTCGGGATTCTTTTGCAGTTTGGCTACCAAGGCAGGGCTTAGGTAAGTTCCAAACTGTTTCTTGATCTGTTGCTTTTGCTTAAATTCGATGACGAATCTAGCAAACAGGGCATGGCCATACAGCAACACAGCCGCAAACACAAGATAATACATGTCCCAGAGTTGGCTGTGAGCCGACCACATATATAGACCGCCCTGCACAATAATAGTAACCAGACCAGCCAGCACCAGGATCGCCGCCCAGAATGGCACTCTAGGCATGGCAAAAATAACAATGGCAGCAACCAGTACAATGATCAAAAGTTCTGCAATATTCGCCCAGGCCAAGCGCACAGGGCTTTCACCGTCGATCAGTGTTTGAATAGCCTGTGCCTGTAGATTATGTGCCCATGTTTCGCCACGAGGTGTAGCAATAATGCCGCCTAGTCCTTCTACCGCCAACCCCAGCACTACAATTTTTCCTTTGAGGTCAAGGTCTCTGCGACTAAGATCTCCAAGCTCGTAGCTGACAAATTCCTTGTTCCAGCGTAGCCATACACGGCCATTGGCATCAGTGTCTACAATAGGTTGACCAGCAATGCGTACTTTTTCTACACCAGCATCGGTCATTTTCATTTGATAGCTTTGCTCGCCAGTGTACACACGAAGTGCTTCAAGCGGCAAACTTGGATAGTATTCTTTGTTTACTGTGACAACAAGCGGCATACGACGAACAACACCGTCTACTTCGGGTGCCGCAACAGTGGTACCAACACCTCGGGCACTCTGCGCCAGCTCGGGTCTTGGACTCAGTGCGCCGGGCCAGTTAAACAACCAAATATAAGGATCGCCGCCCATGACAGCAACGCCACGACGAACAGCGTCGGGCTTTTTGTTTTGTGTGGTAGGCGTTTGTGCAATAACACTGGGAGCTCGATTCAGCGCCTGTGCTAATTCAGCATCACCGCCTAACCTGTCCTTTTCTGTCATGAGAATAGGAACAACAATGGCGCCTGCACCAAGTTCTTGTATGCGCTTGATGGCCTGGGCTATTTCTCTACGGTCCCAGGGCCATTGACCAAGTCGCGCCATACTGGGCTCGCCAATGTTAATGACCACAACTTCATCACTGGCAGTGACAGTTTCACTGCTTAACAAAGTATCAAAGCCCTTGAGCTGTAGACTTTGTACTGCTGCCGGATTTGAGATCTTGAGCCAGATTAACAAAGCGGCAGTAACAGCCACCCAGGTCACACTCCATACACTGGGTATCATTTTTAAGTATTTTTTCATGTGAATTTTACCTCGCTAGAACATTGTAACGGAAGTACTTAGCGAAGTCAAATCTAGGATCACTGTCCCTGGTTCACTGTGATCCTAGCACATCCACCTGCTGTGGCACAGTTACTGGTAATGGAGTAAAACTGTTGAGTACTGCCACTTTGGGTCAGACTCAGTTCTTGGGCCAAGCCGCTTAGGTTGACTCGGGCCATATGACTGGCACTACCTTGCTGAGTAATGTCCACATTTTTGTTTCCACCGCTGAGTGTTACTTCGGCATAGTGACTGCCAGAATCTCGTTGCTGAATAGTCAAAGAGTTATTGTTATCATTGACTGTGGCAAACACTCCTTTGCCACCACCAGTGCTTTGTTGAGTTATATTTACAGTATTATTACTGCCCAGTACTCTAAGATCTGTGTAATTGACCTGTGTGTTTGCTGTGCCAGATTGGGTAACGTTAACTGTATTGCCAGACCCATTTCCATAATACTCGGTATAATTTTGTCGAGTACCAGTTTGCTGAACGGTGATGGTATTATAGTTGCCTATCTGCTCAATTCGCACCTTGCTGTCATTGGTAGTGCGACCCAAAAAGGCATTGACCTTGGCTGTGTTAGTGGCGTCAGCACTAAATGGCGCAGAGCTTCCGCCACAGCAAAGACTTCCAGGATTGGACACAGTTGATCCGGATGCAGTTGATGTTGTTGTACTACTGGAATCATATATGTAGGTGATTTCTGCAATCTGCATACTGTTACAATCTAGACCGCATCCGTCGCCGGCTTTGGTAGTTGGAAAGAAAATATAATAATAAGCATAAGCAGTGGCATTGGTCACAGGAATTTCGGGGCTGGTCCAAAATCTAGTGTTGCTAAGACTTAAACTACCTTGCTGGATCAGCGTCCAGTTTACACCGTCATTGCTGCCATAAAGTTTATAGCTGGTAGGATCTCGGCCTGGAAAATCATTGGCTGTGGTCAATTTAAATGCAGTAACAGCACGGCCAGAGTTTAGTTTTACAGTAACACCAGCATTGTACTTGTCAAAGTTCAAGTACTTGGTGTTGGGATTGTTGTCAAATGCATTTGCCGCACCTTCACCTGCTGGGCTGTTGTTACTGGTAGGATAGTGGTTGGTAATGTAGATTGCTGCGCCAGCTGTGACATTATTGTTATAAATTGGTGTAGGGGTAGGTGTTGGTGCGCTGGTGTAGGTTTGTCCAGACGCCAATGGAGTAGTAGAACCCGTTGACGCAAATGTGTTTAGCTGTGTGGTAGTTGGATTTAGGGTACCAGTCCAGGTGTAACCACCTGTACCTGTTAGGCCAGTGTTGGTACTGAACAGTTGGCCAGTGTCGTTGTCGCTGCCCATGAAAAAGAAAAATGACTTACCGTTGGCATCTGTTCCCATGTTGATAACCTTACCAGTACCAATGACGCCGGCCACTGTACCGTCGCTGTTATAAACTTTTGCAGTCCATGGATAATTGGCATTACCACTGGCTTCAAACTTTACATATTGTCCTGTTTGCCAAGACCATTGTCCAGTGGTCCAGGGAATTTTATACATGGTACCTGGATTTGTAGCATAAATTTGACAGGTTGTTGTTC
>Ga0078894_10005080_pt1 | contig 10118 bp, 10 predicted proteins | sample LauGreSu1BDMLBSD_2_FD_67506 | JGI IMG/M metagenome (GOLD analysis project Ga0078894, IMG submission 67506) | Freshwater lake microbial communities from Lake Michigan, USA - Su13.BD.MLB.SD (version 4) (version 4) | ecosystem: Environmental > Aquatic > Freshwater > Lake | place: Lake Michigan...
GTTGATCTCCGCGACGGCGGCGTCGCGGGCGGCCTGGCCCGTCGTGCCGCGTCCGCGTTCGAGGAGCGCGCGCAGCGCGGCGCGGATGCGCCGCGCCTCGACGAGCGCCGCCGTGGCTCCCGAGGGTTGGTCGAGCGCGCGACGCCGGAGCGCCGAGGCGCGGGCGGCGTCGATGAGCTCGGCGGCCTCGAGCCACTCGACGTACTTGTCGAAGGCATCGATCGTGTCGAGACGGACGCCCAGGCGCGCGTCGTCGGTGTTGACGAAGTCGAGCCAGAGGCGGCCGCCGACGAAGACGAACGCGGGCGTCGGAGCGTCGAGCATCCCGCGAAGTTAGCGCCGGTGGCCGGCGCCTGCCGATGGCCTGCTGCCGGCGGGTGGTGACGTCCCGCATCGACGTCGTGCGGCCACGTCGAGCGGTGATGTCCGAGGGCGGTGGCGTCTGCGTAGATTCGTTAGATGACTGTTCCGTCTCGTGCGCCGTCGTCCGCGCCGTCCTCCACGTTGTCGTCACTCGGGCGTGTCGCGGTGGGGTCCCGCAATCCGGTGAAGGGCGCGGCGGTGCGCGCCGTGCTCGCGCGCGTGGCGCCGTCGGCGGTGATCGAGGCGGTCGCCGCGGCGAGCGGGGTGCCCGACCAGCCCTTCGGTGACGCGGAGACGATCGCCGGCGCCCGCACCCGCGCCCGGGCCGCACGCGAGGCCACCGACGCGGATCTCGGCGTCGGGCTCGAAGGGGGGGTCGTCGACGGGCCCGAGGGGATGCGCACCTGTGCCTGGTGTGTCGTGGTCGACCGCGACGGACGCGAGGGCGTGGGTGGCTCGCTCGCGATGCCACTTCCGGACGCCGTCGCGAGGATGATTCGCGACGGGATGGAGCTCGGGCACGCGATGGACGCGCTGGTGGCCGCGGACGGCACGAAGTACGGCGCGGGCGCGGTCGGCATCCTGACGGCGGGGCAGATCGACCGGCAGGGGGCGTATGAGGTCCTCGTGACCTACGCGTTGGCGCCGTTCCTGCGCGCCGAGCTCTACGGGCGCTGAAGCCGCGTCACGCCTTCAGCTTCGCGCTGGGCCGCAGCACCAACACCGGCCGCCCCGCCGTCCGCACCAGCTTGTCCGCGACCGATCCGACAAAGACCCGCGAGAGCCCACGACCCTGCGTCGCGATCGCGACGACATCGGGGTCCGTCTCCTTCAGGTGCGCCTGCAGGCTCTTCGCCGGCGAGAGGTCCATCCGCACCGTCGCGGTCGTCGTGACGCCGCCCGCCGTGAATGTGTGCGCGATGTCGTCGAGCGCGCGCTTCGCGAGCGCCGCCTCGGCGTCGATGCCGAACGGGTCGGGACGGTCCGTCGGAAGATGCGAGATCACGTCACCCGGGATGTAGGGCGCCACCACGCGCACGAGGTCGAGCGTCGCCCCGTAGGCCAGTGCGAGGTCGCGTGCGACGGGGAGGATCGTCGCGGCGCGTTCGCTCCCGTCGAGCGTGACCGTGATGCGACGGGGGGCGAAGGGTCGCTCGGGATGCGCCTCGTTCTCGGGGAGCGTGAGCACCGGCCGATGCGAATGCCGGATGACCGCGTCGGCGACGGAGCCGAGCCAATCGGGAGCGAAGCCGCCGGCGCCGTGTGTCGTCATCACGATGAGGTCGGCGAGGAGCCGGTCCGCGACCTCCTGAATGAGGCCCGCGGGGCTGCCGTCCTCGCAGAGCGGCGTGACGCGCACCCCGTGCGCGGCGGCCGCGCGCTCGGCCACGCCGGCCACGTAGGTGCGCGCGTGGCGTCGCACCGCGTCGTCCGCGGCCAGCATGTCCTGTGAGAAGATCGCCCCTTCCGCGGTGGCCCCGACCACCGTGATCGGGAGGTGCGCGCGGACCAAGTGCACCCCGCCACCGGTGCGCTTCGCGAGGGCGCAGGCGACGGGGACGGCACGCTCGGCGAGCGACGAGCCGTCGAGCGGGACGAGGAGGGTGCGCAACATGCGGGGGCTCCGGTGATGAGGGGGATGCGCGGCGGGCGGTCTCCGACGCGCAGAGAGGTTAGCATTCCCGCACGCCCCGAGTCCGTCGGCGTTTCCCGCATCCGTCGTGAGGTGTCCGCCGTGTCCCAGACCCCGCCGCCCCCGCTCCCCTTCGCCGTGCAGGACCGCGTGCGCTGGAGCGACTGCGACCCGCTCGGGATCATCTACTACGGCACCTATATCCGCTTTTTCGAGGTCGCCGAGCACGAGATGTTCCGTGCGGCGGGGCTACCCTACGAGGTGATGCGCGTGCAGCGTCACGTGCAGCTGCCGCGGAAGGCCTTTCAGGTCGAGTTCCATTCTCCGGCGGAGATGGACGAGCTGGTCACGGTCGAGGTGGGCGTCGCCCGCATCGGCACCACCGCCCTGACGATGCGCTTCGAGGTCTACCGGGCGTCGGACCGGGCACACCGGGCGTCGGCGACGCTCACGGTGGTCTGTGTGACCAAGGAGGGGATTGAGAAGCGTCCGCTCCCGGATTTCGTGAAGGAGGCGCTCAGTCCTTATCGGGTGGCGGCACCATAAGGGTGCCGCCGGACGGCGTGTTGTGCGCGCGCGCCTCCATCGCGGCGCTGACGCGCCGCGCTAACTGCTGTAGGCCGTCGTACGCCGCGTACTTGAAGGCGTCGGCCATCGCGGGGTAGTTGAAGACCGCGCCGATGAAGTAATCGAGCGTCCCGCCAAGCCCGATGACGGCGGCGGGAATGTGGATGAGCTCCGCCGCGCCTTCCCCCATCACGCTCGCGCCGACGAGGCGCTTGTCGTCGGTGCGGAAGAGCAGCTTGACGAAGCCGTCGAGCTCGCCGACGATCTGGCCGCGGGGGTTGTCGCGGAAGTGTGCGATGCCGCGTTCGACGCGGATCCCCTCGCGCCGTGCCGCCTCCTCGGTGAGGCCGACGGTCGCGACCTCGGGGATCGTCCAGATCGGCGTCGGCACGACGGGCGAGACGGCCGTCTTGAAGGGGAGGCCGAACGCGTGGCAGACCGCGACGCGCGCTTCCTCCATCGCGAGGCTTGCCAGGGCGGGAAGGCCGCAGACATCGCCCGCCGCGACGACGCGTGGGTTCGTGGTGCGGAAGGTCGTTCGATCGATCTGGATGAACCCCTGCGGCGTCACGGCGATGCCGGCCGCGGGGAGCTCGAGGTCCGTGATCCGTCCCTCGCGCGCGGCGCAGTACAGCACCGCCTCGGCGTGGAGGACGCGACCATCGCCGAGGGTGACGGTCGCGAGCTCCCCGCTCACGCGGACATCGGTCACGGCGACATCGGCGGCGGTCTGGATGCCGAGGCGCCGGGTGAGCTCGTTGCGGACCGCGTCGGCGACGTCGGCGTCGAGTTGCGCGAGGAGCCGCGGGCGGGCGGTGACGAGGGTGACCTTCGCACCGAGGGCGGCGAAGGTCGCGGCGAACTCACATCCCGCCGCGCCACCCCCGATGACGACCAGTCGGGCGGGTGGGGCCTGCAGGTTGAGCATCTCCTCGACGTCGAGGACGACTCGGCCATCGAAGGGGATCTCGGCCGGTCGATGCGGCTGTGAGCCGGTGGCGATGAGGACGCGCTCCGCCGCGATCTGGCGCGGCGCCTCGCCGGGGTGGGTGACTTCGAGGGTGTCGGCATCGGCGAAGCGCGCCGTGCCACGGATCCGGGTGACCTGGTGCCGCGTGAGGTTCTCGTCGATCGCCTGCCACGCCGTCTCGACGACCGTCCGCTCGCGGCGCATGAAGTCGCCGATGGAGGCGTCGGAGCGGACACGCCAGTCGACCCCTGTCACGCCGCGCTGGCGGAGCTGATGGAAGAGGAGCGCCGTCTCGCGGAGCGTCTTGGAGGGGAGGGCGCCCGAGTTCACGGCGGTCCCGCCGGGGCGGGGTGCGCGCTCGATCAGGCAGACGGACTTGCCGTAATACGCGGCTTGGGCCGCCCCCTTCTCGCCGGCCGGCCCGCTCCCGATCACGCAGAGGTCGTAACGCTCGGACATCGTCCGCGAAGTTACCCGGGCCCGCAGGCGAACGCGAGGCGAGACGCGTCCGTCGGCCCGCCCCCCCGGGGTGCGCCGGCGCGGTGCGCCCCCCGGCGCCCACCCTTATCTTTCGACCGATGACGGGCGACGCCACCTACTATCGGAAGGGCTTCGGGCTCCGCGCCGAAGTCCAGCAGACGCTGACGGCCGATTACGACGGCCATCTGGTCGACCTCCTGCTGGCGCGCGAGCACACGCTCACAGCGGGCCCGGTGACGGTCCGGCTCGCGCGGGAGTTTGGCTTCTGCTACGGGGTGGAGCGCGCCGTCGAGTATGCCTACCAGACGCGCGCCAAGTTCCCCGACCGACGGATCTTCCTCGCCGGGGAGATCATCCACAACCCGCACGTGAACGCGAAGCTGAAGGAGATGGGGATCGCCTTCCTCGGCGCGAGCCCCACGGGGTTCGACTACACGCCGGTCGAAGCGGCCGACGTGGTGATCCTCCCGGCGTTCGGCGTCACGATCCACGACTTCGAGACGCTCCGCGAGCGGGGCTGCGTCGTGGTCGACACGACCTGCGGGTCGGTGCTCAACGTCTGGAAGCGGGTCGAGGTGTACGCCAAGGAGGGTTTCATGGCGCTCATCCACGGCAAGTATTACCACGAGGAGACGCGGGCGACGGCATCGCAGGTCGAGAAGCACCCGGGCGGCACCTATCTGGTGGTCCGTGATATGGCGCAGGCGGAGGACGTGATGGCCTACATCGCCGGGGACTTCGTCGGCGGGCGTGAGGCCTTCCTGGCGAAGTACGCCCACGCGGCGAGCCCGCACTTCGATCCGGATGTGCATCTCCGGCGGATCGGTGTGGCGAATCAGACCACGATGCTCGCACGCGAATCGCTCGCGATCGGTGAGGCGGTCGGCGCGACGATGGCCCGCGTGCACGGCGACGCCTACCGTGCCGAGCACTTCCGCACCTTCGACACGATCTGCAGCGCCACCCAGGACCGTCAGGATGCGGTGAATGCGCTGCTGCAGGAGTCGCTCGATGTGATGGTCGTCGTGGGCGGGTACAACTCGAGCAACACGATCTCCCTCGCCGCCCTCTGCGCGGAGCGGGTGACGACGTACCACATCGAGGACGCGCTCGGCATCGACCCCGCGGGCGGCGTGATCCGGCATCGCGACCTCGCGTCGGGGCAGGAGCGCGAGCTCGCGGCGTGGCTCCCGGTCGACCGGCCGATCCGCGTCGGATTGACTGCGGGGGCGAGCACCCCGAACAACAAGATCGGGGAGACCGTGGCCCGGATCCTCGCGACGCGGGGCATCGACCCAGCGACGGTGGCGTGATGCTGGAGGCGCTGATGGACCCGCAGCTTCTGGTCGGCCTCCTCACGCTCACCGGACTCGAGCTCGTCCTCGGGATCGACAACATCATCTTCATCGCGATCCTCGCCGGTCGGCTCCCGGTGACGGAGCGGGCGCGGGCGCGGTCCCTTGGGCTCGGCGGCGCGCTGCTGACGCGCATCCTCTTCCTGCTCTCGATCTCTTGGATCATGCGGCTCGAGACGCCGCTGTTCACCCTGATGGGGAGCGCACTCTCGGGCCGCGACCTCATCCTCATCGTCGGCGGGCTCTTCCTCATCGGGAAGGCGACGTACGAGATCCACGCGAAGCTCGAGGGCGGCGCGCACGAGACCTCTGCGACGGGGTCGGCGGCGACGCTCGCGGGCGTCGTCGCGCAGATCATGGTCGTGGACATCGTCTTCTCGATCGACAGCGTGATCACCGCCGTCGGGATGGTCTCGCACGTCGGCGTGATGATCGCCGCGAACGTGATCGCGCTCATCGTGATGCTCGCCGCCGCCGGCCGGATCGCGGACTTCGTCGAGCGGCATCCGACGGTGAAGATCCTCGCGCTCGCCTTCCTCGTGATGATCGGCGGGAACCTCTTCGTCGAGGGGTTCGGCTATCACATCCCGAAGGGGTACACCTACGTGGCGATGGCCTTCTCCGTCGCCGTGGAGGCGCTGAACATCCGGCTGCGGAAGGTCTCGGCGCCGGTGCATCTGCACGGGCCCGGCGAGTCGTGAGCCCGGTGGGCCCCGTCGACACCCTGCTCGCGGGGCTGATCGACTACGCCGGGCTCTTTCCGCCGGCGGCCCTCCCGATGCGCGATGCGGTCGCGCGCTACGCCGAGCATCGCCGCGGCGCCGATCGAGCGATGCTCGGTCGCTTCGTCCTCCCGGCGGCACGGCTCACCGAGTTCACGACCGAGGTCGATCGCCTGCCGTTCGGTGCGCCCACGCCGGCCGATCCCTGGGGTTTGGCCGTCCTCGCGAACGTGACCGACGCGCCGATGCTCCGGGTCTTCGCCGGCACCTATGGGAGCTGCCTGACGGCGGATGTCGTGGAGACGAAAGCCGATGACGTGGCGACGATCGAGGCGATCGCCGCCGCATTCGGCTCGGCGTCCGGCTCGGCGTCCGGCTCGGCGTCCGCCGACGCGTCTGCACCGATGCCGACGGTTTACGTCGAACTCCCGCTGCAGGCGGATCTGCCGTTGCTCGTCGCGGCGCTCGCACGCCTCGGCCTCCGTGCCAAGGTTCGCACCGGCGGCCTGACCCCCGACGCCATCCCCGCGCCCGCGGACCTGCTGCGGCTCCTCACGTGCTGTGTGCGCGCCGGCGTCCCGTTCAAGGCGACCGCGGGGCTGCACCATCCGCTTCGCGGTGAGTACCCGCTGACGGGCGATGCCGACGGGCCGCGCGCGACGATGTACGGCTTCCTCAACATCTTCCTGACCGCGGCCTTCCTCCACGACGGGGTCGATGCATCAGCGGTTGCTCCGCTGCTCGAGGAACGGGACCCCGCGGCGATCACCGTGGATGGCACGTCGCTGCGGTGGCACCACCTCGCGCTCGCCACACCCGCGCTCGCCGCTTTTCGCGCGGCGTCCGGTGCCTCCTTCGGTTCCTGCTCCTTCGACGAGCCGGTCCACGACCTCGCCGCCCTCCACTTCCGATGACGATGCTTGACGCGACGCACGATCCCGCGCTCCGCTCCTGGGTGGCGTCGGCGCAGGCCCCCAACACCGACTTCCCGATCCAGAACCTCCCGCTTGGGATCGCCGAGTGGGCCGATGGGCATGTGGCGCCGGTGGTCGCGATCGGCGATCAGGTGTGCGACCTGGCGCGCGCGGCGTCGGTCGGGGCGCTCCCGGCGCTCGATCCCACCATCAGTGCCGCGCTCGGCGCCGATACGCTCAATGCGCTCGTGGCACTCGGCCGTCCGGCGATGTCGGCCCTCCGTGCGGCGGTCAGTCGGATGCTGCGATCGGACACGCCTGAAGGGGAGCGCGCGCGGGCGATGCCCGACCTCCTCACCGCGGCCCGGGACGTCACGATGCGGCTCCCCGTCGCGATCGGTGACTACACCGACTTCTACGCGAGCATCGACCACGCGACGAACGTGGGTTCGATGTTCCGTCCCGATCAGCCGTTGCTCCCGAACTACCGCCACGTCCCCATCGGCTACCACGGCCGTGCGTCGTCCATCGTGCCGAGCGGCACGGTGATCCGGCGTCCGCACGGGCAGGTGGCGGCGAATCCCGCGGGCCCGCCCACCTTCGCGCCGACGGCGCGCCTCGATTACGAACTCGAGGTGGGAGCCGTGATCGGCCGCGGCAACGTGCTCGGCCAGTCGATTCCGTTGGCGCAGGCGGAGGACCATCTCGCCGGCCTCGTGCTCGTCAACGACTGGTCCGCGCGCGATATGCAGGCGTGGGAGTACCAGCCCCTCGGGCCTTTCCTCGCGAAGAACTTCGCCACGACCATCTCGCCCTGGCTCGTCACGCTCGATGCGCTCGCCCCCTACCGCACCGCGGCGCGCGGGCGTTCGTCGGAGGAGCCGGCGCCGCTGCCGTATCTCGCCGACGCGGGTGACGCAGCGCACGGGGCGTTCGCCATCACGCTCGAGGTCTGGCTCCGCTCCGCGGCGATGCGCGCCGCCGGGATGCCCGCCGTGCGACTCAGCCGCGGGGACTTCTCGACGATGTACTGGACCCTCGCGCAGATGCTCACGCACCACGCGAGCAACGGGTGCAACCTGCAGCCTGGGGACCTGGTGGCGAGTGGTACCGTCTCGGGGCCAACGAAGGACTCGCGCGGATGCCTGCTGGAACTCACCTGGCGTGGCGCCGAGCCCATCACGCTCCCCTCGGGCGAGACGCGCGCCTTCCTCGCCGATGGGGACGAGGTGACGCTGCGCGGGGTCTGCGAGGCGCCGGGTCGTCCGCGCCTCGGGTTCGGGGGATGCACCGGCATCGTGGAGGCCGCATGAGACGCGTCGGCTCGATTGACCCAGGTCGTGTTCTTCGCACCGCGCGCGCGGTGATGGCGCATGGCGTGAGGCGCGTGGTGGGCCTGGCGGGGCTCTCCGCAGCATCCCTCGCCGCGCCCCTCGCCGCGCAGTCGGGCACCGAGATCTGGGTGGCGCCGCTTCGTGCGTCCGCGACCGCGATGATCGGCGAGCCGGTGAACGTCACGCGCCGCCCCGGCTACGACAATCAACCGGCGTTCACGCCGGATGGTCGCGCGCTCTGGTTCACGCGCATCGGCGCCGACGCGCCGGCGGACATCTGGCGTGTCGGCGTCGACGGCACCGGGGCCACGCGCGTCACGCGCACGGACGAGAGCGAGTACTCGGCGACGATCACCCCGGATGGGCAGGCGCTCTCGGTGATCCGCGTCGAACTGGACAGCACGCAGCGGCTCTGGCGCTTCCCGCTCGACGGGAGCGCCCCATCGCTCGTGCTCCGCGTGCTCCGGCCCGTCGGCTACCACGTCTGGGTGAACGAGGCCAATCTCGGCGCCTTCGTGCTTGGCGACCCGAATGCGCTGGTGCTCGTCGATCCGCGCACGGAGCGCGTCGACACCCTCGCCCGCGACATCGGGCGTGCGCTCGTGCGCGTGCCGGGCCGCGACGCGTTCACCTTCCTGCAGGTCGGGCGCGACACCAGCTGGATCAGTGAGGTCGATGCGCGCGCGCGGACGATCCGACGTGTGGCGCCGGCACCCCGTGGCTCCGACTACCACGCCTGGACGCCCGGCGGGCGACTTCTCGCGACGCAGGGCCTGCGCGTGCTCGTGTGGGTGGACGGGCGCTGGGACACGGTCCTCGACCTGACGGGACGCGGCGGGATCGGGACACTCTCACGGCTCGCGGTCAGCCCGACCGGCGATCGGATCGCATTCGTCGCGGACGAGGCGCCGCCGCGCTGACGCTGGCGCTGACGCTTGCGGTGACGCCGGGGTCCTGATGAGGATTCCCGGTCGATGACGCCCAAGACCAGCCGCACCCCATCCCCCGACGCGCACCCGGTGCGCGACGCCGCCGACGCCCTCTACCGTGCGGCGCAGGAGAGCTGCCGACAGCACGACCGGCTCGCCCGGACGCTGCAGCACGGGCTCGATGACCTCGAACTCGAGGGAGTCGCCGAGGTCGCCGATCTCTGCGACCGGCAGCTCGCGACGGCGACGACCCGGTACGAGACCACCGCGGCCAGTGGCCGCGGCGCCGAGGACGAGGGGTGGTGGCACGCGGCGAACGCGCTCTGGATGGCGAGCCGCGAGTACTGCCGACGTCACGCGCAGAGTGACGCCGTCGCCACCCGACTCAAGCGGCACGGCGCCGCGCAGCTCGGCGAGATCTCGATGGAGTACGAACTGGAGGTCTCGGCGCGCATCGCGCTCCGACAGGCGATCGCCGGGTACGCCACCCACCGCCCCGACGCGTCGGCCTGATCAACCGGCGGGGCGCCGCGGCGTCCCGCCACCCCTCACCGCGCGTCGCTCACCTCGGCCCACGCGGCCATCGCCGCGTCGAGCGCCCGCCGCGCCGCCGCGAGCTCCTGATCCAACGCCGCCGCGGTGCGCGCCTTCTCCGCGGAGCCGTCGTAGAGGTCGGGGTCGGCGAGCTGCACCTCGAGCTCCGTGACGCGCGCCTCGTGCCGCTGGACGCTTTGTTCCGCGTCTTCGGCGGCGCGCTTGCGTGCGCGCCGGGTGGCGTGGTCGTCCTCCTGCGACGCTTCGTTCCGCTTCGCGCGCACCTTCTCCGCGGCGCGTCGGGCGTCGGCGGCTTC
>Ga0078894_10005082_pt1 | contig 10117 bp, 7 predicted proteins | sample LauGreSu1BDMLBSD_2_FD_67506 | JGI IMG/M metagenome (GOLD analysis project Ga0078894, IMG submission 67506) | Freshwater lake microbial communities from Lake Michigan, USA - Su13.BD.MLB.SD (version 4) (version 4) | ecosystem: Environmental > Aquatic > Freshwater > Lake | place: Lake Michigan, USA...
GATGGCTTCCATTTTTTCAATTCCTTCAATTCTTCTATTTGAAGAATTTGGTTTGATTGATCATCATATAATCTTGAAAATCCTTTTTGCATCAGGATATCCAATTCTTCATCAACCTTTCTGTTTTTTGATACTGAAAATGCAGTGATCAAGAATATTTTTTCTCCGTCCTTATACGATTGAATGTTTTTTAAAACATCTCCAACATCGTCTTTCTTTACTTCATTTCCTGATATTGGAGAAATAGTAGTTCCAACTCTTGCAAATAAAAGCCTCAGATAATCATAGATCTCTGTCATGCTACCAACAGTAGAGCGTGGTGTCCTGGAAGTAACTTTTTGCTCTAAGGCAATAGCGGGACAAAGTCCTGATATGTGATCAACATCTGGTTTGTCCATACGCATTAAAAACTGTCTTGCATATGAGCTTAAACTCTCAGCATATTTCCTTTGACCCTCTGCAAATAGGGTATCTATGGTTAAAGATGACTTTCCAGAGCCTGAAACACCTGTTACAACTGTGAGTTTATTCCTAGGTATTTCTACGAATACGTCTCGTAAATTGTGCATGCGCGCTCCCTGGATAAATATGGCGTCGGATTTATTTCCTTTTTCTTTTGAACTCTTCAGTTCCTTTATTGGCGCGACTTTTGGCATAATATAGTGCAAATATAATATGAATGGGTGAACTGCCGGAATAGTAGTTTTACGATTCCTTAACATTCCTTTGACATTTGGAGCAGTTTCATGCTTCAAACTATTTTCATCTTTTAAAAAAATGAGGGCTGTTATTTTTCTACAGGGCAACCATAATTCACAACTTTGAATTGCGAAAGCGAAAAAAGAATTAAAAAAAGTGAATATGAAAATCAATAACAACCTTACAGATCAAGAGCTTATTCAAGGTTTTATCAACGGTAATGCAAACGCCCTTGAAGAATTGGTCAATAGACACAAGGATAGAATTTTCACATCCATCGTTCTAATGGTAAAAGATAAGTCAATCGCTGAAGATATTTTTCAGGACGCATTTATCAAAATTATTGATACGCTAAGGTCTGGACGTTATAATGACGAAGGTAAATTTCTCCCATGGGCACTTAGAATTTGTCATAATCTTTCTATCGACCACTTTAGAAAGGTTAAAAGCTCACCTGTTTATCAAAACCAACATGATGATGTTGACATTTTTGATACAATTAATATTGCAGAAGAAGGTGTTGAAGCTAAAATAATGAAGTCTCAATCTCATTCAAGAATTCGTGAAATGTTGGATCTTCTTCCTGAAGACCAGCGTGAAGTAGTTGTATTGAGGCACTTTGCCAATCTTAGCTTTAAAGAGATTGCTGAAAAAACTAACTGTAGCATTAATACAACATTGGGAAGGATGCGTTACGGATTGATCAACCTCCGTAAGATGATGGAAGCACAGCAAGCTGCATAATATTGAACTCTTTTTAAAAAAGATACTAAAGGCACTTGAAAAAGTGCCTTATTTTTTTTCTTTATTTTCCTTGAATGAGTTGAGCCCACACTCTAACCACAATGCATATTCAGATGAATTGGGGGTATATCCAACAGGATTATTGAGCAATTTTTCTTCCGGTGACATCAGCACATAAAGTGGTTGAGAACTGGCATTGAAATTTTCTGTTTGAAAGATGCCCCATTTGCTTCCAACCGTTGTAATGTTTATTTTATTGCCATATTTTGAGGTATATATCTGTTGTTCAGACGCAGGAAGAACCTTTTTGTCATCAACATAGAGTGAAACCAAAATATATTCTTCCATTAATTTTTTCACTTCTGTTTTTGTCCAAACATTTTCCTCCATCTTCCGGCAGTTTACACAAGCCCATCCTGTAAAGTCTATCATGATAGGCTTATTCAGTTTTTTCGCAAGCTTTAAGGCCTCATCATAATCTGTCAATGGCTTATCGCAATTTATGGGGTCTTTATAAACACTATAGCAAACTGGTGGTGGAAAGCCACTTACTACGCTCAGGTTGGCATACTTCGTGTTGCTAACCCCTGGCATAAGATATAAAGTGAAGGCTAAGACAACTATCGCAATTGTTTTTCTAAGGCCACCAATTTTTTCACCTTTTGAATCATGTGGAAACCTGATCCATCCCATAAGGTATAGAAACAAAGCAATGAAGATCAAGATCCAAATTGCAAAGAAAATCTCTCTTTTTAAAAGCGACCAATGCGCAACCAGGTCTGCGTTTGAAAGAAATTTCAATGCCAACGCTAATTCAATAAAACCCAAAAATACTTTTACTGTATTCAGCCAGCCACCACTTTTGGGAAGGGAATTCAACCATTGTGGGAACAGGGCAAAAAGCGCAAAAGGAAGACCTAGTGCAACCCCAAATCCTGCAAGTCCAGCTGTTAAAGGCCAGGCGCCCTCAGTGGCAGTACCTACCAATAGTGTTCCTAAAATTGGACCTGTGCAAGAAAAGGATACAATTGCTAATGTAACAGCCATGAAAAAAACGCCTGCCAGTCCTGATCCCTGTTTTGCATTGGTTGAATTGGCAAGGTTGCTCGGGAGCGTTATTTCATAATAGCCAAAAAAAGATATGGCGAAGAATATAAAAATTGCAAAAAATGCAACATTCAAATAAACGTTTGTTGAGATATCGTTATAAATCGTTGGACTAACATTTCCAATTAAATGGAAAGGAATGCTGAAAGCAGTGTAGATCAGAAAAATAAAAAAGCCATATAGAATTGCAAGTTTTCGTCCGTTTTTTTTGTTGTCCTGATGCTTGGTAAAAAAAGAAACTGTAAGGGGAATCATTGGAAATACGCACGGTGTGAGCAACGCAAGAAATCCACCAAGCAATCCAAGGATAAAAATTTGCCATAGGCTGCTTTTTTGTTCAGCATCTTTTGTTCCACAATCTTGAAGAGGGTCATTGATATTCAAATTGGGGATCAGGATCCTTGTTGCATTGCTTTTTCCACCTTCAAGTGCGATCTCAACATTGGCTGTTTCACCTGGAAAGAATTCATCTCCTTTTCCATACGTATAATTTAATGTGCACTGCAGATTTGCTGGTGGTGTATCCTTGAAATCAAGGAAGGCAAAGAATGTTACGTTATTGCGAAAAACCTGGTATTCTTTGCCTTCAAATAGGGTGCTTTTAAGTATTTCAGCATTTCCTTCTGCTTCGATGGATTTTGAAATTGCCAGGCTGCTATCTGCGAAACTTATTGACACAGCTGATAATTCATCAAACATTGAACTGGGTGCATATATATCCCAGTGTCCATTGTTTTCCGTTTCGAAGATCAGTTTATATGATTTTTCACTGATCCTTTCTGATGAAGCTTTCCAAGTTATATTCTCAACTGATTGTCCTTTTACAATAAAGGATAGACATATTAGAATTATGGAAAGGAATTTTTTATACATCAATCTTTATTGAAACTTTATTGTCCAACTGGAACCTTGAAAGCATACTCTGAGGGAGGAAGGCATACTTCATCATTGCAAACCATGAATTCCACTTTACCAATGATATTCGTTTTGGCCTTTGTCTTTGCTTTTATCTTTTGTGTAAAGGTTACTGTTTTTTCATAAAAGTTAACCTTGCCATCCCAGGCCTTTTCAACCTTGGTGATTTTTTTTCCTGTCTCAACAGCCTTGCCATCTATTATAAGTAAGGGATTGGCAGTAAAGCTGATCGTTGTTGGAACCGGGCCCTCAACACCTGCTTCTTGTGCGTACATGTGAAAATCTCCTGATATAGAGGCCGTCAATTTCAATTCATACTGTTTATCACCAGTTTTTTTTACCGCGGATGTCCATTTTACCTGTTTTGCTGAACCGGATTGTGAATACGTTAATCCAATTGAACATATATATGACAATAATGATATGAATACAATTTTTTTCATGTCTTTAGTTTAAGCTAATACGGTCTCTTTGACATTTTTTAAAAAAAGTTCCTGAAACACATGTCGTCCGTCTATGTTTGCCAGCTTATCTGAGCAGGCTCTTTCAGGATGCGGCATCATTCCGAATACATTCCTTTCCTTATTGCATATTCCTGCGATATTATAAGTTGCTCCATTTGGATTTGATTCAGCGGTAATGTTGCCATCTTGATCGCAATACCTATATATGATTTGTTTATTGTCAATCAATTCCTGAATTGTTTTCTGGTCTGCATGAAACCGTCCTTCTCCATGGGCAATAGGTATTTTCAGTACATTCCCATTATCACCTTTTATAAAAACGTTTTTGCAGACAAATTGTTGATTGGCGTTTTTTAATAATACACCTGGCAATAGACCAGATTCACACAGGATCTGAAATCCATTGCAAACACCGAAAACCTTTCCACCGCGTTTCGCGAATTCTATTGTTTGTTGCATCATTGGACTGAATCGTGCTATTGCACCACATCGAAGGTAGTCACCAAAGGAAAAGCCTCCCGGTAAAACAATACAATCATCAGTAGAAAATGCTGAAAGGTCATTATCCTTATGCCATAGCTCAATAACCTTCTGTCCGAGGTCATCTCTAAGAGCACCAACCATGTCCTGATCGCAATTAGATCCAGGGAATATAACAACGCCAAATTTCATTTTATAGAATTTGTAGCAAATTTATAACCTTTCGGTCAATGTCAGGGTTTTCGGTATAAGTTTAACGTAGGGTGGAGAGTATAATCAACAAAACAATTACCAAGTTTGGTATTAATAGTCTTTTGTAAGTGATAAATATTGAAATTATCAGAATGCTGGCTGGTATGGTCAAAAGGTAAAGGTTGTATGGCGACTGTTGAAGTGAAAAAAGGCAAGAAATTACTATGATAAAAAATAACTGATAGGTTACCACCAGGGTTTTTCTTGCTTGAATCAGTAATTTTCGCATGGATTGTATCGATGCGAATACGCCGATCATTGCAATTCCAATAAAACTAAAATAGCGCAACCATGTAATGTTGCTAAGGGTTGGTATACTGGCATTAAAGGTTGGAAATTCTAATATCGTTGAACTGTCAATTTTATTGTTTAGGTATAAAATTGAAAACATAAAATAAAAAGGCAATGCAAATCCGATAGCTGATAAAATCCATTCTCTAAGTGAGGCAGGGCGCATAGCAAATAGGGCGAAGGTTAGCCAAATAAAAATGATAAAATTATTATTGAAGCCTGCTGCAATGCCTGCATAAAAGCCGGCAAGCAAAATTGTTCCATTTGCTTTTTCTTTTTTGAAAGAAGTTATAATGTAATGAAGAGAAAGCAATAATGCGCCATTGACGAGCAGCATTTGACCTTGATATGGGTAAGGGATCAGGTTTGTGAGTAGAACGAAGCAAAGCGATGGCACGAATCCACTTTTTTCAAATAATCTTAAGTTGCTAAAAATTTTATTCAATCCAAATGCTTCTATGAGTATGATTAAAGTTGAAGCCAGGCTATTCCAAAACGTTTTTTTTATAAAAAAATCGCCGAACAGTTCATTGAATTGAATTGAAAAAATTGATGGATCTTTTGTTAGTTCATTTTTTATTTCTGTGTATGGAAAAAGAAAATGAGGGAAACAAGCTAGTAATACAAGTAATACTAGGGATATGGGGTTGCTATGTCGGAAAAGATTGATCATTTAGGCAAGTATCAGAATTCAATTTTTGCAAAGCAAATATAGTTCCTATACATGCAAGGCAGGATGAATTGCCTTAGACCGACTTGTTTGCCAAATTTTGGCATGAATTCATATTCCCTGTTAAGATTTTTCAAAGTTGGCTGTCTTTTGAGCCTGCCATCTCCATCGATGGTTGCACTATTCAATAATAGTGCTCTTTTTTCACGTTGGTTGAATAAGAACCTTAGTTCACTACCCGTATTGAATAGTTGGTATGAAATAAAAGAATCCGTGTTGTCTTCGTATTGATTTTTTCTGACCGTGTTGCTCCAATTCAGTTTTCCGTCTGAATTAAAGAAAAAGACCATGATATTTTCAGCATTGTATCTAACAAGGTTGTTTTGTCCAAACCGGTTGAATGGGTCGTAAAACAAGTAATTCATTCGATTGAATGGACTGTAATATCCCATGTCATAAGGGTAAAAAAAACGGTTTCCATATAAGTAGTCAAACCTATTCCATGGGTTTGTTTTTGAACTTGAAGAGTAAGATTCCATCGCAACTAAAAATCCACCATCTTGGGCAGCGATGATATGGTTTATGAAATAGTCATTGAATGCGGTTTTCAGCGATCCGCTTTCACCACGTGCGTCTACTCTCAAGCTGTCGTTGAATGGAAAGCTGGTTTCTCCTGCTTTCATGCCACTGATATGGTCCCATATCATCGTGTACAATCCTTCCACGTTTCCTCTTTTTTGTTTGTAAAAAAGTGCTGTGGTAATGATGCGTTTGTTGTAATTGTCGAATTTCAACTTTACTTCATCCAGCATCTGTTCTTTTAGTGTGATAGGAATTAGAACAGGATTATCATCATTTGCTTTTTTAAATACAAGATCAAGTTTATTTACATACTCTTTACTGCCTGTTGTGCCACACCTTCCAAATACAAAATCACCTTCATTGTTTACCAAAAAATCAGTGAAAATACCTTCTCTATCATTTACCTGCAAATTGAAACTTGTTTTCTTTAAAAGTTTCATTTCATTGTCATGGAGAAGCGAAGTGACATGATAGTTTTTTTCATGCTGGCGCTTCATTTTGAAAACAAGTATTTTCTTTTTGTCATCACTATTGATGACATTGTAAATCTTGTTATCATTTTGTCCTATGGCTTGTGATGTGTCAAGATCAATTGGATCTGACATCAACTTTCCCTCTGAATTCAATTTCACCATGCTGCAATAGAGTATGTTCTTTTTTTGATATTGATATATCATGTAAGTGAAGTCGGGGTATGAAATAAAATCTACATTGATGATCCTGTCTGGCAAAAATTCCATCTTGATTCTTTTCTTCAGCATCATTTCACTATCGTACAAGCAAATATCATGTCGGGTCTTGAAATTTTTGTATACAGCAATGTCACCACCCATTTTTCCAATGATCTCAAAATTTGTATTTCTGAATTCCCCATCATCCGGCACCGAATAGCTTATTTTTTGTGCATCTGCGAGCCAGGGCAACGTGCATAAAATAATAGGGATGAGTATATTTTTCATGATCTTGGCCTTTTATAATCTAAAATTAGGCTAACACACCCAAAGTATGACGGCGAATGCGTCTTTTCTACTAATGTGGACATATTTTTAAGTTTCTTTTAATTTTTTCCATGTTTTACAAAAACAAGAAGCTTTTTCATATAGCTTTGTTTCGCATTTCCAGACAAATAAATTTCTTGCCCAAGTGAGTAAACATATCAACAAAGTAACAGGTGCCGGTTTGCTTATTGCACTAGGCATCATTTACGGAGACATAGGTACATCTCCACTATACGTTTTCAGTGCGATCATCAATGGCCGAGTTATCAGTGAAGACCTCATCTTAGGGGGTATATCATGTATATTCTGGACATTAACACTACAAACAACTTTCAAATATGTGATCTTGACTTTGAGAGCTGACAATAGGGGAGAAGGTGGTATTTTCTCTTTATACACGTTGGTAAGGCGCAGACGAAAATGGTTGGTAGCGCCCGCAATGATTGGTGGTGCTGCTCTTCTTGCAGATGGTATGATCACGCCACCTATTTCTGTTACTTCAGCCATTGAAGGTCTTCGACAGCTCCCAAGATTCGCTCTCATCAGCGAAATGGATATCGTATATATTGTGTTGGGAATATTGGCGTTCCTGTTTTTTATGCAACAATTTGGAACCGCCGCTATTGGAAAGATGTTTGGGCCAATCATGTTCATCTGGTTTGGCATGTTAGCTGTTCTTGGGTTGATGCAACTTTCCCAAAACTGGATCGTACTAAAGGCATTTAGTCCCCATTACGCAATTAACCTCTTGGTAAACTATCCAAAGGGATTCTGGATCTTAGGTGCTATATTTCTTTGTACAACAGGTGCTGAAGCACTCTATTCAGATCTAGGGCATTGTGGTAAAAATAATATCAGGGCCTCTTGGATTGGGGTTAAAATTTGTCTGATCCTAAATTATTTGGGCCAAGGCGCCTATTTATTAACTCAACAAGGGAAACTATTTGCAAACACTACGCTTATCCAAGAGCCTGGTTTTACAGATGCCATACCACTTCAAAATCCCTTTTTTGCAATCATGCCGCATTCTTTCCTTCTTATTGGAATCATAATTGCGACAGCAGCTGCAATCATTGCGAGCCAGGCACTTATTAGTGGTTCTTTTACACTGATCAGTGAAGCAATACGCCTCAACTTGTGGCCAAGATTCAAGATCACGTATCCTTCTGAAGAAAGAGGTCAATTGTTTATTCCAGCAATCAATACCATGCTGTTTCTTGGTTGCTGCGGTATAGTATTATATTTCAAAAACTCAGGTAATATGGAAGCGGCCTATGGATTAGCCATTACGCTTTGTATGATCGCTACCTCTATTTTGTTTGCCAATTACCTTGTACTTCATCGTGTAAATTCAATTTGGATATACTTGTACCTTGGAGTTTATTTTACAATTGAATTCAGTTTTCTTTTTGCCAATCTTGATAAGTTTCCACATGGAGGTTTCGTTACACTTGTTGTAGGAGGAATTTTATTTCTGGTGATGTACATATGGTATAAATCACGCAAGATCAAGAACAGGTACGTTGAATTTGTTAGAATGGAAAACTACCTTCCTGTTTTGCAAGAATTGAGTAACGACACATCAATCAACAAGTATGCTACTCATTTGGTCTATTTAAGTAGTGCTAACAATCCGAAGGAGATCGAGTACAAGATCATTCATTCTATTTTAAACAAGAAACCCAAAAGGGCTGATATTTATTGGTTTGTTCACGTAGATACCTTAGATGATCCTTATACCTGTGAATATGAAGTTCAAACAATCATTCCAAATGAAGTGATTCGTGTTGAGTTTCGACTTGGATTCAGGGTTCAGCCTAAGATAAATCTTATGTTCAGAAAGGTGGTTGAAGACATGGTTTCAAATAAGGAAGTAAACATCGTTTCTCGTTATGAAAGTCTTCAGCGAAATAATATCGCAGGTGATTTTGAATTTGTGGTTATGGAAAAATTCTTGAGTCAGGACAACGAACTTCCATTCTGGGAGAAGGTCGTGATGAAATTGTATTTCTGGTTGAAAGAAATTTCACTTAGTGAAGAACGTGGTTTCAACCTTGATGCCAGCAATGTGACTGTTGAAAAATTCCCATTGGTGGTGGCACCGGTAAAAACTTTGAAGCTTAAACGTATTTTAAACGAAGAATAAAAAAAGGGCTGTAATTACAGCCCTTTTTTAGTTACTTGATTTCAATCAATTGGTCTTTTCTTTCTCTAGAATTTCTTTTATTTTTTGTTCGTTACTAGTATATAATAGATCGTACCTTTTCTTTGCAGCCTCTACTTTTTGTGTAAGATTTTTAATGCTCTCCAGTTGTAAGTTACTTGGACCGGCATCACTGATGCATAAGGGTAAGTATACTTCCGTAATTTCTTCCCTTAATCTTTTTTCATCAGCAAACATCGATGTTTGTTTGGTTGGAATTAATTCTGATCTTAGCGATTCAAGTGCAGCGAGGTAAGTATCTCCGATTTTTTTATTCTTCTTGTTTCCGATTTTACTTATTCTTGCTGTGTATTCCTTTTGCTTAGATGCAATTGATGAAACAAGACTTGCTAGCGAGGTATGAAGATTGTATAATTCCATCGCAGCATTGTATTGCGCAATTCGCTCGGATAATTGAAAGGAACCATCATCGCTGTGGATCAAATTAAATTTTTGATTGAATTCTTTATCTGCCACCCTTAGTTTCAAGGTATACTTACCTGGAAGTACTTGAGGTGCTACTGCTCCGCCATTATCTGGTCTTGATGCGCCTGTTGCTGTTTTTGGTGGCTGTATGCGTTGATTCCAAGTAACCCTATTGATACCCTTTCTTTTAGTACCTGGAAGGGTTTGTATCAGTTTTCCAAGACTATCATATATTTCAAGTTTAACATCCCCTGAATTGAGCCTGTCTTTTAAATAGTATTGAAAC
>Ga0078894_10005083_pt1 | contig 10116 bp, 14 predicted proteins | sample LauGreSu1BDMLBSD_2_FD_67506 | JGI IMG/M metagenome (GOLD analysis project Ga0078894, IMG submission 67506) | Freshwater lake microbial communities from Lake Michigan, USA - Su13.BD.MLB.SD (version 4) (version 4) | ecosystem: Environmental > Aquatic > Freshwater > Lake | place: Lake Michigan...
CCCGATACTCCTTTCTTCCCAGTAGTGGGTTATAGAGATGCCTCTGACATGGCGGATCTTAAGCGTTTTGATGATGCTAAGAAGCGTTACCCGAACATGACCATCCTAACAGTATATTCAGAGCCTGAAGATACAACCCGTGCTACAAACTTAAGAAAAGCTATTATAGACGGGAACGATAAAGAAGCTGCAAAATTCTTACCTGCAGAACTTAATGCAGAGGATCTGGAGGCTGTAATTAACCTTCTTAAGTCTACTGTTACTATCGAAGAGAGAATGAATTACTCTATCGAGCAGGTAATGTTAGGACTACTCACAGAAGAGGTGGAAGAAGTTGAAGAGGTTACAATGGGTACCCCGGTTGCTCCGATAGCAGTTCTTCCTTCTGAAGAGCGTCAAAGAATGCAGAACCTTACCGCATACTTTCAGAAGCTTGCCCCGGACGATGTAATCGTAGACTTTAACGGACAGTCTATCGTCATCACTCCTATGCTGTATAACAAAACAGTTCCTGGAGATTATACTCCCGAACAGAAACCTATTGAGGAGTACCAAGATACTGCTGCAGCCATAAACTACGTTCCTTACATTGCTAGCATTCTAGAGTACATGGTTAAAAAGGGAATGACTGTAATGCCGCTACCGGAGATCGTAACAAGAGAAGATCAGGAAAATGCAGCTAACGTATTTGGAAGAACTGCATACTACGAACCTGCTGAAAAGAAGCTAGTACTGTATGTAACCGGCCGCCACCCTAAAGATGTTCTACGTTCTTTCTGCCATGAGATGATTCATCATATGCAGAACCTGGAAGGACGCTTACCTTTCATCACCACCACAAACACCCAGGAAGATTCTGCCCTAAATGAGATTGAAAAAGAAGCTCACTTTTTAGGAAGCATGATTATGAGAGAGTGGGAAGACTCGGTTAAGAACGAATACAACGATCCTCAGGACGGTAAAGCAGCTCCTTACGGGTCTGGATATAATCCGGTGAATGAAAATGCACTTGCAAATATCATTGCAAAACTAGCTGCCCCTCTCATTAGTTTGATTATAAGCAGAGCCATTGATGGACTTTTCGGTTACATAGATGACATTAAAAACATTGTTGCTCCTGAACCCTACATTAAATTCTTAAAAGGATTAGAAAAGAATGATGAGTTTAATAAGCAATTTATTCAACTTGCTATTCAACGTGAGAAAGAGAAAAATCCTGCTCTGGGGAGTGAATGGAGAGAATTAACTACAAACCTACCAGCATTTAAAGAAGCATTTGACAAATTTGCAGAAGAAGAGGGTATTGAAGGAAGCAATAAAAGCTACCTTCTCTCTAAGGTATCTATAACAATGTGGGACACTTACCTGAAGACTTGGAAAGAAATCCACCAGGTACTAAAAAAGAAGTACCCGGACCTTACCCAAGATCTAAAGGAAGGTACTAAATACCGCTCTATCGTTGCCGATGTTAGACAGGCAGTTAATATTGCTCTTAATACTCTTTTAAGCGGCAAAAAGCTAAAAGGGTATAACATAAAGACTAGAAGAGAACCTTCAAAAAAGGATAGAGAGTTAGCAGAAAAAATCGGAATGACCCCGCTAGGAGTTATGTTCCATAATGAATATCAAACTGCATACTTAGGCAGTTTTGAAAGTAAAAGCGAGAAAGGTACACCAACTAAGGTAGAAGTATCTCTTAAGTTTGCCTTAACAGATGAGGTTAAGCCTGGTAAGTACCATATTGACGGAGAAGCAGGATCTGATGAAGGAGAGATTGATATTATCCTAGCATTTAATCCTGAAGACGGTACTAATATGTTACAAGCTATACAGTCTCAATTAACTGATTTAATCCGTCACGAAACCGAGCATTTGACTCAAAGCGGTGATCAAGTTAAGCCAACTAAGTGGATGAGAGGCGATCAAGCTAGAAGAAGAGAGATTCGTAAAAACCCTGAAATCTGGCACAAATACTATATGCTTCCGAAAGAAGTAGATGCCAACATCCAAGGTCTCTATGCTAAATCAAAGTATGAGAAGAAAGATTTCCAATCGGTAGTTGATGCTTATTTAGATGATTTAGTAAATACAGATATTGTAACAGTTGGAAATAAGCAAAAAATTTACGATCTTTGGAAAGCTAGAATTCCTCAAATCGGAGGTATTCCAAACTTAAAATAAAATGGGCAAGTTAGCAGATTTACTACTTTTCGAAGAAGAACACGACGTTTCAAAGCTTCGTCTATACTGTGATATGGACGGCGTGCTTTGTGACTTCGATAAGCGCTTTGAAGATCTCTTTGGTAAAGAACCTAGCCAGATAGAGAGTGAAAGAGGCATTCCTTACTTCTGGGCGATGATTCGCAGAGTAGGAAAAAAGTTCTGGTCTAGAATGGACTGGACCCCTAACGGTCAACGACTCTGGAATGAAATCTCAGCTCATAAGCCTACCCTACTTACAGCTCCTCCTAAAAAGCAAGGAGATTTTTCTCAACTAGACCCTGTAACCATGGAAGGTAAGCAGGAATGGGCTGATATGAATCTATCTCCAGCACCGGCCGGAATTATCTTTAAAGCATCTAAGGATAAGCAGCAGGTAGCTCAAGAGGATGTAGCCAACGGACTTACCCCTATCCTTATTGACGATAGGAGAGACATTATTGAACGCTGGCAGGATGCCGGCGGTATTGGATTGCACGTAGAAAAGAACGGAGATCCATCAGAAGCTATTCAAAGAATTAAAAAGTTATACCAGGTAAAAGATGAAGGAGAATCATCTGAAGAAAGAATTTGATGAAAGAGCGGTAAACCGCGCCCGTAACATTATTTCTAAAAACTTCACATCCCGAACCATGGTTGGTTCCGGGTACGAGAAAGTAAAAGAAAAGCATAGCGAAGGTGATGTTTGGGAGGAAGATGGTAGAACGTGGACCATTAAAAACGGGCTTAAACAAAATGTTACCAAGTTAGATGCTGCTAAGAAATTAGCTCAAGTTCCGTTAACCTGTCCTAAATGTGGCGGTTCAATGAACCATCATTTAGCTAAAAAGATGTATAAGATTCATGGCTTTTGTTTTGATTGTACAATCGAGATGGAAGCAAATCTTCGCAAGGCCGGCCTTTATCAGCAGTATGAAAAGCAGATGATGCAGGGCAACATACAAGCCTGGGCTCAGGGCTTGGAGCAGTGGATAGACAATCAGATTAATGAAAGCATGACCTTTGTTACTGAAGACGGAACTATTGAAGATTGGAACAATAACTCTGCCAAGCAGAAAGCAGAGGTAATGAAAAACGTTAACGAGTATCTAGAGCACCTGAAGAAGCACATGGAATAACTATTTATAAAGAAACTCCAATGCTTCTAACTGAGTCAAAAGTTAATGCGGTACTAACAGAGGGTCTTAAATACCATTTAGAGACCGGTACCCCGCTATACGAAAACATCTACCGTCCAGGTTCAGAGGAATACTTTAATACCATCCGTCAGGCACGTCTTCTAATGAATGAAGGAGTGCTTCAAAATCTTTGCTTTGAAGATATGGAACTCCTCTTTGAAACCGAGGTAGGAGAGTACGCAGAGTTTGAAGGACAGAAAGTGCCTCTAGACTTTCCGATGATCGAAGAGATCTCATTCGTTATTCCGGATGCAGAAGCAACCTGGCAGCAGGCCTCAACCAACCCACAGATCCAGAAGATGGGTGAGGAGCAGTGGAAGAAGCTTTCCGACATTTCAAAAGCATCTGGCGGATTTGGATACACAGCCAAATACTCAGATATCGATCCAATCCTGCCTGAGCCTTCAGGAGAAGAAGGAGTAACATTCTCAGATAGTGATCAAATCCAAATGCCGGTAGTACTTAAGTATGAAGAAGCAGGAACGGTTAAATACGAAATTGTAGCCGGTGAAGATGTTCTTTCTAGCCTAATCAGCTCAGGTACAGACACAGACCCGGATATCTGGGTAGTTGATATTACTTCTGAAGCTTTAGCTGAAGCTAAATATAAGGGTAAAGAAGTATCCCTAAACAAACCTAAAAGAGGCGGACCTAAGAAGTTCTACGTTTACACCCGTAATCCTAAATCAGGAAAGATCATCAAAGTAAACTTCGGAGATACATCAGGCTTATCTGCCAAGATCAATAACCCAGAAGCTCGCCGTAATTTTGCTAGCCGTCACAACTGCGCACAAAAGAAAGACAAGACTAAGGCAGGGTACTGGTCATGCAGACTTCCTAGATATGCAAAGCTACTTGGACTTAAATCAAGCTTTGGTGGATTCTGGTGATCGTCCGTACGTCGATCTAGAAAGTGGAATCGATGAGAATGGCGAACACTACGTCATTCGAAAGTTTGATAGCGATATTGATATCGAAGAGCTATACTGGCATAGAGACGATGAGGATCGCGGGATAGAAATACTGGAATGCGGTAGAGGATGGAAGGTTCAATTTGATAACGAACTACCAATCGACATTGAACCAGGTACTAAGATATTTATCATAAGGCACGAGTGGCATCGTGTCATCAAAGGTTCTGGTCATTTACTTATAAAAATTTTTAAATATGGCAAAGAAAAAGCAAACCGATAACGAGATTATCGACGAACTAGTAGCAGCAACAACATCAGAGGAAACCTCAGTAGTTGAAGAAGTGGCTGTAGTAGAAGAGCCTGTAGTTGTTGAAGAGCCAAAAGCTGCACCTGCTCCTAAAGTAGAAAAGAAAGCAGAAACCCTAGCACCAGGAGAGTACTACCGGGGCAAGAGAATCGAAAAATACATCGCTAGACTTGGCAAAAGATGGGTAGTAGCTATCGAAGGTAAAAGAGTTAAGATCAACAAAGACGAAATCGTTAAGGTTAAGTAATGGCTAAGATCAAAGCACAAACAGCATCAACCTTTCAGGAAAAACCTAAAGTAAGCCGTCCAGGCGTCCACGCCAAGACCAGAACCTCGAATTTAAAGACTAGCAAAAACTACGCTAAAGCATACCGTGGCCAAGGTAAATAAATCAGCATTACACGCCTTTATGCGTGAGCTAATCCTTGAAGTAGTAAAGGAGAAGCCGGGCTTATGGGCCAACATCAGAGCACAGAGAGCAAGGGGTGAGAAACCATCTCACCCTAACTCTAAGGCTTTTAAAGATGCTGTTAAAGCTGGAAAAGAGATTTTAAAGAAAGAAAAGAAATGAAATTAATAGATCTCATCTTAGAAGCCAGCAACCCGGAGGATAAAGTTACTCTGGATATTCCCCTATTCATTAGACTTCTGGAATATGCCAGAGAAGATGTTCAGGCAGATGTTGATTTACATTTTATGGCCGATAATGCTATTAGATTATCTACAGAGGGTGAAACTCTAACAATGGATCATTACGATCAAATAGTTAAAAAAGATGAAACTCAGTCAGCTGATTAGTGAAGCGGAGGTTAAATGTCCTCCCGCCACCCAAGACATCGACCTAAACCTCGAAAATCGCCAAAAGTCTATTGACGAATACGGCTACGGTCCTGCAGATCCTTCTCAAAAGAACGAAAAGTTCTGGAAGAAGAAAATGGATATGTGGCAGGTTGATACCGATAAAGAGCTTAAGAATATGGTTTGCGGTACTTGTGCTGCTTTTGATATTACTACAAAGACTCTGGACTGTATTGCTAAAGGCATTGGATCGGATATGGGATCAGAGGATCCTTACGATGTTATTGATGCCGGTGAGCTTGGTTACTGCCGATTCCTTAAGTTTAAGTGTGCAGCAGCTAGAACGTGTGATGCCTGGGTAGCAGGGGGTCCGATTAAAGATAAGGAATAATATAAGACTAGCTTCAGGCTAGGGTGGAGATGAAGAAATCTGAATTCCAAAACCTAATCCAGGAACTAGCAGCCGAAGTGCTGGCAGAAGGAATTCACGATCCTATGAATCCCGGCATTCTCAAAAAGAGATTAGGTAAGCTCTCCTGCACAAAAGTAAGAGCAGCTAGAAGCAAACTCAAAGATAAAGGTACTACATATGCTAAAGCATTACAGAGGTATTTAAATTACCACTGTAATTAACCTATTTATTATTATGAAAAAACTGAACCTGAAAGAAAGTAGTTATAGCGACTATATTGCTTTTGCAGATGATTCAGCTACCTTTGAAGAATTTTTACAAAAGGTAAAAGAACAGGGTCTTGAAGGTGAGTTACCTGAAGAAGAGCTTAAAAAAATTTACACTGCACATAAAGATTTAAACATGAAACCAACCCAGGTAACAGAAGTACTTCCTAAAGATGCCGATGCAGGAGAATACATTGCAGATTTTGAGAAATCAAAAGCTCCTCAATTTAAAGGAAAGTCTAAGAAAAAGAGAAAAGAAATGGCAATTGCTGCTTTCATGAATAAGCAAGAAAAGATGAAGAAAGAAGACATCTTACAGGCCGTTAAAGAGGTACTGGCCGAGAAAAAAGCTACATACTGCGGAAGATGCGGGCACACTCACGTTAAAGGTACGCCTTGCCCAAGACCTTTTAAGGAAGGATTATCTCCTTACGGCGATGATGCTTACTTCGTAACACCAAACAAAGGAAAGAAAATGACCAAAGAAGATATTTTAAAAATCGTTAAAGAGGTACTAGCTGAAAATGTAGCTTACGATATAGAATCAACTGACGGAACTAAAACAGTACAGTCTTTTGCTAACGATGCAGAAGCAACTGCTTTTAAGTCCACAAATACTAATATTAAAGCAGTTAAGAAGCTAGAAGAAGACGATTGGCAAGATCCTACCGACGAATCAAGCATGGCCAAGTCAGAGCTCTACTCAATTGCCAAGTATGCAATCGAGCTTATGAAGATGATCGAAGACGGTGAGCAGTTAGATGCATGGGTTCAATCTAAGATCACAAAAGCAGCTGATTATGTAAACTCTGTAAAGAGGTACATGGAAGGTGAAAAAGCTATGGGCATTGAAGAAAAACTAGACCCAGTTGGCCACGAAGATGAAGATGTTGATAACGACGGAAAGAAAAATACAAAGACCGACAAGTACATCAAAAATAAGAGAGTAAAGATCGGCGCAGCAATCGCACAAGCTAAGAAAAAATGAAACTCGAACAGCTAAGAGATATTATTGAGGAAGCGTACTACGAGGTATTGTCCGAGCAGTGTACTTCCCCGTCTATGGAAGAGGTCGTGTATGAAAAAATTTCAAAAGTAAATGAACACGTTCTCAAAGCACTTCTTACCGAGCTAGACTCTGAGGAGTTCGTAGCTGCTGTATCCGACGAGTTTGATCTTGAAACCCTTCAAATAATGAAGGGAGTGATTGAAAAGAGAATAGATACTCTTAACAGAACTCTAGATATAGTAAATCCACGAAAGGTAGTAAAGGGCTTTACCGGTCACCTAAAAGAAGGTGAAGAAGGTCCTAAAAGAGATAATACGGATCCAACTCTTGACATACTTCAGAAATTCCCAACCCTTCAGAAGACTTTAACACACCTGCTAACCCCTCAGTATATGGAGTTTGTTGAAAAGGTAGGTTGGATGTCTCCTAAGCCTTCCACATTTAAGATCGAATTTAAATCCGGACAGGATATGATCTTAAAGTGGATGGGTAAGAACTTTGAAGCCAATATTGAAGGCAAGCGCTACTTTCTAGCCAACCTTCCTGAATATCAGCAGGCCCTAGACAAGATCGGAATGATGCTTGCTCACGGTCCGATCAAAACAGGAATGGAAGCTTTAGAGGGAGAAGAAGGAGCAGCAGGTGATGTATTTGCAGGAGCAGGAGCCCCGGCCCCGGGAGCAGAAGCAGGCGCTGAAGCCGGTGCTGAAACAGGAGCAGAAACACCAGCAGCACCAGCCGCAGGAGGTGAAGAAGATGTATTCGCAGGATTATAATGAATGTTCTAGATAAGATACTACTGGAGTGGGCCTGGCAATGCCCTAAAGGTTATCCGGATGTAGATTCGGAAGCCGATATGCAAATTTTAGAAAGCGTACTTCTTACTTATCTCACCAACGAAGAGCTAGCAGGAGGATATTCAAACCTCCTAAACTACTCAGAGCTTAAAAAAGCTAGAACTCCAGACCGTGGTATCATTTTCTACAACAAAGTAAAAGAAGGTCAGCCGTTTCTAACAGCGAACGGAGAAGAGGTAGCAGTAGAGTTCCTGTCAGATGAACTAGCTGAAAAATTCGCTAATAAAAATTATAGCGGATTAAAAAACAAGACACCTATTGTCAAAGACGCTTCCGGTACCGAATATAGTATACAGGATTTTATTAAGACTTCTGAATTTGGCGGTAAGCAAAAAGGTGCATCCTTAACTAAGGAATCAGGAGCACTATCTGAGCTAGATAATACAGTAAAACAAATCCTCAGCACTACCGGTCAGTCTTCTATTGTAGTAAGAGTTGCAGGGAAGGTTTACGAAGGTATAACCGGAGCTGTTAACGTTGCCGGAACTCCTAAAGCAGACTTTGCATTAGCAGCTGGAGATACAGCTAAGATCTTTATCAGCCATAAAGACGGTAATAAGCCTACAGACTTCCTAAGATGGAGTGGAATCTCTTCAATTAAAGATGATCCTGCAGTAGCTTCGTTTGTAGAAGCAATTAAAGAAGAGAATGGTGGAGTTTTTGAACCTAAACAGACCTACACCCGTCCTATCACAGAAGAAGGATTTGCACATAAGGCAATCTACGGTAAAAACTTCGGAAGCGAAGACTATGGAGTAGATAATGTACAATGCGTAATTCAAGGTAGTGTAACGCTAACACCTGCCGATGGAGTGTACGAGTTAGGAGGTACAGGAAATATTTGGACTGGAGAGATACCAGAAGGAATGTATGCCCCGGTATTCTTCGCTCAGTATAGAAGCGGAAGAAGAGACCTAGGATTAGACAATTGTGAATCACTAGTAACACCTGCTTCTAAAATTACACGTAATACTAAAAGTATTTAATATATATTTATATAAGTTATGAGTAAGTTACAATCCCTAATCACAGTCATTGCAGTGACACTCGCTATCCTGATGTATACAGGTGCGCTGAATCCTCACAAGAAAAAATACTTAGCTGAATTAAAAGCTCAAGAAGAAGCTTCTAAAGCAAGAGAAGATTCAATTAAGGATGTTATATTTGCTTTAGAAAGTGAAGCACTGCGACTTCAGAATAAAGCAGACTCTACTATGAAAGCTTTAGATGTTGAGGAAGATAAACGTAAAAAAGAGAGAGATGAATTCAATCGTAAAATGGCTCAGCTTGGCAAGCTTTCTAACGCTGAGCTTGCCCGCTATTTCGCAGAGCGTTACAATCGTTAATGGCGATACGCTAATCTGCCTACCGGACTCTGTTGCAAGAAAAGTAATTGCAGATCTAGAGGCAGGAGATCTTTGCAAAAAAGAACTAGCCAGTTTCACTAGAGAAGCTACAGGCTTAAGAGATGTTATTGAGCTTCAAAAACAGCAGATTGTAAAGAAAGACGGAGCTATTAAAGGCTACCAAGAAGCGATAGCCGAAAAAGAACTTCAAATAAGTTTAAAAGAAAAAGAAATAGCAGTACTTAAGTCCGGTAAAGCCGCCAACTACTGGAAAGGCTTATTGACCGGTTTAGGAACCGGAGCAGGTCTGGTACTGGTATTAACATTGTTATGAGTGAACAACCAGTAAATGTTAAACAGTTAGTAATTCAAGAATACGCAAAGTGTGCCCAAGATCCGGCATACTTCATGCGTAAATACTGTTACATTCAGCACCCTCAAAGAGGAAGGATCTTATTCAACCTTTATCCATTTCAGGACAAGGTACTTTACTTATTTAGAGATCATCAGTTCTTAATCACCCTCAAGTCCCGTCAGCTCGGTATTTCAACTCTAGCGTCAGGATATGCTTTGTGGCTGATGATCTTCCACAAAGACAAGAACGTACTTGCTCTTGCAACTACTCAGGCTACTGCTAGAAACCTAGTAACCAAGGTACAGTTTATGTACGACCAGCTTCCTAGCTGGTTGAGACTAAAGGCAGTAGAAAAGAACAAGCTATCCTTAAGATTAACCAACGGATCCAGAATATCAGCCAAATCATCTAACTCAGATGCTGCCCGATCGGAAGCTGTATCTCTGCTACTGAT
>Ga0078894_10005086_pt1 | contig 10113 bp, 8 predicted proteins | sample LauGreSu1BDMLBSD_2_FD_67506 | JGI IMG/M metagenome (GOLD analysis project Ga0078894, IMG submission 67506) | Freshwater lake microbial communities from Lake Michigan, USA - Su13.BD.MLB.SD (version 4) (version 4) | ecosystem: Environmental > Aquatic > Freshwater > Lake | place: Lake Michigan, USA...
ATAGTAGGCGAGTCGGGAAGTGGGAAATCTACACTCCTGGATTTAATTCCCAGATTTCATGATCCATCCAATGGCAACATAACGATTGATGGAATAGACTTACGCTCCATTGATATCATAGATACACGGGAATTAATTGGAATCGTTGCACAAGACTCCTTACTGTTTAATGCCACCATTTTAGAAAACATAGCTTTTGGTGATGAATCACCAGATATCAATCGAGCGATTACAGCTGCAAAGAATGCCAACGCCTTTGACTTTATTAGCGCGCTAGATGGTGAATTTGAATACAATGTTGGTGATCGAGGAAACAAACTTTCCGGAGGCCAAAAACAACGCATCAGCATCGCTCGTGCAATGTACAAAAACCCGGAAATCCTCTTGCTCGATGAAGCAACCTCAGCGCTAGACACGGAATCCGAAAGGCAAGTACAACTGGCATTAGATGCCATCATGAAAGGAAAAACAAGCATAGTCGTGGCGCACCGATTAAGTACTATTATCAACGCGGACATTATCCTTGTTTTCAAAAAAGGTGAAATTGTAGAGACCGGCTCTCATAAAGAACTGCTTCAGCAAAAAGGAGAATATGCTCGGTTTTGTCAGCTGCAAGGCATAGGTATTGAAAATAATTAAAAAAAGGCTTAACTTTTACCAACGTTTTTCGTTTTCTTTCGTTGAATTATATGATGAGGGCTTGGAATATTTTATTGGCTTTAATTTTTCTGCTAAAACTAAACCATGGCCTCTGTCAGCTAGTTACTGCAAGCGGACAAGCCCCGCAAGGATTAGTACAAAATGTGTTAATTGGTCCGGGAGTTACTGTCAGTAACATTTTATACAATGGCAGCCCAACGGCCATTGGATCATTTACTGCAGCCGGAACAAATCTGGGTATAACACAAGGCATTGTAATGACAACGGGTACCATTATGAATAACGGCGCCGGACCTCAGGGTCCAAACAATGCCGCTTCCGCTGGAACAGATAACAACATGCCGGGTTCAGGAATCCTTTCTGGAATCATTCAAGGAACCCAAACGTATAATGCGGCGACGCTTGAATTTGATTTTATCCCGTATGCGGACACCGTAAGATTCAAATATGTGTTTGGTTCAGAAGAATATCCTGAATTTGCACCACCAAATAATTCAACCTATAATGATGTTTTTGGTTTCTTCATTTCCGGCCCGGGGATAGCGGGACTGCAAAATATTGCCCAGCTTCCAAATGGTGGTGGAGTAGTTTCGATAAATAATGTAAATGCCATTACCAATTCGATATATTATAATTCCAATGGCGATGGAACAATGGCACCGTACAACACTTCTCCAAATTATATTCAATATGATGGATTCACAGATGTACTAGAAGCTGTTTCGGCGGTACAATGTGGTCAAACATACCACTTAATCCTTGCCATTGCAGACGTTGGTGATGGTTCGTGGGACTCTGGGATTTTTTTAGAAGCCAACAGTTTAAGTTCAAAAACTCCGGTTGATGTAAGTGCCACCATTTCTCAACAAGTGTTCCCTAATCCAGACTGGATGGCGGAAGGCTGTGTTTCAGCTACGGTAACGGTAACACGTCAAAGCAACATAAACAGCGCGCTTTCAATTCCTTTGTCGGTTACTGGTTCTGCTACCCAAGGGGTTGATTATTCCGGAATACCCAATGCCGTAAATTTTAGTCCAGGCCAGGCTGTTTACACGTTTCAAATCAATGTAACTGCAGATAATTTTGCGGAAGGACTCGAGACCATAATTCTCAATTTCAACGTGGCTGACCCCTGCGGGAATGTCACCCCAATTCCATTAACCCTGTATATCCAAGATGTTCCGCCGTTAACGCTTAGCCTTAATGACACCACCTTGTTATGTCCGAACCAACCCATAAGTTTAACAGCATTAATTAGCGGAGGAGTTCAGCCATACACCTATCTTTGGAGCACAGGAGCAACTACAGCAGCTATTTCATTTACTGCGCAGTCGTCGCAAACCATTTATGTACAGGTTACCGATAATTGCACCGGGCTTACACTAACAGATTCAGCCTTGGTGAATGTTCCCGTTTTTCCTCCACTCTCCATTTCACTTTCAGCCGATGTTACCGAAATTTGCCCCTATCTTACCCATACCTTTTACAGTACCGTTATCGGCGGGAATGGAAACTATACCTATGCTTGGAGAACCCTTGGTTCAAATTCAGTGCTATCAACCGCAGATAGCCTAAGCGTTACGCCAAGCAGCACAAACAGCTACGTTTTTACCGTAACAGACGGATGTGGAAACATTGCCCGTGATACCGTAACCTATACCATAACAAGCCCTCCACTCTTATTAAACATGACACCAACACAATATATCTGTCCGGGAGACAGTGCCTTTGTAAGTGTGATTGCGAGTGGTGGTTATGGAAACTACTACTATTTATGGCCATCGAACGGTGCTACAACTCCTGGGATTTGGGTTTACCCTGGCAGCACCAACAGCTATCAAGTATTGGTGTCTGATGAATGTCAGTCATTCAATGTCAGTGGATTTAGTCAAGTTCAGATTGTTAAACCCGTCGCGGACTTCACTATTTTAACCACAAATCCAACAGAAAATTTACCTACCTCCTTTTACAACCTGACGCAAAATGGCTTTGGATACCAATGGTTTTTTGGAGATGGTAGTGGTTCATATGAAGTTCATCCAACACACACCTTCTCTCCAAATGGGGAATATTTAATTACTTTAATTGCTACCGACATGAATGGCTGTGTTGATAGCATTACCAAACCGATTTACATTCAAGAGGAATTCTATATTTACATTCCTAATACATTTATTCCGGATGAAAACCGAATCAACGATGTGTTTTCAGGTAGCTTTATTGGCGTAGAATGGATAAATATTGAGGTGTTTAATCGATGGGGAGAGCGCCTGTTTTTCTCCGATCAACTGGATTTTAAATGGGATGGAACATATAACGGCGCGAAGGTTCCTGACGGTGTGTACACCTGGAAACTTATTTATCGAAGAAACCGAGGGCAAGAACAACAACTGACGGGGCACATCACCGTGATAAAATAGTGTAATTCACCCAAGAATACCGAGAGTTATTGTAACTTCGCACTTACTATGAAGAACATACGTAATTTTTGCATTATTGCCCATATTGATCACGGGAAAAGTACACTTGCTGACCGATTATTACAAGCGACCAACACCATTTCTGATCGAGAAATGCAAGATCAAGCGCTTGATGATATGGACCTTGAGCGCGAGCGAGGCATTACCATAAAAAGCCATGCGATTCAAATGAATTATCAGCACAATGGAGAAGATTACATCTTAAATTTAATTGATACCCCAGGACACGTTGACTTTTCATATGAAGTTTCTCGTTCCATTGCCGCTTGTGAAGGCGCCTTGCTAATCGTTGATGCAACCCAAGGAATTGAAGCACAAACCATTTCTAATTTATATTTAGCATTAGAACATGATTTAGAAATAATTCCCATTTTAAATAAAATGGACCTTCCGAGTGCTATGCCCGAGGAGGTTTCTGACCAAATTATCGAGCTTATTGGGTGCAAACCAGAAGAAATTATACCTGCTTCAGGAAAAACCGGATTGGGGGTTGATCAAATTCTAGATGCCGTTATCAATCGGATTCCATGCCCAAAAGGCGACGAAGAAGCACCCCTGCAGGCCATGATATTTGACTCTGTATTTAACTCCTTCCGCGGAATCATTGCGTATTATCGGGTAAGAAATGGCGTAATTAAAAAGGGACAGAAAGTTCGCTTCTTTAATACAGGAAAAGACTACAACGCGGATGAAATCGGCATTCTGAAAATGGATCTTGTTCCCAAAAAAGAAGTTAGAGCAGGAGATGTGGGTTATATAATTTCCGGAATAAAAGCAGCGAATGAAGTCAAAGTTGGAGATACAATTACTACAGCCGAACGTCCATGTGATTCAGCAATCAAAGGGTTTGAAGATGTGAAGCCCATGGTATTTGCCGGAATCTATCCCGTGGATAATGAAGATTACGAAGAGCTTCGGTACTCGATGGAGAAATTGCAATTAAATGATTCTTCCCTTGTTTTCGAACCCGAATCATCTGCTGCGTTAGGCTTTGGATTTCGTTGTGGGTTTTTAGGTATGCTTCACATGGAAATTATCCAAGAACGCCTTGAACGAGAATTCAACATGACCGTTATTACCACGGTTCCCAATGTATCCTATCACACCTACATGAAGCGAGATGTAGAGGCGAGGCTTATCGTTAACAACCCGTCTGAATTACCCGATCCTGCCGGAGTAGATCGTATTGAAGAACCCTATATAAAAGCACAAGTCATTACAAAATCTGAATTTGTGGGTTCGATTATGACCTTATGCATTGAAAAACGAGGGGAACTAAAAAACCAAGTGTATTTGACACAAGATCGCGTTGAAATCACCTTTGAAATGCCTTTAGCGGAGATTGTATTTGATTTTTACGACCGCTTAAAAACGGTTTCAAAAGGCTATGCCTCGTTCGACTATCACCCAATAGGATACAAAGAATCCGACTTGGTTAAAATGGACTTACTTCTCAATGGAGAACAAGTAGATGCCTTATCTGCATTAGTTCACCGAAGTAATGCATTTGACTTAGGTAAAAAAATCTGCATTAAACTGCGCGAGTTAATCCCAAGGCAACAATTTGAAATCCCTATTCAAGCGGCGATTGGTGCGAAAGTCATTGCCCGGGAGACCATCAAAGCGCTAAGAAAAGATGTTACCGCCAAATGTTATGGTGGTGATATCACGAGAAAACGTAAATTATTAGAGAAACAAAAAGCAGGAAAAAAACGTATGCGCCAAGTAGGACGGGTAGAGGTGCCTCAGGAAGCCTTTCTCGCTGTATTAAAATTAAACGATTAATTTATAAGTTATGTACGAAATATTAAAACACACGCACTCTGGATTACGATGGGTTGCCTTAATTCTTATTTTATTAGCGATATATAATTCAATTACCGCTAAAGAATTTAATAAACGAGAGAAATTAATTAATCTCTTTTCTATGGTAAGCCTTCATACCCAACTTATTTTGGGGCTGATCCTTTACTTCATTTCAGATAAAGTGAAATTCTTTGATGGTTGGATGAAAGAAGCTTCATACCGTTTCTATGGCATGGAACATTTAGCGGGAATGGTAATTGCTATCGCATTAATCACCTTTGGGTATGTAAAATCGAAAAAAGGCACTACTCCAGCAGAGATTTACAAACCGATTAAACTGTTTTATATTGTTGGGTTGATCATAATTTTAGCAAGTATTCCATGGCCGTTTCGAGCAAATTTGGGTGGAGCTTGGTTCTAATGGCAAGCGTACTATTTGCTTGTAACGAATCAACCCCATCATCCCCTTCCCCACAGAGTGCTATTCCTCTTGGAGAAGAACTATATTTATCACACTGTGCAAGTTGTCACGGCGAAAAGGGTGATTTAGGCATTTCTGGCGCAAAGAACTTAAAGACAACTTCGTTAAGCCTAAAAGAAATAAAACAAATGATTAAAACAGGTAAGAATGCCATGCCGAGTTTTAGTGGAGTCCTGGGGTCAACCGAGCGAATTGACTCCGTAGCCTACTATGTAACTACCTTACACCAATAAATGGCACACGCAACCATTGAAGAGATTGAAGAGCGCTGCTTATTAGTAGGGGTAATACATGGCGGTGTTGACGAGGGGTTAGCACACGAGTATTTAGATGAATTAGCATTCTTGGCAGAAACAGCTGGGGCACGGGCAGAATTTGCTTTTACACAGAAACTTCAATACCCAAACCCAAGAACCTACGTAGGAGAAGGGAAATTGCAAGAAATTAAAGTGTATGCCGATACGCATAATATTGATGCCATCATTTTTGATGATGAACTAAGTCCATCGCAACTTAGAAACATCGAACGAGAACTCAACAGAAAAATCATTGATCGTAGCATTCTAATCTTAGATATTTTCGCCAAAAGAGCACGTACCTTCCACGCTAAAACGCAAGTAGAATTAGCACAATTACAATACATGCTTCCACGATTAACCCGCATGTGGACGCACCTTGAACGACAAAAAGGAGGGATTGGAATGCGAGGCCCTGGTGAATCTCAAATTGAGACCGACAGAAGGATTATTCAGCAACGCATTGCCCTAATGAAAGAGCGCTTGAAAGAAATAGATAAGCAAATGACCATTCAGCGAGGTAATCGAGGTCAATTAGTTAGAGTAGCTTTAGTTGGATATACTAACGTAGGCAAAAGCACCTTAATGAATTTGATTTCAAAGTCTGAGGTATTTGCTGAAAACAAACTATTTGCCACGCTCGACACCACGGTACGAAAGGTGGTTATCGACAATCTGCCCTTTTTGCTTACCGATACGGTGGGATTCATACGGAAGCTCCCAAAACAATTACTAGAGTCTTTCAAGTCTACCTTGGATGAAGTCCGTGAAGCAGATTTATTGGTGCATGTACTGGATTTATCGCATCCAAATTTCGAGGATCATTTTGAAACCGTTAATACGACCTTACAAGAAATTGACAAGGAAGAGAAACCAACGATAATTGTTTTTAATAAAATCGATTCCCTAAGTGAAGAGGTTTCTTTGGATGAATTAAAGCGAACGTGGATGGCTCGATTGGGTGGACGCCCGTGTATTTTTATATCCGCCGTTGACAAAACGAATATTGATGAATTAAAGCAGGTGCTTTATCATGAAGTGCAGCGCATTTTCAAAGTACGATACCCGTACAACGATTTCCTTTATTAAGTAATAGCACAAAAAAAGGGGCCGAAGCCCCTTTTCTAAAAATATAATTCTTAAATTATCGGATAATTACCGTTTTAGTTGAGATAACACCATTTGATGTAACTGTAACTAAGTAACTTCCTTTCGCAATATTCTCAGTAGCAAAAGTTACTGTTTGAGAACCATTTGCATTGTTAATATTCATTGTAGAAATTACACGACCATTTAAATCCATGATAGAAACCAAGTAATCAGCATCTGTACCATTGAAGATAACATTTACTGCATCTGTTGCTGGATTTGGGAAAACAGCAAACGCAATTTCTGTTAATTCATCAACACCGTTTGTACAAGCTGAACTTGACATAACCACATCATCAATGTAGATATTGTTACCATAATTGTTGTCATTTGTAAAACGAACGAATAATGCTGGTGCATTCGCATAAGCTGCTAAGCTTACACACTCAAGTCTGAAATCTCCAGCCACTGTCGGGCTAAAAGAGGACGTTTGATCTGCTCCCGTAGCTAAGTTAGTTCCTTGCTTAGAGTATACATTAGTCCATGGACCATCACAAGCTGTTGAAACAGAAACATCTAATTTATCAAAATACGTAGCGTCGTATCTTCTGTTTGCAACTTTAAAGTTTAGAGACGGGTTATTTTGACCTGCCAAACTGAAAGCCTGTGTAATAAAATGATCTAATTCTCCTGTGGCAGAATAATTGAAAGTATTTATTCCCATAACACCACTGAAAGCAGCTGCAGCTAATCTTTCCCAAGTAATGTCATCATCTGGATTCAATACTTGCCAATTCGCATATGGAAATGCCGAATTTGAAAAATCTTGCATTGTATTGATGGCAGTTGTTGTTGATGAGCTGATATACTGTAACTGCTGTGTGATGGTTGAATTTGCTGGATTACCATCGTTCGAAGTAATTGTAATTGTAGCAGTTGCCGGAGCGGCAAGTGTAACGTTACCTAAGTTCACCTGATCCACACCATAAGTTGCTAAATTTCCAGACCAATTGTAAGTAATCGGTGAAGGAATTCCAGTAACAGAAATCGTTGCGCTGGTTAAAGGTGATGTACCATTGTTTTGCAAAGTAACACTCAATGTGAAATCAGAACATGAAGTGGTAGTTCCTGTATATCCTAATAAAGCAGGATCAACTGGCATTGATGCAGGAGGAGGACATTGGCCTAATAATGAAGTTAAATTCGCTACCGTTCCGATTGCACCAGCAACACCAGAGGCAATGATTGTTCGGTTAGGACAAATCACGTACATTTCAGGGAAATAATCGATACTCATTCCTGAATTCTCAAATGAAGCTTGATTCGCTAAGTCGATAATTGGCATGTTTTCACCCGTTACCCAATCACCTTGAGTGTTTGCACCAGAACCGTTAAGATCAGCCGCATTGGTTTGTGGGTCTCCTTCAACGAAAAACACCATAGCTTGGTTTGTTCCTGATGGACCAAATTGATTGTAGAAATTATTCAATGCCCCAGTTCCATGATAAGACCAACATGGACCACACCACGTAGCAGATACATCAATAACTACCATTTTACCTTGGTCTAGGTAATTGAATAAAGAATGAGAAGTTCCGTTGATGTCAGTCAACGTGAAATTGCTCACTACGGTACCAACTGGAGTCTGAGCGTAAGCCGCAGCACCGGTAAGTACAGCCAAAGAGAATAACAATTTTTTCATCGTGTAAATTTTAAGTTTGCGTAAATTTAATGTTTCTTTCCGAAATGATAAAAAAAATTGTTGTTTTTTCTGGGGCCGGAATGAGTGCCGAAAGTGGCATTCAAACCTTTCGTGATAATGGTGGATTATGGGAACAATATCGGATTGAAGATGTTGCAACACCAGAAGCCTGGGATCGTGATCCAGGGCTAGTTACCCGGTTTTACAATGAACGCAGAAAACAGATCATTGCAACAAGCCCCAATGAAGCACATCTTTTAATTCAGCGCCTTGAGTCAGCCTTTGATGTTACTGTAATCACTCAAAACATCGACGACCTACATGAACGCGCGGGGAGTTGTAGGGTGCTTCATTTGCATGGAAATATTCGGTTCTCCAAATCCAGCGGTCCAAATCAAGAGGCTAAATACTACCCCATTGATTCGTGGGAATTAACAGAAGTTGATCGTTGTCCTGAAGGATATCGCTTAAGGCCTCATGTGGTTTGGTTTGGTGAAGCAGTCCCGATGCTTGATGAAGCAGAACAACTGATTTCATCGGCAGATGTGGTTATTATTATTGGGACTTCGCTTCGTGTATACCCTGCAGCGGGGCTGATTCATTATATAAAGAAAGGCAGCAAGGCCTATTTAATTGATCCGAATGCAGACCATCTAACCCTTCCTATTGGGATTGAAGCGATAAATGAATCGGCTGTAAAAGGAATGAAATCTCTTTACGAGAAACTTACTTCTTGAGTTGATCTTTAATAAAGAGTTCTATAGCGCCTACCATTGATGGTGCCTTAGGGTGTGGCGCAGAAACATCAAGCCTTAAGTTATTGCGTAATACAGCACTTGCAGTGGTTGCTCCAAATGCAGCAATAGCAGTCGTATTCTGTTTGAAATCTGGGAAATTTTTGAATAGCGATTCTATACCGCCTGGGCTAAAAAACACCAACATGTCATAATAAACATCCTCTAAATCCGATAAGTCTGCGGCAACGGTACGATACAAAATCGCTTTTGTAAAGTTAAACTTCTGATCTGTAAGTGTTTCAGGAATCGAATCTCGCAAAATATCAGTACAAGGTAACAGGTATTTTTCGTTCTTGTGCTTCTTCATAACATCCGCCAATTGTTCAATCGTTTGAATGCCATGAAAAATCTTACGTTTTCGATACGCAATAAATTTCTGTAGATATTTTGCAACGGCTTCTGAAATGCAAAAATATTTCATGGTTTCAGGAACCTCGAACCTCGTTTCTTCTGCAATTCTAAAGAAATGGTCTGCAGCAACTTTGGAAGTTAAAATAACTGCTGTATGTTCGGAGATGTTTACTTTTTGTGCTCTGAATTCTTTAGCATCTACCCCTTCTACTTTAATAAAAGGTCGAAAATCAATTTTGATTTTGTATTTATCGGCCAAGTCATAATATGGTGACTTGTCTCCATCAGGCTTGGGTTGAGAAACCAGTATACTTTTTATAGCCAAAACACTAATTTAATGCGTCAATAACTCCAACCAAAATGCCCCAAAAAGCTTTTTAATCAAGACTATAGGAAGCAAATACACGGTGCAAAGGTACAAAATTATATAATACCATGAAAATCCTGATGC